>OFFY01001042.1_pt1 | contig 25295 bp, 26 predicted proteins | sample 1521481 | NCBI WGS metagenome assembly OFFY01 (sample SAMEA3504117, study PRJEB24116) | mouse gut metagenome | biome: mouse gut; feature: mouse-associated habitat; material: faeces | place: Denmark | collected 2011
CGGCTGGAGGCCACTGCCTACCAGTTTGTGCACGCCGTCACACAGATTGACCCGGAGGTCTGTGCCCTTCTGCGGGCCTACCACTGGCCGGGCAATGTGCGGGAGCTGTTCCATGTGCTGGACTACGCCCAGAATGTTGCCGATTCCCAGGTGATGGAGGTCGGGCATCTGCCCCCCTACCTGCTGAAGCACCGGAGCGAGCCCGCCACCGCCCTTCCGGCGGTCGACTTTTCCCGGGAGACCCTGCAGGGACTGATGGACGGCTACGAGCGGGAGATCATTGCCCAGGCCCTGGAGCACTGCGGCTACAATATTTCCCGCACCGCCCAGACCCTGGGCATCCTCCGCCAGAGTCTGCAATACCGTATCAGAAAATATGGGTTGATTTTTTAGACTTTCAAGAGATGCATACGATAGAATTATTACAGGTGCAGGTCTCAGCAGCTGATCTCCTGGAAGCTGGAGCCCCGGCGCCATCTTTGAACAAGCGGAGCAGACCCCATATACCCTGCCGGATTTTTTGTGGAGGAGCAGGGTGGATACTACACCGCCTAGCTCCGGAAACCCGACCAGCAATACTTTCCAGATCAATGAATGCTATCGCAGTCTTCTCCTCGAAAACAAAGAAAAAGTCTCATCATGAAATGCGCCAGCGTCTCCAAAGAGAAAGCTATCTGCAAACAGTTCCAATTTTCTCCTTTGCCTGTAACAGGCGGCATCGTCAGGAGATGTATAAAAAAGTAGTAGCTATTCCCACCAAGGTGTGGTATGGTGTGTGGCTACAAGGAGGTGATGATCATGGCCAAAAAGAAAGCCAACGGTGAAGGCAACATCCATAAGCGCAAGGATGGCCACTGGGAAGGGCGGTACACTGCCGGCTATGATCCTGAAACCGGCAAGCAAATTATCAAGAACGTCCTCGGGAAAACACAAGCCGAGGTTAAGGAGAAGCTGGCCCAGGCACAGCAGAAGACTGCTGGTCTGGACGTGGGCCGCAGCGCAGACTACACAGTGGCCACCTGGCTCCGCAGCTGGTACGAACTCTATGCCAAGCCCAACGTCAGACCGGCGACAGCAGACCGCTACCAACTGATTATCGAGAGCTACACTATCCCATGGATCGGAAAGATCAAGCTCAACAGACTGCATCCCGTGATTTGCAGAAGCTCTACAAAGACCTGATGGATCGCAGCAGGATACAGAAAGGGCAACCCCGGTCTGAGCAGTACTACGGTGCGGAGCGTCCACCTCACTCTTCACTGTGCCTTCGAGAGAGAAGTGAAAGAGCGGCTGATTCCAAGAAATCCAACCGATGACTGCATCACTCCCAAGGTGCAGAAGGTAGAAAAGAAGACTCTCCTGCCCGAGCATTCGAAAGCTTGCCTGGACGCTGCCAACACCAGAGGAATACTCCCCATGTTCTATAAGGAGTTGCAAAAGAAAATCTGATATAATAGTTAAAATTTATCGCAGAAAAGAGGTAAGTGAAATGGCTAATCGGATTTTAGTTGTAGATGATGAAGCCGAAATTGCCGACCTGATCGAAGCCTATCTGACCGGCGAGAATTATACAGTATTTAAGTTCTACTCGGCAACAGAAGCTCTTGCGTGTATCAACACCACGGAGCTTGACCTTGCCATTCTTGATGTGATGATGCCGGAACTGGACGGGTTCACGCTGTGCCAGAAGATACGGGAAAAGCACACCTGGCCCATTATCATGCTGACGGCCAAGGACGAGGAGACGGACAAAATTGCCGGTCTGACCCTGGGAGCTGATGACTATGTGACAAAGCCTTTTCGCCCTCTGGAGCTGATGGCGAGGGTGAAATCCCAACTGCGCCGGTATCACAGGTACAATCCGGCCCGTTCCGACAGTGGTGAAGCATCTCCTAACGTCCAGACGGACACCGTCACCTGCGGTGAATTGACTATGAATATCAAGGCGCACACTTGTTTCCTGGATGAAAAACCGCTGGTGCTGACCCCTACGGAGTTCTCCATCCTGCGTATCCTTCTGGAGAACACCGGGAATGTTGTCAGCTCGGAGGAACTGTTTCACCAAATCTGGCAGGACGAGTATTACAGCAAATCCAACAACACCATCACCGTCCACATCCGCCATCTGCGGGAAAAGCTGGGGGACAGCATGGACAAGCCCAGGTTTATCAAAACGATATGGGGGGTAGGGTATAAAATTGAAAACTGATCGAAAGGACGAGTATTCCGCGTTCCAGGCAACTCTCATACGGCGGGTGGGCGGCAGCGTTGCGCTCTCCATTACGATTGTCATGGCAATGTATTTGCTGTTCTGGAAACGGCGGATGGGGAACTGGATCGTATGGTTTCTGCAAAATATTCTTCAAATGGATTTTTATGACGCCTATAATTTTTATGGTGATTACTTCCGGGGCAACAAGGATCGTTTTTTTATTGCGGCAATTACAATCGTTTTTGCCGTGCTGTTGTGGCGGGTGTTCCGGGGAATGACCCGCTATTTTGAGGAAATCAATCAAGGTATAGAGGCGCTATTGACTGACGACGAAGAACAAATCCAACTCTCGCCGGAAATGCTGCCCTTCGAGCGAAAGCTGAACACGGTAAAGCGGACGCTGGCGGAGCGAAAAGCGGAAACAGCCCTGGCGGAACAGCGGAAGGACGAGCTGGTGATGTATCTGGCCCACGATATTCGCACGCCCCTCACCTCTGTGATCGGCTACCTCAATCTGTTGGAGGAGGAGCCGGATATGCCTGCGGAACAGCGGGCCAAGCGTGTCCATATTGCGCTGGAAAAGGCTTACCGGCTGGAAACCATGATAAATGAGTTTTTTGAGATCACCCGGTACAATTCCCAGCAGATCACCTTGTCCAAGGAAACGATCGACCTATACTATATGCTGGTGCAGCTATCCGATGAATTGTCCCCGGTCTTTGCCCCCAGGGGAAATACCGTCGCGCTTCATTTGGCCGAGGATCTGACGGTGGAGGCCGACCCGGAAAAGCTGGCGCGTGTGTTCAGCAACATTCTGAAAAACGCGGCATCGTACAGCCACCCCCGCACCGAGATCACCATCTCCGCAGAAAAGTCAGAACATGAGGTCATCATTCAATTTCAGAACAGCGGCGAAGACATTCCCAGCGAGGCATTGGCATCCCTCTTTGACAAGTTCTACCGGGCGGACAAGTCCCGTTCCTCCGACACAGGCGGCACAGGGCTGGGCTTGGCTATCGCCAAGGAGATCGTGGTACTTCATGGCGGGACAATCAGCGCAGCCAGCAAAAACCATGTTGTTACATTTACAATTTCTCTGCCGCTGGCACATTAGGAAAATCTCTATATTTTCTTAGGAATGAATCAATTTCATCTTAAAGCACTCCATGCTCCTGTTCAGTAGAATGATGCTGACAGGAGCATTTCTCTGTCAAACTGACAAAAAGAAGGAGCGCATTATGGGAAGAAAACGGTTGACACAGTTTTTTCCGTGTCTGCTGCCGCTGCGGAAAAAACAGAAGATATTCTGCTACTATATGGGAATGAGGTTGGATCATAACCGCTATTCAGAAACACGCTCCGACATGATGCTGTCCCATCCGCTCTTTCGAGCAAGCTGGCCGCTCTACAACTACAAAACGGGGTATGAGCTGGCCTACCAGGAGAACAAGGCTTACAACTGCAAACTGGCGGCAAAGGTGCTTGATAGACTGATAATCGCTCCCGGTGAGACGTTTTCCTTCTGGAACGCTGTGCGGGGCGCAGATCAGGAAACGACCTATAAAAACGGGTATGTTCTGTCTGACGGGCGGCTCCAGCTTCTGCCGGGTGGCGGACTGTGCCAGATGAGCAGTTTTCTGTACTGGCTGTTCCTGCATACCCCGCTGACTATCACGGAACAGCATACCCACGGGATCGACCTCCATCTCAATATGCCCGGTATTCCCCAGGGGATCGACGCGGCGGTGGCCGAGGGCTGGCTGGATTTGAAGGTCAAAAACAACACCGCCCACACATTTCAGCTCCTGGTTGCTGTTGACAGCCATAACATGAGCGGTACGGTACTGTCTGACACAAGGCTGCGGCCCGTCTGTCAAAAACAAATTAGTTAAATCTCCCCACTATACTAGGATTTTCTTAGGAAATAAACAACTTCATATTAAAGTTCCAAGTGCCTCTGTCCAGTAAAATAGATGCCGACAGGGGCACTTTTGCTCGACGTTTGAAAGGAGCTTTTTATGATGGAAGAAAAAATGATGCAAGTCCGTAACGACCACCCGCGCCGCAGTCAAAAGCGTCGCCGGAAGCGGTTTCCCTGGGGAGATATTGTGGTGACGCTGCTGGTGGCAGCCATTTGCGTCTATGTCTTTCTGTCGTTTGGTGAAAAAACGCCCGATGAAGAAACGCCGGTAAGGGGCACGCCCTCTCCGACTACGACCCAGGCGCAGGACAACGCGCTGGCTGACCTGTTGGCTGAAAAGGCACAGCCAGCGGCCAGCGACACCGATTGGAATTTGGTACTGGTAAATTATGAAAACGCTATCCCCGAAAACTACGAGATCAATTTGGTGGAGGTAGCTGGCGGGGAGAAAGTGGATGAACGCATCTACGATCCCCTGATGGAGATGCTGGAAGCGGCCAAAGAGGGGAATTGGGATCAACTCCCGATGGTGGTGTCCGGCTACCGAACCCAGGCCAAGCAGCAGAAGCTCTTTAGTGACAAGGTAGCCAAGTATCAAAACGAAGGGCACTCCAAAAGCGAAGCGGAAGAACTGGCAAAGCAGTGGGTGGCTGTCCCCGGATACAGCGAACACCAAGTCGGGCTTGCGGTGGACATCAACGGGGCCACCTATGACCTCTATTTCTGGCTTCAGGAGAACAGCTACAAGTACGGTTTTATCTTCCGTTATCCTGGGAGCAAAACCGAAATCACCGGCGTGGCAGAGGAAGTCTGGCATTACCGTTATGTGGGGGTGGAGGCGGCCACAGAAATGTATGAGAAGGGCCTGTGTCTGGAGGAATATCTGGCGGAAAGGCAGGGAGAAGAATGAGCAGGTTGAAAATTGCCGTCCTGTTCGGCGGCTGTTCCCCGGAGTACGGGGTGTCCCTCCAGTCTGCCGCCGCCGTTCTCCGGCACATGGCTCAAAGCCGGTATGAGCCGGTGATGGTGGGCATTTCCCAGGCGGGCGATTGGTTCCACTACACCGGCCCGGTGGACAGCATTGAAAGCGACACTTGGCATAATGCGGAAACCTGTGTTCCTGCCGTCATGCGCCCTGATCGGAGCGCCCCGGCCCTCCTGGTGTTTGGGCCGGGGGATATACAGACAATCCACCTGGACGCCGCGTTCCCTGTCCTCCACGGTCGGAACGGAGAGGACGGGACGGTGCAGGGCCTCTTTGAGCTGGCGGGTGTCCCGCTGGTGGGCTGCGGTGTGCTGGCCTCGGCATTGTGCATGGACAAAGACCGCGCCCACAAGCTGGCCCAGGCTGCAAGGGTGGAGGTTCCCCGGTCTGCTGTTTTGGAACGATGGATGGGCGTCACAGTCGCTATGGCCGAAGGGGAAACGCTGGGCTATCCGCTGTTCGTCAAGCCCGTCCGGGCCGGTTCCTCCTACGGGATCACAAAGGTCATGGAGAGGGGCCAACTGCCTGCCGCCTTGGAGTCGGCCTTTGCATATGACGACCACGTTATTTTGGAAGAAGCTGTTCCAGGCTTTGAGGTGGGCTGCGCCGTTATGGGAAACGAAACCCTGACGGTGGGTGAGCCGGACGAAATCGAGCTGGCTGGAGGGTTTTTCAATTTCACAGAAAAGTATACCCTGGAAACCTCCGCCATCCATGTGCCCGCCCGCGTCCCGATGGAACAGCGGGAGCAGATCAAGGCCAATGCCAAACGGATATACCGGGCGCTGGGCTGTCGGGGCTTTGCCCGTGTGGATCAGTTTTTGACGCCGGACGGCAGACTGGTTTTCAACGAGGTCAACACCATCCCCGGCTTCACCGCCCACAGCCGCTACCCCAACATGATGAAGGCGGCGGGGATGCCCTTTGAACAGGTCATTTCTTCCCTGATCGAACTGGCGGTGAAAAGAGGTTACTGTGTAAGCTGGTCAGCGCGTAAAACGGATCAGGCTGCCAGGCAGGGCCTGCCAGCCAAGATCAGATTTGCCAGAGCAAACAGCACATTCAGTTTGGCAGTCTGCTTTTGCAGACCTCGGTATCGCGTCTTTCGGTATCGGAATCTGCCCTTGACTACAGCAAAACATGTTCGACTTTTGCTCTGACTGAGGATTTTTTCCGTTCACGCCGCTTGATCTGGGCCCTGGAACGGGCAGATGCGTTCTTGGCCTGAGAAGGGCGGCGATTGATTTTGTAGCGGATCTTCCTGCCGTCCTTATTCCGCAGTACGGCCTCCTCCCGCTTTTCAGCCCCAAGGTATCCACTATCACCATGAACGGTCTCTTCCTCACCGGTAAGCAATCCCGCCGTCATGGTCACATCGTGAACGTTGGCGGCTGTAACCTTCAGGGTATGCACCAGCCCCGTGTCCTTATCCACCCCGATGTGTGCCTTTATAGCCGAAGTGCCAAGTGTTTCCCTTCTTCGTCGAATGGGCCTCCGGGTCACGTTTCTTTTCCGCATTTTTAGTGCTTGATGGCGCGGAAATCAGCGTTGAATCCACGATCGTTCCTTTTTTCAGCAGCAGCATCAGCTCAATCCCGTAGGGCTTGTTTCCGCACTCTCCTTTATAATAGCACGGCCGGATTTCCTCCACCCATTTCCCCCACGGGATCAGTCGATCCATCTGCTCCAAAAATTCTTTCTTCTTTGTCCGCGCCTGGGACAGTTCGTCCATCAGGCCCGATAGACTTATCTGTTTATTTATATTCCTATTTTACCATACTCTCGTTCCCCTTGCACCTGCTTTGTGCGGTATTGCCTATATCTTATTTGACCAAATAGCCGCCATCTACCGGGATTACCGTTCCATTGAGATAGTCCGAGGCTCGGGAGGCCAGGAAAACCACGACCCCCTTCATATCCTCCGGAGTTCCCCAACGGCCGGCCGGGATCCGCCCTGTAATCTCCTGATACCGGGGATTTTGCGGGTCTGTCAGCGCGGTATTCATATCCGTATCCATATACCCGGGGGCAATGGCATTTACCTGAATATTTTGGCAGGCCAGCTCATTACACAGGGCCTTCGTCATTTGCGCCACGCCGCCCTTGGAGGCTGCGTAGGCGGGTACCGTAAAGCCGCCGAAAAAGCTGAGCATAGAGGTTATGTTGATGATCTTGCCGCCGGGGTGATCCTTTTTCAAAAACTCCCTGGCGGCCATCTGGCACAGATCGAAGGGCGCGGTCAGATTTACCTCAAGTACCAGCTCCCAGTCCTCCAGGGGGAAATCAGGGCTGGCATGGCGGCGCTGAACCCCGGCGGCATTGACCAGGATATCCAGCCCTCCCAGAAGACCGACCGCCTGCACAAACGCATCCCTGCGCGCCGTCTTGTCCGCCAGGTCCACGGCGATCCCCTGGCACCAGAACCCCTTCTCCTCCAATTGGGCAGCCACCTCCTGCGCCTTTCGGGAGGTTCCAAAGATTACAACCTGCGCCCCCGCCTCCATCAGGGCCTCCGCCATGCCGCGGCCCAGGCCGCGGGTCCCGCCTGTCACAATGGCCTTTTTTCCGCTTAAATCAAAAAGAATACTCATTGAAAACGCCTCCATCTTTTTTACCGCTGCCCTGGCTGGGCAACGGAATATCCAATCAAGCTTGTAAGCTGGGCTTTGATTTCCTTGACCAATGCGGTATACCGCAGCTGATTTTCCTTCATCCTGGCATTTGAGCTGGAAATGCTCACCGCATACACAGGCTTCCCTGTCACATCCAGAATATCCACTGCCACGCAGGAGATTCCCAGTTCCCGCTCCTCCCAGTCGTAGGCCACCCCGCTGGCCCGCACCTCCTCCAACTGCCGGCGGAGCTCCTCCGGAGCGGATATGGTATTGGGGGTATAGGGAATCCGGTCAGAGCGGTTCCAAATTTCCTCCACCTCGTCAGCGGGCAGATCCGCCATAATCGCTTTTCCCACAGCGGTACTGTACAGCGGTAGCTCCATCCCCAGGTAGGAGCTCATGACAACCACGCCGGTGGAGGGCACCACCTTGTCAATATATCGGATACTTGCCCCGGACCGCTCGGCAAAATGAACTGTTTCGCCGGCTTGGGCGGAAAGCTGCTCCAGCAGGGGGTGGGCCAGCTGAATCACCCCGCTGTGCTGGGTCACCGAATGCCCTAAAACCAGTATTTTATAGGTCAGCTCGTAGCGTTCAGTCTGTGGATTCCGGCGCACATATCCCAAATCCACCAGCGTACTCAAGATCCGATGGACCGTTGCTACGCTCAGCCCTACCACGCCATGCAGCTCCCTTACCCCGGCGCTGCCCCGGCCGGCCAGACTCTCCAGCACCAGAAAGGTCCGCTTTACCGATTGAATCGATTCTTCCGCCATATTAGCCTCCGTCTCCCTGTCAGTTCTCCGCTGATTTCAGCGCAGAAGGTGATTGACCGGGTAAGAAATTTGCTGTCCCAGCGCAAACCGCACCGCCTCCTCCGCCACCTTCCGCTTCATCTCCTGGGCAGCCTCCTCGGAGTACCAGGCAATATGGGGCGTACACAGGAAGTTTTCCAGCCGGAAGAGCTGCTCTGAGGAACGGAGCGGTTCCTTCGCCACCACGTCCAAAGCGGCTCCGGCTATGAGGCCGTCCCGCAGGGCCAGATATAAATCGTCTTCATTTACGATCCCGCCCCGAGAAGTGTTTACCAGGAAGGCTGTGGGCTTCATCTTTTGAAAGGCGGCCAGGTCAAACAGGTTTCTGGTGGTATTTTGGAGCGGGCAGTGGATGCTGACCATGTCAGACTCCTCCAGCAGGCGGTCCATCGAAACAATATCTACGCCTCCCACCTGCTCTCCAACCGAATACCTCGGGTCTGCGGCAAGCCTGCGGCAGTCAAAGCCGCACATCCGCTTGGCAAAGGTCTTGCCGATCCGCCCCAGGCCTACAATGCCAACCGTCTGCCCCGGAACGCGGTGGATCGGCACCGCGTAGCCGTAGTCCCATTTGACATCCCTGGTGTAAGCGCTCATGACAGCTGTCTTGCGCACCAGGGACAGCAGCAGGGCCATTGCATGATCCGCCACCTCGTTCATCCCGTAATCCGGGACATTACACACCTGTACGCCAAATTCCGTTGCCGCCTCGCAGTCTATATTATCGACACCCACCCCATACCGGACAATCTGCTTCAATTCAGGCCGCAGCGCACGGATGACGTCCCTCGTAAAGGGCGCATACTGGTTCAGAACGATCGCCGCCCCCTTTAGCTGCTCTATAACCTCTTTTTCCGTTTTGCATTGGTACAGGGTAAATTCCATGCCGGCCCTTTGGAATACCGCCTCCTCCTGCCGCAAATTGACATGGTCGTTATCAGAAATTACGATCTTCAAAAAAATCTCCTCCCTATATTCTTTCCGGACCGGGAGCTTTTGTCCCCCTTACCGCCGGCAATCCACCATCACCTTCGCGGTAGTCTCCTTCGGATCGTGGATCAAATCAAACACATTGGCGCAGTCCGACAGCGGCACAACATGGCTGATGATTTCCTCCAGATCGTCGGAAATGTGCCGGGTCAATTCCACCGCCTGTTCAAAATCGCGCTTTGTATAAACCCGCGTCGCCGTCAGATTCAGTTCACGGAAATGCATATCGGCCAGCGCCACAGGCCGGGGGGCCTTATGGACGCCCACCAGACAAATCATGCCGTCCGTGCGGCAGGGCCCAGTCATTTCCAAAGCGGCGGACTCCGCCCCGGTACATTCAAAGACGATGTCCGCGCCATCCCCGTTGGTCGCCCGCCGGACGTATTCCGTCAGGTTTTCCCGGCCAGCATTTACCGTCTCAAAGCCCAACTTACGGCTAACGGCCAGACGGGTTTCATCAAAATCAGAGATGATGATACGGGCCGCCCCGCTGTGCTTGGCCACCGTGCCCACCAGAGTGCCAATCGGCCCTGCTCCCTGAATCAGGATACGATCCATCGGCCGGAAACCGGCGCGGTGCAGAGTGTGCACCGCAACTGCCAGCGGCTCAGTAATGCCGGCCACCTTACCGGAAACCTGCTCTGGCACCCGATATAAGACGTCAGTTTGGCAGCACACATACTCCGCCGCACCGCCATCCAGGTCAATTCCAATGATCCGCAGGGAATCACACACATGCTCCCGCCCATTGCGGCAGGCAAAGCAATGTCCGCAGGACAGCAACGGATAGGGCACAACCTTCTCGCCGGCCCGGAAGCCATTCGCCTCCCCCCTGATTTCTTCAACCACGCCCACAAATTCGTGTCCCATAACCAAAGGCGCTTTTGCCCGGGGATGGGTCCCGCTGAAGATGCCGATATCTGAGCCGCAGATCCCGCAGAAGTCCACACGGATCAAGGCCTGCCCCTCCTGGGGAACCGGCTTTGGAATGTCCCGAACCGCCACTTGCTTTGGTCCTTCATAGATAAGCGCTTTCATCATGAAAATCTTCCCCTATTATGTTGTAGTAGTTTTTATAGCCCCTCTCCAAGGGCTGTACTGTCAGCGCCTGCCGATGCACAGTACCCGCGCTTCGTTCCACATTACGGAACACTGTTTTATTATATACCATTTGGGTGATAAAGTCAAGCCAATCATTTCACTCGTCCGCATAAATTGGACCTTGATTCGCACTTCGAAACCAGCGATTTTTAAAATATCAAAATCGTTTTATATTGAACCGCTGACCTCTTGAATGCCATTCTTGGCCAAAAATAAATCCCTTGTAAATGGTAAGATAAAGTGTACCAGAGGGGGGGCGGACATATTCTTGGACCTAAACGACCAAGTAATGTCCTATCTAATCAAAGGAACTTCTTAAACTTGTTCGCTTCCACATCAATTCTCAGCGTAGGAACAAACGCATCATTTTCCACAATGGAAATGCTGGCAGTTGTATCGATATAAAGGCCTGAAGCCGATTCGTAAATCTCGATTTCAATCTATTTCAATCTCATCATCGTTCTGATACGACATGAGCAGATTAGGAGTTGTTTGAAAAATAAGGAAGGATGAGACAAATCAATAAAATAGCGATAGAGGCAATATAAACGAAAGCGAGAAAAGAGGCATCCAATTTATCATATCTTGTGGCAATCCTGCGATACCATTTGAGCTTTTGGAAGAAGCATTCAACTAGGGCCTGTTCACATACGCAAAACCACAAGAAGTTCTTTTAACCGATACTTTCCTCTAAGGGCGTCAATCACTTCGGTTTTTTCTCGATTGCTTATTTCCTGGAGATTGATGCCCTGAGCTTTTTTAGGCAATACCGCACAAAGCAGGTGCAAGGGGAACGAAAGTATGGTAAAATAGGAATATGAATCATGGTGATAGTGGATACCTTGGGGCTGAAAAGCGGGAGGAGGCCGTACTGTGGAATAAGGACGGCAGGAAGATCCGCTACAAAATCAATCGCCGCCCTTCTCAGGCCAAGAACGCATCTGCCCGTTCCAGGGCCCAGATCAAGCGGCGTGAACGGAAAAAATCCTCAGTCAGAGCAAAAGTCGAACATGTTTTGCTGTAGTCAAGGGCAGATTCCGATACCGAAAGACGCGATACCGAGGTCTGCAAAAGCAGACTGCCAAACTGAATGTGCTGTTTGCTCTGGCAAATCTGATCTTGGCTGGCAGCCTGATCCGTTTTGTGCGCTGACCAGCTTACACAGTAACCTCCCTGCCCTTGCCTCTCCTCTTCGTTTTTGTGCGAGAATTGTGCGGTATTGCCTATATCATAATGGGGACAGCCCCCGTTTGTACGTCAAGGTACAGACGGGGGCTGTTTGCGTGGAGAACGAAGAAGGCTGGACCTGTTACCGCTGAATTCGGCCGGTGGTATTGCCGGCGGCCAGAGCTTCAACCTCCTGAACGGAAACCAGGTTAAAGTCATGCTCAATGCTGTGCTTCAGGCAGGAGGCCGCGACGGCAAAATGAATGGCCTTCTGATCGTCAAAACCGGACAACAATGCGTAAATCAATCCGCCGCCGAAGCTGTCGCCGCCGCCCACCCGGTCTACAATGTGAACCCGGTAGGTGGGGGAGAAGGAAACCTGGCCTCCGCTGTACAGCATTCCGGCCCAGTCGTTGTCCGAAGCGGAAAGGCTGCCCCGCAGAGTAATTGCCACTTTTTTAAAGCCAAAACGTTCTGCGAGCTGCCTTGCCACACTGATATATCCTTCATGGCTGAGCTTTCCGGCGTCCAAATCGGTGTCTGCGGCGGCAATGCCGAAGACATCCTTGGCATCCTCCTCGTTGGCGATGCACACGTCCACATAGGGCATCAGCCCTGCCATGATTCGGCCCGCCTCCTCACGGGTCCACAGCTTTTTACGGTAGTTCAGGTCACAGCTGACGGTCAGCCCCAGTTCTTTCGCAGCCTTGCAGGCCTCCAGGCAAATGTCGGGAAGCTCCCCGCCAAGCGCAGGGGTGATGCCGGTCCAGTGAAACCAGTCCGCGCCGGAGAAGATTTGTTTCCAGTCAAATTCGGCGGCCTGCGCCGTGGCGATGGAAGAACCGCTTCGATCATAAATAACCTTGGAGGGCCGCTGGGAGGCTCCCTTTTCTGCGAAGTAAATGCCCAGGCGGGCACCGCCCCGGAGGACCAGGCTGGTATCCACCCCGAAGCGCCGCAGCGCATTAATAGCCGCTTGCCCGATTTCGTGGCTGGGCACCTTGGTGACAAAGGCGGAATCCATCCCATAATTGGCCAGAGAAACGGCTACATTGGCTTCGCCGCCGGCGTAAGTCGCCTCAAACTTTTCCGCCTGGGTAAAACGGAGATAGCTTTCCGGATTCAGCCGCATCATAATTTCTCCAAAGGTGATGATTCGTTTCATGAATAATTCCTCCTGACAATAATAGCTTTGGTATGCTCAAGATGCTTGCGCGGTTCGTGCTGCCGACAAAAGGGCGCGGGCGGTCTGGGTGATTTTGTCAAATTCGCCGGCCTCAATCCAGCTCCGGTTGGCCAGATTGCCGCCCACGCCGGCGCCGCACATCCCGGCGTTCAGAAAATCCGCCACATTGCCCTCGTTGACGCCCCCCACAGCCATCAGCTTCACGTGACTGATAGGAGCGCGGACGGCCTTTATGTAAGAAATTCCCAATTCGCGCACGGGGAATATCTTGACGAAGTCCGCGCCGGCCAGGTGGGCGGTCAGGATTTCGGTGGGAGTCATGGCGCCGGGCATGGAGACCATCCCCAATTCCAGTGTGCGGCGGATCACATCTGTGTTGACATTGGGGGAGATGATAAAGCGGGCGCCTGCCTGGGCCGCCAGCTCTGCCTGCTCCACAGTTGTGACTGTGCCGGCGCCCACCAGCATAGAGTCCTTGTACTTGCCACTGATTTCTGCGATTGCGTTGGAGGTAACGGAAAAGGATTCAGGTTCCTTCTGGTTGAAGGTGACCTCCATAAGTCGTATCCCTCCTACGTACAGGGCGTCGGCAACCTGAAGGCATTTGTCCGCTTCGATTCCGCGTACAATAGCGATGATCCTCTCCTGCTCGATCAAATGTATGGCCTGTTCTCTCATGTCCAACCTCCGCGATTTCATATTGTGAAATAGAATATCATATTATGATACTCGAGACAGTTATACATCTTTTTTCCCCTTGTGTCAATCCCGCAAATGTAAAAAGATACGAGTCTTTTTTGTGAAATATGTTGCACGTGCAGGTTAAATTATGATATGCTAAAAACATAATAGTACCGATTGCGAAAGTAGCGACGGAAGGCGATGAAAAGCGCAATGGGAATTCAGGAAGGAGTGAATAGGAAAAAAGAGTACACCAATTACACCCACACGAATGAGGGCTAATAGGGAATATCAGGGTAAAGAGGGTAGTTAAGCGGTAAGGCGGCGAATACGCCGGAACAGGCGTTGCTCATGAATCGCATTTGCTAAGATAACGGATAAAAGCTGAACAATTCCAGCGAGAAAAATATCTGCTTTAGTAGTTGCGGCGTTAAATGTTTTTCGCTGTTCCACACCGAGGACATATTTGAAAGAGCCAATAGACCGTTCAATGGCCGTACGCTTGGCATACCATGCATCCCACTCCGGAGAGCCACGCAGGATGCCAGGATATAAGCGTTTGTCGGCATCCGGATAAATGTAAACACAGCGTCCATATTTAGAGGTAGTACAAGGATTTTCACAGTTGCACCGGAGGGAGCGGCCATGAGCCGAGGTTATAACATAAGAAGTCTTTGGGCAGACAAATTTAAAGCGTTTGGATCGGTTTTTTCCACCGCAGATGCTGTGGAATTTTAAATGAACTCCATCATGGGGACAAAGGGGGATACCGGAGTCATCCAGAAGGGGATCATGCCTGGTGGCGGAATGACGGCGGCTCATGGGAATGACAGCTCTTGAAAAGCCGTGTTCTCCTAACAGGGCTCGATAAGTGTCATAGCTGTCGAACGCGGCGTCGCCCAGAAAGGTTGTGTAATGCAGAGAGGGATGAGCGTTGTTGAAGTCCCGGAGAACCGGGAGAAGCGTCTTAGAATCCGCAAGTTCCTTGTCTGCATCCGGATTGCTTGTGCGTTTACCGATTTGGATTTCAGGGTGAGCTTTTTTGAAATCATCATCAAAAAAGGCAATATGGCGCACAATTCCAAGACCGTTGGTCAGGATGCCCGCTTTCAGCGCATAACAGAAATGACCGTTGATATATTGCAGCTTTACTGCGGGATTTGCTGCGGCACAGTCAGGGAACAGTCCGTAGACTGCCCGGTATGGATCGGTAGCCGGATTGAGTTTAACCAGGCTTTTTGCCTGTCGAAATTTCGATGAGAAATATTTCGGGTTATTCTCCGCCACACAGCTTTCAACCCCGGTAGTATCGTAAATCAGGCTGTCGCCAAGTTCAGCGTCCATTTCCCGGCAGATCGGCTCTGTCAGTTCAACCAGCCGCTCAAAGACTTCCATGATATAGGGCAGGAAATCCCGCTTGAATCTGGTGAGTTTCGCAGCATCAGGCACCTTTTGAAACCCGCAGAATTTCCGCATCTCCCGGCTGTGCCGCAGTGTGGCCAGTAAAACGCTGTCATTCACATAGCCAAATATCTTTTGCAGCACCAAACTTTTCAGGAACGCCGCCAGAGGATACTTTCTCGGCCTGCCGGTGTTCCGGTAGAACGCCAGATAAAATCTGGCCGGGATCAACGTATCCCAATCAATGTGTTCGTCCAGCAGGCGGAACAGCTTCGGTTTATCGTCCTCCATGCTGGCGGCCACACTCTTGTAGGTGTCATATAGCGACATCTGCACATATTTATTCCGCATGATTTTTCCCCCGGTTTTGGTTGGTTTATCGTTGCTTTTATACTTCAATTATACCGCATAACTGGAGGAAAATCAGGTGCTTTGTGAATCTGGGACACCTTGATTTTCAAGTATTTCCCGAGTTTCACAATCGGCACAAAAACATAATATACAAGGAGGACAACGGCTATGAACACATCATCCGGTTCGGTTCAATCGGTGGACCGTGTTTTGGACTTGGTCGAGACCCTGTCCACTGTACCCCAAGGCATGGCGCTGTCGGATTTGGCGGCGGCGACCGGCCTGCATATCAGCACAGCGCACCGGCTTGTGGGAGCACTGGTGGAAAGGGGGTATGCGTGCAAGGATTTGGAAAGCGGGAAATATCGCCTGACGCTTCGCCTATTTGAGGTAGGCAGTCAGGTTTCCGGGGTGCTGAGTTTGCTGGAAACCGCCAGACCGATGCTGGATGATTTGGCCTCGTTCTGCAATGAGGTGGTGCATTTGGCGGAGTGGGATGGTTCGGATATGGTCTATCTGTACAAGGTGGAGCCCGCCCGTCCAATGGTACGGATGGGCTCCTATGTCGGCTGCCGGAATCCCATGTACTGCACGGGGGTGGGGAAAGCTGTCCTGGCCTTTCTGCCGGATGAGGAGGTGGATAGAATCTGGAAAAGCTCGGAGATTTGTACTTATACGGAGAAAACAATTACAGATTTGGATTCCATGCGTACTTGCCTGGCAGAGATTCGCCAGCGGGGATATGCGATAGATGATGAAGAACATGAGTCTGGGGTCCGGTGTATCGCCGTGCCGATCTTCAACTGGGCAAAACATGCTGTGGCCGCAGTGAGTGTTGCGGCACCGGCGGCCCGGATGGATGAGTCTGTGATGAACGGAATTTTTCCCAGGCTGTCAGGGATCTCTATGGAGGTCAGCCGGCTGCTGGGATATGCGCCCCAGGCCTAATGCGGAAGTTAAACCTGTGTTCCCACCCCTCCGGGGGTGGGAATTTTATTTGCCCATTTTAGAGTGATTTGAATTTTTGCAGTTTGCCGCCCAAAACTTGATTTTGATGCGGAGGAGGTCAATCGCCCCGGCACAGAGCAGGGGCATGTACATAACGCACAAAAAGATGGAAGCGCTTTAGGCAAAACGACAGTTTTTGAACAAGAGGCTTGACTTTTAAGGGAAATAGAGGCATTATATTTTCGTAATAAAAAATCTATTTTCATATTATGGGAAAATATAGTGCAAGGGGGAGGTCAAATGGAACTGTCCAAGCTGGCAAAGGGCCTGAAGGGCTCCGCAATCAGAGAGATGTATAACCAGGCGATGACAATGGACGACACCATCAGCTTTACGGTGGGGGAGCCGGATTTTGTTACGCCAAAACCGATTATTGATGAAGCCTGTGCGAGATGGGAGAGCGGTATGACCCACTATACCCCAAACAGGGGCTTACCCGAATTGCTCCAGGCCATTGCCGCTTTTCACGCGGACGACTTGAGTCCCGATCCGGACAGCCAGGTTATGGTCTCCTGCGGCGCTACGGAGGCCCTGCAAATGGCGCTGTTTACCCTTGTGGATCCGGGCGATGAGGTCATTTTGGTTACTCCGGCATGGCCCAACTACTTTGGACAGATTGGCATGGTGGGGGCGAGGCTGGTATGTGTTCCCGCTCGGGAAGAAAATCGGTTTGTGCCGGACCCGGACGATATCAAGGCGGCCATTACGCCCAAAACAAAGGCCATCATCCTCAATTCCCCATCCAACCCTACCGGAGCGGTGATTGACCGGGACACCTGCAAAGCGCTGGCCGATCTGCTGCGGGGACAGGATATCTACATAATTTCCGATGAAATTTACAGCCGGCTGGTATATGACACGCCTTATACGTCCATTACATCATTTGAGGGCATGAAGGAGAAAACCGTGTATATCAGCGGTTTCTCCAAGATGCTTGCTATGACCGGCTGGCGCCTGGGTTATGCGATTGCCGCTCCGGAAATTATCAGGAATATGACGAAGCTCCACGAAAATGGGGCATCCTGCCTGCCAGCGCCCAGTCAGCTGGGCGCGGCCTGCGGGCTGAAGCACTGCGTCCCGGAGATTGAAACCATGCGCCTGAGCTATTTGAGGCGGCGTGACCTGATCTGTTCGTTGATTCATGATATTCCCGGCATGTCCGTCCAGAATCCGGGAGGCGCGTTTTATGCCTTTGTCAATGTCAAGCCGCTGGCTGAGGCGACAGGGATGAATTCCAGGGCCCTGTGTATGGACCTTTTAAAGAAGACCGGGGTAGTAACCGTCCCCGGTTCAGGCTTTGGAGAGGCCGGCGAAGGGTTTATCCGCATCACCTACGCCACTGCGGAGGAAAAGATCAGGGAAGGGATGTCTCGGATCAAAGGATACGTGGAAGGGTTCAATGTCCTGTAAGGGACAGCGTGTGGTTGGTAATAGCCCCTTCAGCCATGGGGGGTTATTATAATACCGTACCGACAGAGATGTACAAGGCGGTATCCCCTTGGCGCTTCACTACAGTGGAGCGTCAAGGACTTCAAAAAAGGGATATGAGGCTGAACTGCATTCTGCCCCGGACGGAAAACAATTTTAAATTTGGAGGTAGCGTGTATGAAAAAATCACTTGCATTGCTTCTTAGTGCCGCCATGACGGTCTCCCTGCTGGCAGGCTGCGGCGGCGGGGGAACGCCCAATGCCGGAATATCCAGTGGCGCGGCCGCTCCAGGCGGGGCGGCCTCTGGCGGAGGCTCCAACGCCGGCAGCACAGATTTGCCCTCGTACTCCTTCCAGCTTGGCTTTAACACCGTGGAGGACTCGGTCCGCGGCGAGATGGCCCATGTTTTCGCGGATTACGTGGAGGAGGCCTCCAACGGCCGTGTTACTGTGGAGATCTTTGCCAACAGCAGCCTGGGCAGTGAGCAGGAAATGGTGGAAATGGTAAAGACCGGTTCCCTGGACTTTACCATCCCCGGCGTTACCGCTCTGTCCAATGTGGACAAGAACTTTGGCGCATATGGCTTGCCCTTTATGGTGAGCAATTTTGACGAGGCCCACGCCCTGCTGGACGGCTCCTTCGGCGATGCCCTGAAGGACATTGCGAAGAATAACGGCTACAAGCTGCTGAGCTGGGGCGATCTGGGCACTGTGCAGATTACCAATAATGTCCGTCCCATCAACTCCCTTACCGATATGAAGGGGCTCAACATGCGCTGCACCAACGAGGAGGTCTCCCTGAAGACGATGGCCGCCCTGGGCTGCGCCACCACCACGCTGGCCTTCTCCGAGCTGTACTTGGGCCTGAGTCAGGGGGTTGTGGACGGCCAGTTTAACCCCATTGACGCCATCTATCAGAACAGCTTCACCGAGGTTCAGGATTATCTGGCTATCGTCAATATGTACACCTATGGCATTACCCTGCTGATGAACGACAGCAAGTTTGAGTCCATGGACGCCGAGACGCAGCAGATCTTGACAGACGGCGCGCTCAAGGCCCAGGAAGCCGCCCGGGTCTACTGCGCCAATGCGGAAAACGAGTATTTGCAGAAGGTGAAAGATGAGGGCTGCTTTGTGGAGATTACCACCCCTGACACGGCTGAATTTAAAGCGGCGACCGCCAGTGTATACGATGACTTCCTGGCCACCTGCGATTCCCGCGTGGTTGAGGCCATCAACGCCATCCGCTGATTGGCGCAGAGGGACAATACGAAGCCCTGTATTGTGAGCGGAAGGGGAGCACTTAAAAAGTGCCCCCCTTCTTGAGTCCGGTGTAGGCAAGGAGGTATTATGAAAGCATTACAGACAGTAGAAAGAGCAATTGATTTTATCTGTAAAATTATGACCGGGCTGGGCGCCATTCTGATGGCCGCCCTGACCCTGGATGTGTTTTTGAATGTCATTTTTCGTGCAATCGGGAAACCCATCGTGGTATCGGTGGAGCTGACCACGATTTTCTTCCCCTGGATTGTTTGTGTGGCAATGATTGTGATTGCCCGGCGGCAGGAAAACACTGCGTTAGTGCTATTTTTTGAAAAATTCAAGGGCCCCTTCCGCCATTTGGCCGTGGCCTTTATCAACGCGGTTATGTTTATATTTTCCTTTGTCATGGCCCGCTCTGCGTATGAGCTTTCCGTTTCCCTGATTGACGAATATCTGGCTTTGACCCATATCAGCAAGGCGTTTACCTATGGCTCCATGGTGGTGGGGTTTGTAGGCGTGTGCATTATGGTGGCCTTTAATATGTTCAAGTATATCCTGGTTGAAATTGTAAAGCTGGAGGAGGGCGATAAAACATGACGATGATATTGGTAATGGCTGTTTTGTTCTTTGCTTTAATTTGCGTCGGCGTCCCCATCGCCTTTTCCATGGGTTCGGCTTCTATTATGTATCTCCTGTCAAACAACATCAGCATAGCGGTGGCCTCACAGAAGTTTTTTACCCAGACGCAGTCTTTCTCGTTTTTGGCTGTCCCCTTCTTCATCCTAGCCGGCACGCTGATGGTGGAGGCCGGCATCGCAAAGAAGCTCATTAACTTTGCCAGCGTCCTGGTCCGCCATTTGCCTGCGGGCCTGGGTTGCGTGTCGGTTGTGACCAGTATGATCCTGGCCGGCATCTCAGGGTCCTCTGTGGCTGACGCCTCCTCGGTAGGCGCAATCCTGATCCCGGAGATGAATGACCGCGGATATCCCCCGCCCTTTTCGGCGGCAATTAACGCAACCAGTTCTGTGGTAGGCATTATTATCCCGCCCAGCAGCACGATGATCGTTATTTCCGCAATCACCAACCTGTCTGTGGCCAAGCTGTTTATGGCCGGCGCAATCCCCGGCATTATCATTGGCTTTGTGTTCCTGGCCATTACCGCTTATGCGGGCATTAAAAACAAGTATCCCCGGGAGGAGCGCGCCGCATGGCCGGAGATTTGGGCCGCGACGAAGGACGCAATCATCGCCATGGTGTTTCCGGTCTTTATGATTGGCAGTATTGTGACCGGCCTGGCTACCTGCACGGAGTCCGCCTCTATCTGCGCCATTTATTCTCTGATTGTGGGGATTTTTATCTATAAGTCCCTGAACCTGAAGAAGATTTTTAAGGCCCTGGCGGACGCTGCCATTGGAACAACCGTTGTGATGATGGTTGTCTCCTGCGCCTCCATTATGCAGTTCATCCTCATCAGCAAGCAGGTCCCGGCCAAAATTTCCAGCGCCCTCCTGGGTCTGGGGCTGCCCAACTGGCTTTTGCTGATCTGCATGATTCTCCTGCTGGGCGTTGCCGGTATGGTCATGGACAATGTGCCGAACCTGTATATTTTCCTGCCCATCTATATCCCCATTGCCCAGAGTATGGGGATGGACCCCATCCAGATGGCGATTATCTGCCTGTGCGCCCTGGCGCTGGGCCTGTTTACGCCGCCGGTGGGCACCACGCTGTTTATTTCCTGCAACATTGCCAAGTGTTCAATCGAATCGGTGGTCAAGGACCTGATTCCTTTCTTTATTGCGGGCGTTTTGATCGTGATCGGCGTAGCCTTTGTGGAGCCGCTGACCATGTGGCTTCCCGGCTTTATGGCGTGAGGCGCCGCGGATTACGGGGAAAAGGAGTATTCCGATGCAGTACTATTATGAATTGGCGGAGAAATTTTTAAAAAAGATGTTGTCCTTCCCCACGGTGAACGGGGACGAGAGACCGTTGGCAGAGTATATAGCCTCCACTCTGGAGAAATACGGGTTTCAGACTCAGCTCCAGGACGTTGCGGACAACCGGGCCAACGTGGTGGCGAGGTATGGCCGTTCAGACAACCAGGTAATCTTTACCGGGCACCTGGATGTGGTTCCCCCCGGCGAGGGCTGGGAGACCGCAGACCCCTTTCAGCTGACGGCCAGGGACGGCCGGCTGTACGGCCGGGGGGCCTGCGACATGAAGGGCGGCGTCGCGGCGATGCTGGCCAGCGCAGTCCGGGCGGCGGAAAAAGACGAAATTCAGGGCTGCGAGCTGCGCTTGGTGTTTGTAGCGGATGAAGAGGTGGACGGCCTGGGAACCCGGTACTATGTGGAGCACCAGGAGCCCGCGAAAAAAAGCCTTGTCATCATCGGCGAGCCTACTATGCTGGAAGCCTGTATTGCCCATCGGGGTGTGACGCGGTTTCGTGTGACAATCCATGGCAGGCAGTGCCATTCAGGGCTGCCTCAGGACGGCATCAACGCCATCAATCAGATGGCCAGATTCCTGCTGGAGGTGGAACGCTTCGACCGGGAGCGTCAAAGCATGGACTGCGGCATTTTGCCTCCCCCCAATATGACGGCGACCATGCTCGGTTCCGGGGTAAAGGAGAACGCGGTGCCCGGCACCAGCAAGGTTGTTTTGGACTGCCGCACAGTGCCGGGGGAGACGGTCCAAACCCTGCAGTCCAGCATTCTGGATATCCTGCACCGGCTGTTTGACGGCACCCCTGTTACCTATGAGGTCCAGAGTTTTATTGAGGTGACGCCCAGCAGCACCAATGAGGACGGCCTGGCGTGTACCACGATAAAAAATGCCTTCCGGGAGGCCTTTGGGGAAGAGGCCGTGGTGACCTACTTCAAGGGCTGCTGTGACATGTCGTATTTCTGCAAGGCCGGGTATTCCGAGACGCTCCTGTGCGGACCAGGCTCTATGGATCAGGCCCATATTGTGAACGAGTTTATTGAAATTGAGCAGCTTCATAGGGCGGTTGATTTGTATTCCGCGGTCATCCGTCAGGCTCAGAAAGGATAAAACATGAAAAAATATCAGTTGGTGTGTTCTGTCTGTGGAAAACCCTTTGAAGATGAGGCAGAGCCGTATGTATGCCCGGCCTGCGGCGGCCTGATGGAGCCCCGGATTGACCTGAGCGCTCAGGCGGAGCACTACCGCCAGGTGATACGCGATGGCTGCCAGACCGGGGTGTGGGATTACCGCGACCTGCTGCCTGTGGAGGGCGTGGACGAGGCGGTTACTCTGGGAGAGGGCAATACCCCGCTGCTCAGTGCGGACCGCCTGGCAAAGGTGATCGGTGTGGAGAGCATTTTTCTGAAAAATGAGACGGTGAACCCCTCCGGAACCTATAAGGACCGCTTTGCGACCTTGGCCCTGAGCATGGAGAAGGCGAAGAAGACTCCCGCCGTAGCCCTTGGCTCCGCCGGCAATGCGGCGGCGGCCATGGCCGCCTATTCCGCAAAGGCGGGCATGCCCTGCTTTGTCCTGCTTCCACCCGGGGCGGTAGCGGAGCGGGGCTGGCAGGTTCGGGGCTACGGCGCAAATCTGATTCGTATGGAGCACACCATTGACGACTGCATCAGCATGGCCAAGCAGGGAGAGATCCTGTTTGGATGGAAATCCCTGACAACCAATATGCTGACCAATCCGCTTCCCTCCGACGGGTACAAGACGATCGGCTATGAGATCGGAAAGCAGCTGGACTTTCAGGTGCCTGACTGGGTGATTGTGCCTGTGGGCGGGGCCGCCCTGCTGAACAAAATTTATAAAGGCTTTCAGGACATGCTGGAGCTGGGCCTGATTGATAAGATCCCCCGCTTTGTCGGGGCTCAGGCGGCCGGTTGCGCCCCCCTGGCGGATGCCTTCCAAAAGGGCCTGAGCAAACCGGAGATATGGCCTGGCGTGCCGCAGACCGTTGCCTTTGCGATTGCGGACGTGTGCGTATATGACGGCGTTACCGCTTTGGATGTTCTGAAAAAGACCGGCGGCGGCGCCGAGGCGGCGACGGATGAGGAAATTTTGGAAGCGATGCACCTGATTGCCAGTAAAGAGGGCGTGGTGGCGGAGCCCGCCAGCGCCTGTTCCGTGGCCTGTGCTCGGAAGCTGGTCCAGAAGGGAATCATTCGGACAGCAGACCGGGTGCTCTGCGTCCTGTCCGGGAACGGAATGCGGGATCTGAAGCTGATGGAGCAGGGGCAGAAGGAGGTTCCCTTTGTGAAGCACCGCGATGTAGAAGGTGTGAAGGCGGCAGTAAACGCTTACCTTGAGGCCAGGGAGTGATTGGAGGCGGAAATGGGGCAGAGCATAAAGGGTTTGGCGCAGGAGAGCGAGTTGATTCAGCTGTTGTGCGATATGGTGCGGATTGAGAGCATCAACCCGTTGTTTGGAAAAGGCGGAACAGGGGAAAAAGATATGGTGGAATATATCTGCCGGTATTTCGACCGGTATCAGATTCCCTATACCCTGCAGGAGGCGCTTCCGGGCCGTTTCAACGTGCTGGCCCATTTAAAGGGGGCCGGAAAAGGGGCCCTGTGCCTTGAGGCTCACACCGACACCGTTACGGCAGACGAAATGGAGATAGACCCCTTCGATCCGGTGATTCGGGACGGACGGCTGTACGGGCGGGGCAGTGTAGATGACAAGGGCAGTGTGGCCGCGATGATGTATGCCATGCGCCTGCTGAAGGAACACCATATTGCCACCGAGTCCGATATCTATTTTGCCGCCGCCGCAGAGGAGGAATTCAACTACCGGGGCGTAGTCCGCCTGCTTCAAGAGAACATCCATTTTGATGCGGCCGTGGTGGGGGAGGGGACTTCCATGCACATCTGCCGGGCCTGCAAGGGCAATGTCCGCTTTAAAATTCTGACTAAGGGGCTGGCCGGACACAGTTCCCGCCCCTGGGAGGGGAGAAACGCCATTGTCGCGATGGCAAATGTGATCTGTGAGCTGGAGAAAAAGCTGTTTCCTATGTATGAGCAGCGTAAGCACCCCCTGCTGGGCTCACCTACCTTTAATATCTCCCTGATTCAGGGGGGCAAGCTAATTAACATCGTTCCTGACTGCTGTGAGATTCAAGTTGACCGGCGGGTCTTGCCTGGCGAAACCTTTGAATCGGTCCGCGGGGAGGTTTTGGATTGCCTGTCCAAGCTGTTGGAGGCCCACCCGGAGTATGAGCTGGAAATTCAGGAGCCCTTTGTCACCGATTTTGCCATGGAGGTAGCGGAGGACTCCGCCATTGTCCAGACAGCGGCAAAGGCCTGCGATACAGTTTTAGGCGGGCATACAATCGAGGGCGGCTACTTCAGCTGTGATGCCAGTAAATTTGCCCGTGCGGGGATTCCGGCCATTGTGATGGGGCCGGGGAACATTATTCAGGCGCACACAAACGATGAATATATAGAAATTGCGGACTTGGCGAAAGCGGCGGAGGTATTTACGCAAATTTGCGTCGATTTTAAGCCATAATTGGCCGAAAGAAAAGGAGTATGCGATATGGATGTCTATGAACGTTTAAAAGAATTGAAGATTGAACTTCCTCCTGCTCCTCCTCCGGGGGGACTGTATACGCCGGTAGATTTATTTGGCACCAACCTGGCCTATACCTCAGGCGTGGGCCCGACGGATGTTTCTGGCGCTGCTATGTACAGCGGAAAGGTGGGGGCTGAGCTGACCTTGGAGCAGGGACAGGCGGCCGCCCGTTTGGCGACGATTAACCTGCTTTCGGTTTTGCACGCCCAGCTGGGCAACCTCAACCGCGTCAAGCAGATTGTGAAGCAGTTGGGCTTTGTGGCCTGCACGCCTGATTTTTATCAGCAGCCTGCGGTGATGAACGGTTCCACGGAGCTGCTGATGCAGGTGTTTGGAGACCCAGAGGGCCGTCCGGCCCGTTCCGCTATTGCCACGAATGTCCTTCCCGGAAATATCCCGGTGGAAATTGAATTGCTAATTGAATTGAAAGACTCATAAAACCGGACGTCCCCTGCGAGCTGCACCCCATCGGAAACCGTTCTGGCGATAACACAGGCCCGGGTTTGGGACGGCGGGGCAATTTTCTGCAGATCCATCTTAAAGTCAGGACCACCCGTATAACGGGTGGCCTGCACTCGCCCTATAAGGGCGTGATATTGGCCGCACCTC
>OFFY01001047.1_pt1 | contig 25212 bp, 29 predicted proteins | sample 1521481 | NCBI WGS metagenome assembly OFFY01 (sample SAMEA3504117, study PRJEB24116) | mouse gut metagenome | biome: mouse gut; feature: mouse-associated habitat; material: faeces | place: Denmark | collected 2011
AACATTGTGCTGCTCTTTGGAGCCATAGACCTTGTTTCCGCAATTTATCATTTTATACTTTGGAACCGAAACGGGCGACACAGTATGGATGATGACAACAATGGTCTGTTTTCCGATTGGCAAAGCGGGGAGCGTTCGCCGGTTAAAGTTTCGCTGGTTTTGATGGCTGGTATCATGGTGCTGGCATTAGTGTTTATCGTGCAGGCATAGGGGATATAGTATTTCAATAAAACAAAAAAACGGGTGAAATATATGGGATTGGCGTATATTTTCTTATGTCTAAGTGTCCGTGTCTGCGGTGCTGCCGTTTGCAGAAAGGTTCTAATTCCTGATCATCTTCAAAACACTTTTTTAGACATTGCATCAAGAAACTCTGTAGAAATACCAATTTTAAATAAGCTGAAAGAAATTGATCCGGAATCTGTAAAATGGCGGAAATACTTCTGGCGCAGATCCAAATCGTGGCCGTAAAGATGGAGTCCGCCCATTAGCGGTAGTCTTCTTAAAGAATACAGATAATCGGGAAGAAATTATCCGATTACTGATTGAATATGGCGCAGATCCCTCTTTAGCTGACAAACCAGGGCAAACAGCTTTTGATTTTGCAGAAATTACAAATGCGGATGCCCATTTGATTAAAATGTTGGAGCAGGCGAACTTACGTCTACATGGTGTTTTACGTGGAGTATAGCTTATATAGGTAAAATTTACAAAGACATATTAGGAGGTGTGTAAGCAAATGGATAGGAAAATAATAGAGGCTTTTGAAAAAGCACACCATTATATATTACCGGAAAGCTATATAAATTTTCTGCTTATTTGTGACAATCAGCCTGAAAAATACTGTAAAGGATATAGGGATATCATCCTCTATTCATTAGAGGAATTGCCGGAGGAGCGCAAGTTATATGAAATGGATGAGTTTTGTCCGGAATATATAGCTATTGGTTATGGCGGAGGTGGGGAAGTCCTGATTATGAAACAGGAAAGAGATACTAATACACTCATTGTCTCCAGTGGCGGGGCTTTGCTGACAAAATTTATATCTCCTGAGTATTGTACGTTTTTCAATGATTTTTTTGAAGAGTGGGTATCGCATAGGTGCCCTGCTGATGAGATAAATCCTATGTACGGATAAATATAGAGGGGAATGTAGCTTATATGAAAAAAGGATTATCTTCTTTATTTACTATTTTTCGGAGTATTATATGCATCACTCTTGCTTTATTGGTACTGTTATCCGTTCCCACTGGCTGGCTGTATGATTTGTGGGCCGGGGAAGGAACGGAACAAGGCCAACAGCCCAGTGCAGATGTCCAGCGGCTCCGGCAGCAGGAGGATATAGAAACCTGCTTTTTGAATAGTACCCCGGCTACCGTGAACGGCGGTAATCTGGCAGCCTGCCCACTGGCTCGCTTGAGGGATACTGGACAAGCGGGCGTACATACTCACAATAACAGCGGCGTGAAAAGAACGGTGAGTGTTTCTGAATACATTTACGCTGATTACCCTCTCTCACCTTTACAACGGTTTGTTCAGGGCTTTGTGGGCGGGTACTATAACCGCTATTATTTGGCGGAGCTGGAGGATGGTTCTTGGCTTTGTGTCTATTTTGACGATTATCTGGTATTGATGGGGGCAGACAATTATCCAACTGGATATGTCCGCTATACCACTACCGAGGAGCGCCGGATGCTGAACCGGATGGCGGAGGACTATGATGTTGATCCGGTCTATGTGCTGGATATGTACAGGCATGGGAAAGTAAGCTGGATGCTGGATTTAGGGTTGCGATTGGTGGTATTGGCTGTTGCTGGCGTGTTGATATTAACTATTCTGAAACTATGGAAAAACAAAAAATAATTTAAGGAGTTTGCCAATGGACGCTGAAAAATTTTGGAGTACCACAGAAATGAACAAATTTCTGTATCAGCAGTTAAAGGCGATGTGTGAGGCTAACGGCTTTGTCCTTAGCCCCAGGAAAGGGAAACACCTGGTCAAAATTGCGGAGCATTTTGTACAAATCGTCTGTCCGGAAGTTTCATATGGCAGGACACGCATCCATGTATTGGTTTCCCCTGCGGGTTCTTTTGCGAATCATATTTATGCAGAAAAGGTGTTTTGTCCTCATGGAGATAAGAAAGAAGACATATATAGCGTTTATTACGATCTTGCAATAGAGGATGCCATAAGCTATAAAGAGTTTTATGATATTCAGCAGATGAAAACACTATGGGCAGAAATTATTGAGCCGCAGTTTAATCATGAAATTTTTTCTTGCTTAAGCGCTTTCAGCTTTGGGCATTTTCTGAGCCTGTCTGAATCATGGAGCTGTGACGGTTTTCAATATAGCATCTCTCACAAAAATGATAATGCCTTGAGTTTTTTATCTTTGGGATATGGTGAAGTTTGGAAAGGGAACTTTGAAAAAAGCATCTTACTGTTGGAAAGGGCATTATGCGGTTTTAAAAAGGGTATTGAGTTGAATAAACAATCTGGGCGGGAAATATCTGTAGATGTCCAGGAGAATTATGACACGGTGCAGGGAGTGCTTTCAATGATACAAAGGGGCGATACAAAAGCACAGATTATTGATAAAATGCAGGAAATTGAACGGATTGCATTAAATAAAGCATGGGGTGTCATGCTGTCCTCAGAGGGCAATACAATTCGGTTAAAGAAAAAAGAGCTTCTTTAGCGGATATAAGGGAAAAGGGAGTATAAGGCAATGTCAAACACATTTCCGATAGAAGAATTGCGTTCATTGTTAGAAAAGGCAAAGGTCACAGATGCGGCTCTGAAACAGTTTGGCGCAGAACAGCATAAATATCAATGGAATCCGCCAGCGTCTTTGAAAGAGATAGAGGAATTTGAGCAGGAAACAGGGGTTGTTCTTCCAGATGGCTATCGCAACTTTCTGCTGCAGGCGGGGAACGGCGGAGCCGGGCCTTTTTATGGCCTGTTTCCCATTTCAGCCAGCAAAGGCTGGCCCATAGAGCCGGATAAGCTTCCCTGGCTGGCCCCGGACAAAAGCGTAGAGGAACTGGAGGATGTGCCGGACTGGAAGCGGGGCTGTATCCCCATCGGTTCCCAGGGGGATACCTATATCACCTGCCTGATGGTGACAGGGCCGGACCGGGGCCGTGTCGTTTATATAGAATATGAGCGCTCCTGGATATTTTTCCCTAGGGAACCGGACTTTTTGTCCTGGTATATTCGTTGGTTGCGGGAGGCGGCAGCCGGTTACGATATGGGGTGGTTTGGTATTTTCCTTGATGGTGATGAAGAAACACTGCAAAAGCACTATGTCCAGGCGGATACAGAAGGGGAAAGATTATTGGCCATTGACAGTATGGAAAAGTTCCCGGACTTATCGGGTGCCTCCCAGGATTTTATATGTAGTATTCTGGATGAATGGGTCATGAAGGAGGATGTGGGCAGCCTGCCACGGCTGGCTTACCGTGTAGACCCCGAATTATATGGACAGTTTTTGGATAAATGGTGGGAAGTTGGGCTGTTTGACCGGGTAGTATATGAATTGTATCATACACCTGCAGACAGAAAGAATCTGGCAAAGCGCTGGAAGGAGCGCGTTCTGGATAAGTTATCGGAGCTTTCCCCGAAAACGTATTGTATTGCCATACCGCTTTTGAGGATGGGCGGAGGGGTGAATCTGGAACAGGTGGCATTTCTCCTTGACAGGGCTGAAGGCAGGGAAAAAAGGGAGCTGCTCCGCGATTTAGGGCATTTTCCGGACGCAAAAGAACACCTGGAGATATGGTTGGGCTATCTGCAGGAACGGGAGGATCTGGAACTGCTCCATTATGCTTTGCTGTCCGTTCCCCATGTCAGCGATTCCAGGCTGCGGGAAGCATTGTGTAAGGTGCAGGCCGCATTCCCGTTTGCCCTGGAAATGATTCATGTTGATGATTATAAAGATAAAGAAGCATTGGAGCGTTCCTCCCGCCGAAATAAAGAATGCACAGTTTATAAAGCGGCAGGCGCTGTCCTGACAGAGTTATTTTATGAGGGCATTAACCCGGAAGATATTCGCTTGCCCCGTCCATGCCGCTTGAAAATGCCAGGGAATGCGATGACCGATTTAGGGATGTACCGAACCCTACCGGCAGATGGGATTTTGATACACCCATTGGTTGCCCTGGCAATCCGGCAGGAATCGGGCGGAAGACTGCCGGCCACTGCCTGGGATTGGGGGCGGAAGCTGAAACAGATCAAGAAGCTCCAGCTTGTCCTGTCCGAAAAAACAGTCCAAAGCTGGGAGGATGAAACTCGTTGTGCCTATCTCCGTGCGCCGGATGAGCATTTTCCACCAGAGCCTTACTATTATGATCTCCGGGGCTGGGCTGTCATTGGCGGGATGGAAAATTTACGGGAATTGAGGATTTCTGAAATATGTGTGGAAGATTTTTCTTTCCTGGCACAATGTAAGAATCTGCGGACGCTGTCCCTTTATAATACAAATTTTACAGACTGCCGGTTATTGAAAGGGCTGCCTAAGCTGAAGTATGTTGACCTCCGCTCCTGCCGTTTGATACATAAAGAGGTTTTGAAGAAACTTCATGCGGAGTGTGAGCTATAAAGATGTAAATCATTGACAATAGTTTACAAAAGGCGGCGATGGCGGATGCTCGCTTTGCGGCGGCGACGGAGCGATCTATGTCCTGCCCTGCTATACTGCTTTTTATTGCCAGCCAACGAATATAGGGAGGAAGAAAAATGGAATCGTACATCTTCGTAATAGCCATGATAGCGCTTTTTGCTTTCGGAATTACTAAATTTGTTTATTATAAGATAAATAAGAATTCGGTTAAAAGCAAGACAAGCAAACAAAATGATCTGGTTATGAAAAGTGGTGTCGTTGGTTTATGTCTTGGTGTGGGCGTTGGCGTAGCATTAAAAGATTTGTTCTCTGAAACCGCTATACTATTAGTTGGAATAATTGGGGCTACAATAGGTGTAATAATAGGAATTGTCATCAGACATCAAAAAGAATCTACCTGATGCTCCTGAAGAAAGTAACATCGTTTTAGCAATTTCAGTTTTCACTTTTCTGAAAATAGAGATACGAAAAAATGAAAATACATTCGTTTGTATAATTAACAAGGAGATTTTGTTATGGCATTTACTTTGCAGATTAGACAGAAGAAACTATTTGGAAAGACAACCCTTGATATTCCGTCATTGGCTCAGGCCTGCGGTTTCTGCTATGGTTCCAATAATGATTTTTATATCCTGCAGGAGAACGAGCAGGTGGGTGGAACGGCTGTTTTTTATCATCCGGAACATATTGGGCGGGGGATCTTTTTTGACGGCAGTAAATCCAGGGAAGGATATTATGAGGTAAGTTATAATATTCCTACAACCAGAGCAGAGATCACAGACTTTGCCAGGCTTGCGGGGGAGATAGAAAGACGCCTGAGCAGGGTGGAGATGTACTGCGTGGAAGAAGAGAGAACATTTACCAGCGGAGAGCTGGAACAGGGAATTGAGGATTTTGTTGCATTCAGCCGGAAGTCGCTGAACCAGTTTTGCGGAAATAGGGAATTCAGGAGTCATATCCTTACTCTGGCACGGTGGCCTTATACACTGACCGAGGACAAGGGAGCCTTATGGGCGGCATGTACGGATCTTTCCGATTTTGAGCGGACTCTGCATGGCATTCAGGCACTGGATGTCTATTACGCAAAGCCAAGACTTCTGCATAAAAACGATACAAAAGAGATCGGGGCCTTTTATGCCTTAACGGAGGAATGTGAGAGTGTCTTTCCTGTTCGTGCTGACGGGTTTCTGAATCTGGGTGAACTGAAAGTGACAGAGGGGTTTGTACAGTTTGTGCTTTACAGTGAGCAGCGTGTGCTGGAAGGAATGTTCCCTTATGAGCAGTTTGTGGAGGAACTGAGAGGATATGATGTTCGGCAGTTTGATGGAAATCACATCCTGATTCCGCCTATGACAAAAGCGGAACTGGAAAATCTGGCCGGGAAACTGCGTGGAAAGGGAAGGTCTGTATGAGCGGAGCAGCAGGAGAAAAACAGGAAGCAGAAAAAAGGATAAAGGAATATATACAGGCCAGCTCCATGGGCCTGAGCAAAAAGGAAGAGCAGGATTTTAAAGAGCTTGTAATCCGCAATGAAGAAACGGCAAAAAAGGTATTCCGGGGTTCAAAACATATAGGGAAGGCGTATATCCTGATCTATTTGAACTCCCAGGGAAAAGGCGCTGACATTGCAAAAGAAGAGGCAGCAGCCTGGGCCTGCCAGATGGAGTTTATAAATAGTAATGTTTCAGAAGAACGGGCATTCCGTTCCTGGCTGTCGGGAGAAACTGATATCATGCCGGAAACAATGCCGGTCAACAAATATATCATGGGATTTCCGCACAGAAAAAATGTAGAACTCTGTTATTTATCAAAGGTATGCACATTTACGGAGAGGCTTGTAGCTTATGGAGTAAAAAAGGGATATGTGGATATTGTACGGGGGCCAGTGAGGGAGATGATGCGCGAACTTGACAGCTCCTATGCGTGTTCTTTTCTTGAGCATACAGTCCGGACGTATCAATTATCAGAAGAAGATATCATGCAGATGTATTCCGCAATCTATGCGATATCCGGAAACGCCAAAGCAGAAAAGGAGTTTTACCGTAATTTTATCTGTGCGTGGCTGGAGCAGGATAAGGACCGGTATCTGGCAGCCATTGAAAAGATAAGCAGAAAAAGATATTTGCTGTGTTAAAAAGAGAGAATCTGTATACGACATAGATGTTTTTCAAATATAAGAGGATAAATGGACAAAAATAGGGCAACGGATTCTATAGAACAACCGAGGAGGCAGTTTCATGGATACGGCAAACTTCAAAAAAAGATATATAATGATTCCCTTGCTGTTCCTTTGCCTGCTGCTCTGCGGCTGCCATGGAAATATCATCGGGAACCTTATGGCATCTGAACACACAGAGCTGCTTGTGGATGGAGAATATAAGCCGTTCAATGTTCCAAGGAATATGATGGAGGCGCTAATGAAGCTGGTAGAGGCAAAGGATGCCGATACCATCTATGAAGTATTTTCACCGGAAGTAAGGGAAAATGCAGAGGGACTTTATGGGCAGGTTCAGGAATTTATACGCTTTATAGAAGAAGATGTAACCTCCTGGGATTTTTTATCGGGCTATGGCAATGGCAACCGTAGCGGTGGCAGTGTTACTATGACACGGGCCTCGTTCTGTGAGTTCAGCACAGACAGCGGGATCTATCGCTGCGACATCGGCGAGGTGCTAAAAGACACGGTACAGCCGGACTTAGTGGGCTTTTCGGATATAACGGTTTATCCCGACGAGTTATCATGGGAATACGCGCCAAAAAAGCCATTGGGCATTTACATTGTATACCGGATGGCGGATCAGCCACAGGGAGCCAACGGAGGACCGTATACCATGGAAAGACTGGTAGAACTTGCACAGGCGGAAAACACGGACGGCCTCTGTGAGTGCTTTTCCCTGTCGGCCAAGGAAACCGCAGAGGATATGCCGGAGAAAGTGCAGGAGCTGGCGGGGTTTCTGCGTGAGCGGATGGCTTCCTGGGAGTATTACACCTGGACGGAGAATATAGAAATGTTAGATGGGGAAAAGGCTACAACACGGGAAATGTTCTTCTATCTGCATACGGACAACGGGCTGTACCGCTGTGATATCCGGGAGGTGCTGGAAAGCAGAGACCCGGCGGATGTTGGCGTTTCCAGTGTTTCCGTTTTTCCTGCGCTCTACCCCGGAGAAGATCCGGAATATGAGGATGAGGTTTATAAAGGATACTGTACTTGGGGGCGGGATAATGCAGGTATTTCCATAGTGTACTGTCAAGAACTAAGAGGGCGGCTATATGTCAAACTATTACAATACATCTCACAATGAAGCCAGCTCTGAATCACAGAGAAGTATTCTGTAGGGCATTTTAGGAAGTGTCACAGGGATGAGCGTTTCATGGATGTGGATGACAGGAGGAATTTATGGTGTGCATGATAAAGTTTAAGATGATTTTCCAATCAGCCCTCATAACATCACTATGCCTGCTCCTCTGTGCCTGTCGAGCAGATGATCCTGAAACCGTCACACCAGAGTATGCCGCTCAGTCGGAAGAACCCGATATGCTGCCTGAGGAGACAGCAAAAAAACCGGAACAAGTGCTTTTGGAACAGCTCGTTGACGATACCCACGATGCTTTTCTGGTAGATACAGGGGGAGAACTGGGGACGCTGCTGGTGACGGCAGAATTGGATGAGGAAACCCCGACAGAGGATTGCCGCGCCACCATACAGTTTACTGTTTGGGACCCGTACTCCATGGACGAACCTCTTCAAACCCTGACAGCGGGTACGGATATTTTCCTGGATTGGAGCATCATAGACGCCAATTTTGACGGATATATGGATTTTGCCTGCACCTATCTACGGGGAAACCAGCCTTATTATGATCATCTTTGGATTTGGAACGAATATGACAAACGGTTTGACAGCATTCCGGAATATGACAAGATCTCCGTACCCACGTTGGACGAGGAAACAGAGACGGTTTACGGATTCAACCGCAGCAGCGCCGGCGGGACAGGAGAACATAGCTTTTATCAATGGGTAGAGGGAAAGTTGCTCTGTATGCGGCGGATTGATATTTATGGGATCGATCAGGGGGATACGATCCGCATGTCCATCCAGGATCGCGTTGCCGGTGGGCTGGCTGAGATATACCATGAAGATTTTCCTTCGGAATCCGGCGGATGGCTGGATGCGGAAATGATATGGTACAATCTGGACTATCACGGCGAGCCGGGTGGAATCTATGACATTTTTCAGCAGCAGCCTGTAGATGATACCCACGATGCATTTCTGGTGAGCACTGGCGGCAGACTGGGAACACTGCTGGTGACGGCAGAGCTGGCAAAGGAACGCAAAGATGAGTTTGGTGCTCGGGACATCACTTTTTCCGTCTGGAACCCGGTGGAAATGGAGCAGCCTATCCAGACATTTTCCGAGGAATTTATGATGGGCATTGCACCGGAGTTTCATAATGTAGTTGACGCTGATTTTGATGGTTTTCAGGATTTCGGTTATCTCTTTCATGCGGGGAACCAGCCAAATTACTGGCGTTACTGGCTTTGGGACGAAGAACAGGCACAGTTTATATATTATGCACCTTTAGGCAGCGTTTCGTCACCTGGATTCGACGCAGACCGCCAAATCGTGACTGGCTGGGCCCGCAGTTGGGCGGCAGGCGGAACCCATTCTTTTTATCGTTGGATGGATGGAGAACTGGTTCTTGTGCGGGAGATAGATATTGACTTTACCAAAATGATTGTGGTGAAAGATTTGATGGATGGGCACATGGCAGAGGTGTACCGCGAAGAATGGGAAGAAAAAGACGAGGGCGACGTGGTGGATATTCTGCGTAAATGGTATGATTTGGACTATTGCGGTGAGCAGGCGGAGGAAAATTAGTTAAAACAGTAGGAGTGCAGATTGTCATATTAAACAAGAATACAGCGCGGAGCAGCCACTGGCCTTTTACCGGCAGGGACTTGGCCTGCATTGGATATGGATCTGCCATTGGAAAACATCAAAGGCTTTCCGGTAAAGAACCTGCAGAGCTGGCTTGCGTAGTTGGGTGTGCGGAAATTATAAATGGCGAAAGCTATCAATGTAATATGGATTAAAAATATTGGATAAAGGAGATGTTGAAGAGTGGAAGACCAATATACCCGTTGGCAAACAAGAAGGAGAAGCCTTCCGGATCAAAAGAAAAGTGGGAATGGCTGGATACTTGGAAAGTCATGTTTAACACTGCACTTGACATATCAAATATATAATCTTGCTGAGGAAGCAGAACAGCAAAAAGCTATTCTTCGGCTGATCATTCCTCAAAAATGCAAATTAAGTCCAGAGTTAACAGATTTTTTGAAGGGGCATAAATATGTAAAGGTTATTAGGAGGGATTAGCCAGAATGGGACTATATTTATGTATATTTAATCAGAATGGAGACGACATTTGCGGAGTAGAAGTTGGATTATATAGTTATTTTGGAGAATTCAGGGATTTAGTTTCCAAATTTACAAACAAAGATTTTCTTTCCAGAGTTCTTAAGCGTAAGAGCAAATTTTCATTACCGATGACTACTTTATTAAATCATTCAGATTGCGATGGCAGCTGGAATGTTGATGAGCGCGTTCATTTAAAAATGGAGTTGCAGGAAATAAAACAGATATTCATAAATGAACCACCAGATTTATCAATAATTGAATTGAAGCAGGATATCTTTAAGTTTTATGGAGTAAAACCTTAAAATCTATTTGAATGCTTTATTGATTCTGATTGTGAGTTTTTAATCGACAGGTTGATTCAATTATGTGATTTGGCAATTCAAGAAAACAGGCCAATTATATTTCAATGACATTGTTTTTTGAATTGTGTTACCTGCTCGTGTAGTACAGGCAACGAAAGCATCAGTAATTCCTGATTATAGAATGAATCAGTTAGGTAAGGAGGAGAATCCATATGTTACATTGGATTGCGATTATACTTGGAATTATCTTTACACTTTTTCAACTTTTTTATGCCTTTATAGTAATATGCAGCCTGATAGAAAATACGGGGTATAAAATCCTTAGCGTTGTTTTTGGCATCTGCCATGCAATTTCACCAGTATTGTTCGTATTCTTTGGTTATCAATGCCTTTTGCGTAAGATAGCACAATATGGTGCATTAAAGGCAGGTATCGGTATCGTTGTTTGCTTAGTCATATATTTTTTGGTTGTTTCAATATGGAATAGAATTGTATTGGGATATACTCCCGAAACATGGAAAATAAGTCTGTTAACGATAGCACAAGTGATTGTTTCGGCTATATTTATTTACGGCTTTTTGTATTTTTAGGCAAGCAATATGGAATGCAGACTACTCTGTCATTTTGCAGGCAGGTACAGAAAGTGGAATTGTAAGAACAGCATGGAGGCATCATGATGAAAAAAGGCTATTATTATTTTGGGGAATGCGGAAGCATGGAGAAAATATTATTGGCAATAGGAATTATTGCTGCGGTTATTTCATGTTTTTTTCTATTTAAGGGCGGATATTTGTCACTTATAGATGATGATTTCTATTTTACAACATATAATGCGTGGTTTTTGTTCTTTTTATCAATGAGCATCTTTGCGTTTATAGTTGACATTTGCCTGCATAAAATATGCAGGGATATAGCTACATGCTTGAAAGAAATTGAAGAAAAAACTGATTGAATAATATATATTTTATTTTGACTTAGAGGATTGTTAAGTGGCTGGAATTTCAGCGATTGCAAATATGAATATATATTAAGGAATCTGCGGGGATAATGATTATGATAAAAATGAAAGTGCTAATCTTTATGGCAATACTTATACTGACATTAACTGGATGCGGAAAAGCAGAACAGGAACAGCTAATAATATATTCTTTCAGTGGAGAGAATGAACAGCTTGCAGTTTCAAATGGCATTATTGTTCTGAATGGCACAGAAGAAACATTTGTTGGTGGTGATTTAAAGGTAACTGGTGATTTTTTCGACGACATCACATCATACTCTACTACATTTTACACTATGTCTGGTAGTGAAAAGGACATTATCCTTTCAAATAGTGTAGTAGATATGACAGGAGGAACGGTCAATGTTTCCAGTGATTTGGGACAAATATCGGGAGAGAGTACAATTAGGAGAATAAATATAGATGATGCAAATGATTTGGAAAACACCCTTTATTTTGAACTTGCTGTGAAAGATAAGAATGGTAAAGAAAGTGTATATCAGTTACAAATGTCTTTAACAGAAATAACCCAAAATCATAGTAATTAAATTCGGACTGATTTCTGTCTATTGAGAAAATTGTGGAGGATTACCCGTTAAAAACGATTATCGTTACACTAACAAATCGGAAGTTGAAAAGAAAAAAGAGGTGAAGTGTGTGGAATATGTAAGAGAAATATTTGCACAATATGACAGGCAATGTATTCGAGTTTATCAAGCATATAATCCTATAATCGCAAAAGAAGCAATTTCTTTGCAGACATTTGGAGAAAATTTTGATGTTAATCGCATGACATGGATAAAGCCATCTTTTTTATGGCTCATGCATCGCTCTAACTGGGGAACTAAAAAAAATCAGGAATGTATTTTAGCCATAGACGTATATCAGTCAAAGTTTAATGAAATACTGCAAAAAGCAGTGCTGACATCGCCGGACTCTAAAAGTTATACCGGTATACAGTGGGAAAAAGCTTTTGATGAAACAACAGTATACTGCCAATGGGATTCGGATCGAAATATAAATGGAAATGCAATCAATCGTGCGGCAATCCAAATAGGGTTAAAAAGAAATACATTAAGAGAGTTTTTAGATACAGGTATTTGCAGAATAGAGGACTTAACACCGCTGGTGAAAAAATGGAATGAACAAAGAAAAAACGGAAAACTAAACTCTAAAAATCTGCCAGTAGAGAGGATATATCCAGTCAAAGATAAAACAATCAGAAACAGGCTGAATATGACATATGGAAGTGTTAAAAAAGCTTAATACTTTTCAAGCGCAGTATGAAATAGAACCACCATATCCGTATATTGAACTTATGAAACAAGGGGGGAAAAGATGTCACATAGCAAACATACAAAGCGGGGTTATTCTTTATATATCGAAAATTGGAACCGATCTGCTAAAAAGTACATAAATATTTGTTGTATATGTGGACATAAAGGCTATAGTCCTGTAATAGAACAGGGTGATTTTTGCAGTACTCTTGAAAATAAAGCGATTTACAGAGAACTATCAAAAACACTTTGTAAACTGGAATTAGATGAGTTAGGGCGTTGTAAAGACTGTGCAAGGGTGCAAGATAAATATATGAGTTGATAAAGCAAATTTGATGAAGAGGAATTTTTATGGAAAAAGAAAGGATTGCAGGGAGGAACCTATGAAATACACTCTCGATACAGATTTTTCATCACTGAACGGGCCAAAGGCAGCCAACTGGATCATGGGCTTTCAGGATATGGCTGAGGATGCTTTTGCGGACAGCAGCAGCCATTCACGGCTTTTGGGGAATCTTCTGATTCTGGAACCATATTTACATACGATTCGCCAGGGGCTGGCAGACAGGGGCAGGACGGTTCCGGCCATTCTTCAGGAGGCTCATGACATACTTTGGGATTATCTGGAAGGCAGGAAAGCACCGTCCGATTTTCAGGATTTTGCCAATAATCTCTATGCTGCTACCCTCAATTATAATGCAGGGGAAGAAATAACCGATGCACAGGCGGAATTTTACGAAAATCATGTAGATATTCCCTGGGGAAGCACCTGTGAATGGCAGATACTCACATGCCTTTCTGTTCTTTTGATGGAAGTGGTTGCAATCAGCGGTGGGCGGCTGGATTTTGAAGAATATGAGGAATATGAACAGGACGTGGATTTTGCGGAAATGGAGGAAATGCTGAATATGCTGGCGGATGCCTTTATTGATTTTACCAATACGCCGCTCCCATCCAATAAAGCATCAGACGTAATGAACGCACAGGAACAGGTTTACCAGACACCGCTGTTCCGGCAGTTTATAGAACGCATTCAAAATGGGATGAAAGCTGCGCTGTCGGCTACACCGGAGCAGTATCCGGCTCTCCGGGAAGAATATCGCCAGTATACGATTCTCCTGGAAGAATATGCTGCGAAACTGTTAGGGTGTTTGTGATCTTTAAAAACATATGAGGGAGAGTTGGACTATGTTGTTGAAAAAAGAAAAACCTGAATTTGAAATACGCCCATTATACTCCATCCGTGAAGAGTTGGAATTGATAAAGGAGTTCTGCTGGCAGCCTAAACTGGCCGCAGGCAAGATTTACACGGAGGAAGAAATAGATGCAGTGGAGCAGCGGCTGAACTATAAGCTGCCACAACCTCTAAGAGAGCTTTATCTGGTGCTGGGCGACTATGCATGTGAAAAGAAAGACACCTATTTCTGCTGCCCGGAGGAACTCCACTGGAGCGGACAGTACCTGCTGGTGGAGGCCATGGAAAGAACCCGTCGGGGATGTGGGATCTACCGAAAAGACCCCTATGCGTCGGTTTATAGCTGGGAGCGGAACGGGGTCAACATTTACGGCGAAGTGCAGGATGAAAAGCCGAAATCAGAGGTGATAAGAAAAAGCGCACGTGATCAGTATTTCTCGAAACAATGTTTTTATTGGGATATTGTTATTATCCAACATGTGCTGGATAAGGTAATGAGGGATTGGTGGGAGCTGCATCAGACCCGGATGACAGAGGAACTTTCTCCTTTTTATATCGGCTGCTCTCTGCCGAGGAAACTGGACGAACTGCGGAAAGTCCGTCAAAGAATGGAGGAGTGGCTGGTTCCCATCTCGTCAAAAGCAGAGCTTTTAAGGGTAGAGATGTCCGGAAAGAATGCAGGGCCAGAGAATTATGTGGTTTATGCTTATACGAATCCGGAGAAGACCCTGCTGGTTCTATCTTTCAGCGCCCAGCAGAAATATGGGCTGATCACGAAGGAGCCGGTTCCCTACTCCTTTGCAGAACGGGTGGAAGAAAAAACCGGGATGCTGTTCTGGTCATGGAACGGGCAGGGCAGGAAACGGATGGAAGAAAAAGAAAAGGAAATGCGGGCAGCGGGCCTGTTTAAAAGGTGAAAACTATGTATGCAACCGAAAAGGAACTGAGGATACTCCGGCAATTTATCAGCCCGAAGCATATGGAAGGCTTGAAAAAGTGGAAATGTTATTCAGAGGATGAAATTCTGGCGGCAGAGAAGAGGCTTCATGTAAAGCTTCCATCTCCTATCCGGGATATTTACCGGCACATGGCAGACCTGTTAGTCACCAGCGGTTATCTGCGGCCATTGGAGCTTCTTCATTGGGAGGGAAGATATCTGGGATTTTTTCTTGCCCCCGGAGAAGGAGATATCATCGGGATACGAAAGGGCAAAACTTCCGGTGGTCTATACGCATGGGAAGAAAATGATCCAAAAGACATGGCCTGGGAATATGAGGATGAACTGGCAGATGCCTGTGAGGAGGGGGATGAGGACGGAAAGCGAAAGGCTGTGACAGCTTACCAGAAATACTGGAAAAAGCGGAATATCCCTTTGTTCCACGCTCCCCTGAACATTCATAAGCTGGAGCATGAACCCCGGTTTAACCACAGCCTGGATGGATATGGATTATTTCTGGTGGTCCATGCCATCCGTGAATGGGAGGAGATGTCATGGCGTGAGCATGCCGATGACCGAACCTGCCTGTTCAGTGATTTTTTCCCTGGGGAGTTTTCGCTGGAGTATTTCCAAAAGATAGCTGACCGGATAAAGGATGATTTTAAGCCCCTTTCAGACCATCCGGAACTGACCAGTCTGGGCGATTTTCCTTTGCAGATGGCGTATGTCCACAAAAATCAGGAAGCCCTGCTGGTTCTGGGGCAGGAGCCGGTCTGTTTTATGGTGCTGACAAAGACGGCTGCAAAGGGTGGCTTCCTTGAAAAGCTTCAGGAACAGACTGGCCTGGCTTTTCATGTGGGATTTTAGAAACAGGCTGGCCGGACAGAAAATAAGAGAGCCGGTGAGGAAACAGATTATGAGAAAAAAGAACAGAACAGGAACCATGATTTGTCAAAGGAGGCTTTTATGACAACAGCAAAAAAGTATTTAGAGATATTGAGAGAGCGTGAACCGCAGTTATGGAAAGAGCCATTAAAAGAATCCGGCTTTACAGAGAAAGATTTATCAGATATTGAGAAAGGGCTTGGATATAAGCTGCCAGTGCCATACCGTGAATTTTTGTTAAGTTATGAAATACCGAAGGATATTACTGTACTTGTTTCCTTTTGTGGCGATTCCTTTGCGTGTTCATGGAGCAAAACCTTTTCACGGGAAAAAAATGGCTATATTCCCCGGCCTGAATTTGACATTGGCCCAACGGTTGAGTTTGAGTGGCACAATATGCAGGGACACAGTGGGGCAGAATTTTTGAAGAATCTCCAGCAGGAACAGAAAACGCAGGATTACTGCCCCTGCTTTTTGGAGGCAGGGTTTATCAGGATCGGAAATGTATATGGGTATTTGGTGTATCTGGATTTAGTAAGCGGCGGCATCGTCACAATACATGAAGAGGGCGTATATGACATGATGGGTGCCGGGGTAGATTGGGCCAGCAAATCAGAAGTAAGGAAATATATGGAAACACGAGAGCTTTATATCTGTAAGGACTTTAATGATTTTCTTCGTTTTGCCTGTACTGGTGACTTTCTTGATGAAGACGAAGCAAAATTCCCTACAAAGGAAGAACTGGAGCAGGATTACTCTTAATAAAAGATTGGAGAACTTTGTCATGCCGCTGATCATTCCAGAAAAGCCAGCGGGAGAGAGTTGCAGAGGATTTTGAGGAAAGTGTAGATTCGGAGATTCGTGCAGGGTTAGGCAGAGGATTTCTTTTCCGTCCATATTATGCGTCAGAAAAATATGACAGGAAAAAGAAACTGGTTCCGGAATTCCCAATCAAAGAATTGTTCGGAAAGTATCTTCCAGAGGAGTTTTAACATGGATTATGAGCAGTTTATCACAGAGATAAAGAAATATTGGGATCTGCGTAAAAAGGGATTGAAAAAGCAGGCAAACAGCTTTCTGTTCACATTTACCAAATCTTTTAAAGAGAATGTGCCGGATGCGGACACAGATGCTATTTTGTTCCAATTTTGCAGGGAATACTTGGATGAGATGAAATTTCCGGGCGATAGCCTGCCCAGGCGTCATCTGCCATTTCAATTAACGAAGCTGCTTGACAACTATCTATGCCGTGAATGTGAGAAAGATCAAATGCCGCAGATGCGTTGGGCATATCAGATTTTTGGAAACAGTTATAACCCACATGATCCAATGCTTGAGCATGATTTTTATTCTATTTTGAAGCGTGCATATATGCATGAAAAATGTGACTTGCAGACAGTTCAGCTTTATTTTAGAGAACAGCTGGATTCCTTATGGTGGGGGCAGCACCATTTTCCGGAGAGTTGTGGCATTACAGAAGAAGAATTTGAAAATATTGTAAGTGTGGCAAATAAAATCCTTTCAGAAAAGTCCGTAGAGCCACAGCTTGTAGAAGAATTTGAGTATTATGCGAGATTGTATCAAACCTATTTTGAGTGGCAGAGAAACAACAGGAATGGCGATTTTTATGAGCTGTGCAACAGGAATGGTCTGGAGTTTGTATGAACCCCAAAAACAGGGAGGTATTTCCATGATATTAGAAGAATTGAAAAAAATCAAATCCTTTGGCAGTGACAGGGAAAGTTGTGTGATGCCAGAGGATATTGCAGACAAGGAGAGAGAATTGGGATTTACCCTGCCCCAGGCCCTGCAGGAGTTTTACCTTACCTTTCATGAAAATGATCCCGTTTTTTCGGCAAAAAACCGGTTTATTCCGTTGCGTGAGTTGGAAAGAACCGAACGCCATCTTGTCGGTTCTCAAAATGTCGAAGTAATTACATTCTATACTTACGGAATCTGGGGAGTTGGATTCAGGAAGGAAACCAGTGGCCAGGATATTTATGATCCTTATACATACACATATTACAACAATCCGAAAAACCAGAAACAAAAACAGGCATCTATATGCAGATCCGGCTATCGGTTATCTTGTTCTATACTGGGCTGGGTCAGTGCGCAGCAGCTTTTCAGCCAAAACAGTATTGGGAGGATTGATCCGAAAGAACTTGCATACAATGACCAGGAGGCTGTATGTAAAATATTCAATATGCTGCCCATTGGACAGGAGGAAAACAATATAGGGAGGGCCTGTTCAACGAAAAACTCGAATCTCTATGGGTTCATTGATTTTGGACTGCGGTGTGTATTTGTATCTGCAGACAGTTCCAGCCAGGTCACCGACTTTATGGAGAATATCCATGTCAGGTTTCAGTGGTATAAACTGGATGGGAAATTGATTGAAAAAACACATGGCACACAGAAACCGATCAGGAAGAGAGCTCTTTTAGATATAGAACCGGCCATTGAAACACTGAATCATTTTATAAATGTTATCGATCCGCAATCTTTGGAGCAGGAAATTGCGGAGGTGGGGCAACGGCTTGGGGCTGTCATTCCTGAACCGCTGAAAAAATTATACCTTTGCATTCCCAGGAAATATCTGGATGCCCCTAATTGTTTTGTTTTACCGGAATGTCTTAAAAATGAAGACGGAAAAATACGGTTCTTATCAGGCAGTCAGGGCGTGTTTGATTATGCGTTTGAGCATCTGTCGCCAATCGTTTATCGTTCGGAAATGGATGGTTCGTGGAGCGAATATGGTGTGATAGATGGGTTTGTTGTAACTCAATTATTCTGGAACATCATGAACAGAGAAGACCTGGGAATTGTTCTGGCAGAAATCCCTCAATGTACGAAGCAATCGTTAAGTGCAAAAGGAGCATTGGGAAAAAATCTAATACCTTGTTTTCAGAAACTGACAATGGAAAATATGCAGCAGCTGTATCACTCTCCTGAAAATAACATAATCGCTGTCTACGATAAGCGGTTGAAAACGCTGTATGTAGCTGCTCACGGAGAAGAGCCATTGAAGAATCTGGAAGAAGAAACAAAGATGGGATTGAGCTGGCTGACATAAGAAATGATTTTAAAATATGCTTTAGGAGAGATGGAGGTATATTACTGTGATACTGAAGGAACTGTGTAAGATAAAGTCTTTTGGCAGCAACATGAAAAGTTCTGTGACATTGGAGGACATTGCAGACAAGGAGAGAGAGCTGGGATTTGCTCTGCCCCAGGCTCTTAAGGAATTATATCTGACCTTTCATCCCGATGACCCAGCCTTTTCGGGAAAGGGAAATCTGATTCCTTTTGAGGAACTGAAAATTTATAAACGTATCTGCTGGACGGATACAGTCATTACGATTCTGCCCTTCTGTCGGCATGAAAGGTACGGTTATGGATTGGAAGTAAGCCGGTATCATAAAAGCAAGGATATTATGAGCAACGACAATCTGGAAGATCCCCAAATGTGGGGCCTCTATATATCGCCGGAAACACGTAAGGAAGAAAAGCATCTGGCGGGCCATGAAGTGCCGTGTAATCAGTCAAACCTTTCCAGATGGATTGTGGAGTGGCTGGGATACCAGCAGACCCAGGCCCAGCCCAGCGTTATAGCCGTCAACCGGGATAAGACGGCAGAGTATTGGAAAAGACTGAAGGAACTTCCCCTGAATGCTTTTTATCATATCCCCTTAGAACAGCTTTCCAGTGTCAGAATAAATTTTAATGTAAACTTTATGGAAGAGCCATTCCAGCTTTTATGCGGATACATTCTCTATTCAAAAACGGCCTATTTTGGCGGTAAGACCGACAAAGAACTGGAGCAGCTCATGAAGCGGATGGGCTTCAAATATGTCTGGATAAAAAGCCAGGACGGGCATCCCATCTTCAATTCGGCTCCGCCCGAACCGCCCCAGGAACGGGAGCTGGAATCCATTGCCCCGGTATTACAGTTCCTCTGTGAATTTGCCGGAATTGAGGGCAGAGGAGCGAAGGAGGAAAGCATCGGCCGGGCAGAAGTCCGTCTGGGAAATCCGCTTCCGCTGCCGATGACAGAGTTTTACCGCTTTCTGCCAAGTAAGTTTTATCGCAGTTATAATGTGGTTCGTCCTCTTTCCGGCCTGAAGCAGACAAAGGACGGAAAGCTGAACTTTCTGGAAGAAAACCAGGCAGTGTATCACTGGGCGGCAGAACTTAACAGTCCGTTTCTGTACCGCCGTGCCAATGATGGCGTTTCCCAATGGAACGCATATGGTATTTTAGACGGTTTCCTTGCGGCAGAATTTCTGTGGGCGCTGGCCTGTGATGAGGCGCTGGATCTGATTCTTTGGGAGTTCCCGGATTTTGAACCGGCAATGCTTCTGGAAGGAGAGAAGCTGCATCCGTACCTGTCCCCAATTGCAGGCATTACAGACAGGATAGCCGCAGGCAATACCCGGATACTTTATCAGATTATGGAAGGACAGGCTGTTGGGCTGTATGACAGCGAAGAATGTACCTTTTGGTTCGTGACAAAGGATGAGTCGGTCCAGGAACGGCTGGAATCATTATTTGATAGTTGAAACAGGGCGGTTTTTATGACGACAGTAAAACGCAAAATGTTAGATAAATTTTTAGGCTGTATGTAAAATCGGGGCTGGACAACAGAGATGAATGAAGAACAGAGATTCTGCCTGCCTGAACATGTGGCATGAGCGCAGGCTTTCAGTATGCGGTGGCGGAAAGAAAAGGGGAGGGAGAATAAAGATGGGATTTCAGGAAGAGATGAAACGGATGTTTTTGCGCATTGTGGCGGGGGAAGTAGAGCCGGTGGAGTGGGAAAAATGGTGGAACAGCAACAGGCTTAAGCTGGAAGAGAACCTGACCCGTGGAGACAGAGGGCGGATCATGCCTGCTTTATGGAGTGCAAACTATTACTGGATGACAAAGACTCAGGGCGGTGTTGCCTATTATTTCCATGCCCAGGGGCGCCCGGTGGAGACGTCCGGTTATTATGAGGAAAAAGCACGGGAGGAGGAGATTCGCGACAGGCAGAAAGCCATGGAAGCCTACCACAGGAAAACGGCGCCTGCCAGGCGTGCCTGGGAGGAATATCTGGAGAAACATCCGACGGAATCCATTTCTTTTGACTGGAAAAGCCTGCTGGGGATGCCGCCCGGCCAGAAACCAGTGAAAGTTTTCGGCTATAAAAACGCGAGGACAACCGAACAGTGGAAAGAATGTGGGGAAGAACTGAAACTGCGCTTAAAGGAGAACCTGCAAGCAAAGATCGCTCCTGTCGCAAAGGAATACGGCATGAAAAAGCAGGCCCCAAAACCTTTGTGCGGGAAAAGAACGGCCTGGTATCCCGGATTCAGTTTATCGGTTATTTCAGGGGCGGCGGATATGAGGCCATGAACTGTTATCTCTGTCCCATATACGCCATACAGTACGGAATTTTAGGCCTGCCGGGGCACATCGGCCAAGGGGAATATTTTCAAAAGATGCGCAATGGGTGGGGCGTGATTCAGTATGGTACGGTAGCTGTGGATGCCGCCATGGTAGAGAGCATCAACGGAAAATTTGATGATATCCTGACTTTCCTGGCCGACGGCGTGCTGCCGGGGTGGCAGAAGATTGACAGTCTGGAAACCTACTTTGCAAAAGAGCGCCAGGATTACCTGAAAGCCACAGAGAAAGGCCCAAACGATCCGAGAACCGACCGGCCTATGTGGAATATGGATACGGAGGGAAAGCCAGATCCCTGGAAAGCGGACAGCTATCTGTTTGGCGTATGGGATCTGCTGACTGGAAAGGAAACGGAAGGATATGCGCACCTTGAAGAATGCGTGAGACACAATTCCGATTATATGGAAAACCGTCTGAGGGAATTTCCGAATGCCTGCAATGACCCCAGAGACGCCATGGCGGTGATGTACCGCAATGCGCAACTCTTTCTGGTGACAAAGGAGATTTCGGATATACAAAAACGCCAGGACGCAATCCGGGAGACCTATGAGGAAGTATGCCGATTTATGCGATACTACCACGGCCTGACGAAAAATACGGAAAGGAATGGATGACAGGGGGATTTGCAAAAATGCAGGAGAAAAAGGAGCAGCTTGAAAAGGTCCGCAGGGCATTCCGTGATCCAAACCTGCAGGGATGGATTCCGAACGATCTTTTAACAATATTGGAACAGGGGGAGAATACCGAAGATATCCTTTCACAAATGGAGCAGGTCATGCCAAAGTATTGTGTCCCCCGCAAATTTGAGACAGAAGAAAGACAGAGCCTTGACGAGGGGAGCGAGAAACAGAACGACTGGAGGAGCCTGCTGTTTGAATTAAGCCCCACTGTCAGGATATTCTGGGCGGAAAAATATAACCATTATGTCAATTCCAATGGGAAATACCAGACGCTTTTGGGATTTACGGATATGCGGGAACGGTTCCTACAGGCGTCCCATGAAAGCAGCATGGAACTTCTTTACCGCGTTGGATGGAAGCCGATGGATACCATGTGCGCTTATCTGCTGGGGATGACCACAAACCGCATGTACAATCTGTCTCCGGATGCAGTCAGGGCCGCTGTCCGAATGGACTGGGATTCGGCAATCCGTCTTCTTGACAAAAAGGTGCTCGGAGAGGTGATTGCCCATCATCATTCCTCTTATCAGACGGAATGGCAGAGAATATGGATGGAATTTCTCTACCTGTTCTGTGAGTTTGACAATCAGGCATTCCTACATACAGAGCATAAAACAAAAAAACTGAAGCAGCAGTGTCAGGTCATCTGTGAGAAGCTTGCGAATACGGATTATGAGCAATTGGAACTGGAAAAAACGCTGCGGGCCTGCGCTCTGCTTCCCGTACAGGAGGAGCCGGACGATGTTTCCGATAAAAAATTCATAAAAAGGCAGAAAGCGGCTCTTTTGCGTGCTTTTGTCTGCAAATTGAGGGAGACGCAAACCGCGAATTATTTTTCCAACCTTTATCCAATTGACTGCGCAGTGCCGCCTGTGAATGTATGATCCTGCCGAAAATGCGGCGCACTGCTGTCAGCATGGATTTTCACCTGAAATATAACTGGCTGTGGATCCCGTCATGGAATCCACAGCCAATATAAGGAGTTCATATCCCCTCCTGCGTGCCAGCCAGGGCAGGAAGATGGACCAGGCCGGTGGCGACAGTCACCGCATCCATCTTCCGCATCAGGGAGCCGATCCTTTCTTCATTCCAGAAGATATCGGAGAAATCGGAGAGCTCACACCCCACATCATGGTTGGGGATGCACAGATAGTTCCCATATCTATGCCGTTCGGCGAGGATGTGGAATAGGCTTCCGACTGTATGAAGTCGCACTCGGAGGCAAGCACGTCCAGAGCGCGGTAGACATCATGCTCCTCATAGGAAGGCTTTTCAAGATAGTCCATTGCTGCCCTGTAGGAGGCGCGTTTGCTTCCCGGCTCCAGTATCCTGGTATAGATCAGATCCGACAGTATGGCATTCAGGTCATACTGGAACTTATGCCGGTCCCTGATCTTCCGGCAGACGCGGTCGAGTCCGAGTCCGTAATAGACGGATTAGAGGAAAAGGTATCCGCCTTTATAAAGTTTCTGGCAGCCATAATCCAGCTGTCTGTCAGCGTGGAAAGGCACAAGGACCGTCTTTGCCTCTTTTTCTCTTTTATAGTTTTCTGTTTCCAGTCTGGCCTGCTCCCTCGCCCACTCCATCACGCCGTCCCTGTCAGTGCTGAGCGTTTCGGTAAGTTCCTTGAGGGTGCCGAGTTTCCTGATTCTTTTGGAAGTGCTCCTGCCATTGCTGTTTATGTAGGAATGGGTTATATAAAAGGATTCAGAATTTTTAGATTTAGATGTCGTTACTTTCATGTCGTATTGCCTCCATATAGCGTCTCGCTATATATCACCATATATTGCTATATATTGCAACAGAAAATTTGACAAAAAAATACAGGCTTTATGCGGCCTATAGATACTTTTTGCGTTATGGAGCTGTCAAAGACCCGGCAATTATAAAGTTCCGATTGATTTAGCCGGGATTTCGGGGTATAATGGCATTGAGGTCATATACCTTTTGGGAATGGCTTTTGCGTTTCCACCATACAAAAAGGAGGTTTATGGCTGATGGATACGGAAATAAAAAATGCGGTCAGCGCAACAGACCAGGACGCACAGTATGATGATAAGGCAAAACGTCTGTTGGGAAATAAGATTATTCTGGCGCATATCCTGGTAAAGACGGTTGATGAGTTTAAGGGAATGAACCCGAAAGAAGTGGTGTCCTATATCGAGGGAGAGCCTTTGATCGGTGTGGTTCCAGTAGAGCCAGGTCTGACCAATGCCGGAAAGGAAGAAAACGGCCAGCGCATTGTTGGAATGAATACGGAAAATGCGGAGATTAACGAGGGGCTTGTAAGGTTTGACATTATCTTTTATGTGCGGATGAAAGACGGTATCTCACAGGTTATTGTGAACGTGGAAGCACAGAAGGATGAACCGACAAGTTACCATATCCTGAACAGGGCAGTTTTCTATGTGAGCCGCCTTGTTTCCTCGCAGAAAGAACGGGATTTTGTAGGGACAAATTTTAACGACATCAGGCGTGTATTCAGTATTTGGGTATGTATGAACATGGACGAGAACAGTATGGATTATGTACATTTGACAGATGATAAACTGTTAGGTTCTTATCTATGGAAAGGCAGGCTTGACCTGCTGAATATTGTCCTGATAGGCATATCAAATGAACTTCCGGAGCATGATGAGAAGTATGAGCTGCATCGTCTGCTGAGTACATTGCTTTCAATAGAGCTGACCGTTGATGAAAAATTAGGGATCATTGAAAAAGAGTATAGTATTGTGGTAGATAATAGAATAAGAGAGGACGTGAGCGCCATGTGTAACTTGTCACAGGGAATTAGGGAAAAAGGCAGGGCAGAGGGAGAAGAAAAATTTATCTTGAATATGCACAGGAAAGGCTATACGTTAGAGCAGATAGCGGAATGTGCAGAAAAAACTATTGAGGAAGTAGAGGCTGTCATTAAAAAGCGGGAGCCTGTGCTGGCATAATTACAGTAATTAAATAACACTTATTCCGATGTTTAGACGGTTGTCCACTATGACGGCATAAATACCAAAAAACATCGGAATAATAAATTTGCTTTTCATATATGTTTGTTTATAGTATTTTCTTCTTACTGTAACTAATCTAACCAGTAGGAGGAAAATCGTATGTACGAAATCACAGTATTGGCAGACGGCTACGCAGGTATTCAGGAATATATGTTGTCCGCAGACCGTCCCTATGACCTGGCAAAAAACTATCTGCCAGCATGCAGGTCCTTAGATGCATTCTATCTTTCCCATGGACAGGAAGCATATGATCCCGCCATGAATGAAAAGTACCGGGAATACATTGACCAGCAGGTCAAGAACGGTATCTTTTCCGAAAGGTGTGGGCGGCACCACAGACGGCTCACTTTTATGCTGGATGACTATTACTCCGGCAGACTGGACCTACGTCAATACTTTGGACAAAAAAAGTCGAAAGATTATGCTGCTTTTTTGAGTTCCTC
>OFFY01001050.1_pt1 | contig 25191 bp, 24 predicted proteins | sample 1521481 | NCBI WGS metagenome assembly OFFY01 (sample SAMEA3504117, study PRJEB24116) | mouse gut metagenome | biome: mouse gut; feature: mouse-associated habitat; material: faeces | place: Denmark | collected 2011
AGATTAATGTATCCTGTCCCAATGTGAAAGAGGGAGCCATTGCTTTTGGCCAGAAGGCGGATGCCCTGTCCCATATTACGAAAGAAATCAAGCGCCATGCAAAACAGCCGGTGATTATGAAATTAAGCCCCAATGTCACCGATATCGGGGAAATGGCCAGGGCGGCAGAGGCGGCCGGCGCGGATGCCCTGTCCTTGATCAACACCATCACGGGCATGAAAATCGATATTCACAGGCGTAAATTTGCCATAGCAAACAAACCCGGCGGTATGAGCGGCCCTGCCATCAAGCCCATTGCGGTGCGCATGGTCTATCAGGCGGCCCAGGCGGTCAAGATTCCCATCATCGGTATGGGAGGGATTGCAAACGGGGAGGATGCCGTGGAATTCCTTTTGGCCGGAGCCACGGCAGTCAGTGTGGGGGCAATGAATTTCGTGAATCCCTATACGACGGCGGAGGTTGTAGAAGGGATAGAGGAGTATATGGAACGCTGCCATGTGGAGCGTGTGGAAGAGCTGATCGGGGCGGTATCCTGAGGCGGTTTCTACAAAAAAATTTGGATGAATATACCTGGCAGCTTTTGGATCCTGGGTGGCATATATCGGGGAATACCTTCATATATATCCTTATACGAGTATATAGGGAGGTATTTTTGTGGAACTGATCAGGAGAAATATACATATGGACCGAACCAGAGTCCAGGCAGTCACCCAGTTTACACTGGAGGATGATGTAAATCTTCCGGAGAGCAAACCGGATATAGCGGCTCTGAATCTGGAAAAGGGAGAGATTCTCATCGACGAGATCAAACCCGGCACGGATTCGGTCACAGTCAGGGGCAGATTTGTGTTTGTGGTACTTTATCATACCCTGGAGGAAGGAAGCAATCTGGTGGTGCTGGAAGGCAAAATTCCCTTCGAGGAGAAAATCAACATTCAGGGCGTGGTACCGGCGGATGCGGTGACCGTGGAGGGAGAGACGGAGGATATCACCATCGGTATGATTAATTCCCGGAAGCTGAATATTCAGACATTGATTACCATGAAAGCCCGGGTGGAAGAACTGTACGACGAAGAAGCACCCATTGGCATCCATGGCGACGAGAAGATGGAGTACCGCCGTATGCCCCTGAATCTGGCCCAGATTGCCATCTGTAAAAATGATATTTTCCGGCTCAAGGAAGAGGTGGCACTGCCCTCGAATTATCCGAACATTTTCCAGATTCTCTGGAATCACATCTCCCTGGGGGATGTGGAATTTAAGGTGATGGAGGAGAAAATTACCATATCCGGAGATATCCATCTGTTTATTCTGTATGAGGGGGAAGGTGAGGATCATCCCTGCCGCAGCTTTGAGACCACCCTTCCCTTCAGCGGTGTGTTGGAATGCCATGGGTGCAGGGAAGGAATGCTGCCGGATATCCGGTACCATCTGGGGCAGCAGGAACTGACGGTACGTCCGGATTTCGACGGAGAGGAGCGCAACATCGGCCTGGAGCTGGTATTGGATATCGCCATCCGCATTTACGAGGAGGAGAAGCTGGAAATTATATCCGACATTTACGGTGTATCCAGAGAGATCAGCACGGTGACGCACAAAGCCAGTCTGCGCAGGCTTCTCTCCCGGGTTACGGGCAAGACGAAGGTGACGGATCACATTCATGTGACAGGCGGCACGGTATTACAGCTGCTGCACAGCGAGGGATGTGTGGCTTTGGAACAGCAGAGCACTGTGGAGAACGGTATTTTATTGCAGGGCAGCGTGCTGGTGAAGGTGATGTATATAACGGGGGAGGATGAGTCTCCCTATGGCAGTGCCCAGGCCAGGATTCCTTATCAGTATACGCTGGAAGTCCCTGACATCGCTCCGGAGGACATGGGAGAGGTACATGCGGAGGTAGAGCAGCTCCAGGCTACCATGCTGGACGGCGAGGAGATGGATGTAAAAGTCGTATTGAGCTTTTCTACGGTGGTATTCCAGAATGTGCCGGTGGATTTGATCAGTCAGGTGAATATATCGGAGCTGGACGGCAGCAAGATGAGCGCCCTGCCGGGGATGGTGATCTATATGGTAAAAGAGGGTGACAATCTCTGGAATATCGGAAAGAAATATTATGTGCCTGTGGATACGCTGCGGGAGCTGAACGGCCTTGATGGGGATGAACTAAAGACAGGACAAAAGCTTCTCATTGTGAAGGGAAATTAAAAAAAGGGCTCTTGCGAGCCCTTTTTCGTGTGCATTATTTTGTAGGATCCTCCGCCTGCTGCGTCTTGTCTGCAGCGGCTGCAGTCTCTTTCTTGGCATCTTCCGCCATCTTGTCGAACTTCTCCATGACTGCATCGTAAGTACGCTGGGAAATATCGGGCAGATTGCCGCCCCAGGTCTTGCCGGCTTTCTTGAACCCTTTTTCGAAGGCGGCGCGCATGTCTTCGATCTTATCCGGATCTCCGCCGGTAAGGGCCTTGGCAAAGTCGATGATTCTGTCGGAAGTCTGGTTGACACCCCAGTAGCCGTCTTCTGCGATATCTGCCTGGGCCTGCTTTTTGGTGGCGGGATCTACCGTGAAATCCCCTTTGCGCAGGAAGGACCAGATGTCGTTGGCCTTGCCGTAAGCGGTTGCCTGTCCGGTCATCATTTTCTCTACCAGACTGCGCAGCTGGGCGGTACGTGCATCCGCATCGGCTTTCATTTTGTTGATCAGATTGGTGTCGGGTTTATAAGTTTTCTTCACGGCAGTGGTGTCTGCCTTGGAAGGTTCATATACGGCGCCGCTATCGGCAGCAGTGGAGGAACCCTCCACCTTGGTTTCTTCTTTTACGGTTGTGTCGGCTTTCACATTCTCTGTAGCGGAATAGTTGTAGGCAGCCGCCGCCTGATTTGATGTAACTCCATTTACACTCATAGTATCCTCCTTCTTGACCAGATGTCATTCTATACCCACGCGGGGCGCATCATCCATGATTTGCTAAAAAATATTTCGGCTCTTATAGGGAAAATGTTTAGTGGTTTTCCTGATTTTTGCCTAATAATTGCCGAAAATGGAAATCATAACCGGCATACGCAGGGCCGGGGAACCTGCCTGCCTACTCGGCCAGAATGGTAAGCCGGCAGCGGGAAACCGGTATTCCCTGAGAACTCAGAATATAATCAATCCGGACCTGCAGACGGTCCCGTTCGGTTTGGATATCCAGATTCTGGGTAGATAGCTCCATTTTCAGGCTGCCGAAGGGGGTGGTATAGTCTGTCAGATATTCCTTACCCGGTTCAAAAACCATGCGGGTATTGATTTCCCCGCGTCTTGTCAGCTCCAGAAGCTTTGGTTTTAGTTTGATTTTGTTTTTAGTGACAGAATGGGTCTCTCGGGAAGTTTCCTCATAGAGGAGGTATAATACGCCGTCTTTTTCATAGAACTGTCCCGGAGCATGGGTTGTGGTCACGTATTCTTCTCCGGATTCATCCCGCTGGATTCCTGTCAGTGTGAGTCGGATGTTTTTCTCCATTAGTATATCTCCCGGTCAGTATTGTTCAATCGGAATCGTTCTGGCGGACAGGATACCATATTTAATGATAGAATTGGCGAAGGTGACAAATTTCTCCGCTTTGTCGCTGACATAGAACTGATAGCGATTGCCTCCCAGCCTGGGCGGTTCCAGATTCAACAGATCCATTTCGGCCAGCATATTCCGAAGCTCTCTGGCAGTCTCATATGCCGGATTGACCAGTGTGACGCCGTTCCCCATGATTCTGCCCAAAGTGGAGCGAATCAGGGGATAATGGGTACATCCCAGTATCAGTGTATCGATATTGATATCAATCAGCTCAGTCAGGTATCGTCTTGCAATTTCATCCGTAACCGGATCTTCCAGCAGGCCCTCTTCTACCAGCGGGACCAGGAGGGGACAGGCTTTCCCATAGATCGTTACATTTTTATTTAATTCCCGTATGTAATCCGTGTAAATCTGACTGCCTATGGTGGCCTCTGTGGCGATGACGCCTATCCGTCCGTTCCTGGTTACCTCCGCCGCCATTTTGGCGCCGGGCTTCACTACCCCGATGATGGGGATATCGAGATTCTTCTCCAGGGTATCCAGGGCATAGGCGCTGGCAGTATTGCAGGCCACAACAATGGTTTTCACCTGAAAGGTCATTAAAAAACGCACTATCTGTTCGGAGAAACGGGTGACGGTTTCCTGGGATTTACTGCCGTAGGGAACCCGGGCCGTATCTCCGAAGTAAATGATATTTTCATTGGGAATCTGCCGCATAATCTCACGCACTACGGTGAGTCCCCCCACACCGGAATCAAATACACCGATGGGGGCAGCTCTGTGCAGATTATTTTGATTGATCCTGTTTTTGGTTTCGTTCATGGAGCGCCTCCCAAAATGAGCCGAGATCGGTGAGCAGTTTGCTCTGGAATGTAATCTGATCCCGTTCGGCATTTAAAAGTTCAAGATAAAGATTGTCGTCGAAGCACCGGTTTCGGGATTCGCGGCCGGAGGTACCTTTTTGGGTTGCTGTGTCGATCACCACAGTGTCCGGAGTGAGCGCCAGCTCCGGATAGAGCAGGCCCCACCAGCCCAGGGCCGCACACAGGCCAGCCGTAATCCGAAGACCCATCCATTTCCGGAAATTGTTCTTATTCCGGGGAATGTCCCTTTTCGATAGAATGCTTTTTATCCATAATATGCTTTTTTCCCGTTTCATACGCTATACTCCTTTTCCTTTTTCAGGAGTATAGCCTGACTGCCGCGTTTTATTCCTGCGGACAATTACGGGATTTATACTTTTTCCGTCAGGGATCTGCTTTTGGTATCCAGACGGATCTGGCGCATGATGGCTTTTTTCTGATTGTCGATATGGGTTTTGGCAGCGGCCGCGGCGGTATCCTTATCCTTGTTCAGGATGCTCTGGTAGATGATTCTGTGTTCTTTGATCAATGTTTCATGCTGATGGCTGTCCTTGATATATTCAAAGCGGTAGCGGTACATTTGTTCGGAGAGATTATTTACCAGCTGGATCAGACGCTGATTTCCGGTAGCCTGTACAATAATGTCATGGAGGGATACATCCGCCTGGGCGATTTTTTTCACATCCCCGGTATCTACACATTGCTCAAAGACTTCGCAGGCGTACTTCAATGAGGTGAGCCCTTCCTCCGTAATCCGGTCACAGGCCAGTTCGGCGCAGAGTGCGTCCAGGGTCCGCCGGACTTCCAGGACATCGCTCATACTCTTTTCCGTAATCTGAGCCACTTCCGCTCCCCGTCTGGGAAACATGGTTACCAGACCTTCCAGCTCCAGTCTGCGGATGGCTTCCCGTACCGGCGTGCGGCTCACACCCAGTTTATCCGCCAGATGAATCTCCATCAGGCGTTCGCCGGGTTTCAATTCACCGGTTAAAATGGATTGACGTAATGTATAGAAGACCACATCCCGAAGCGGGAGATCTGCCTGTAGAGAATTCTGCATATCGATACCCGTGCCTTTCCTGTAATCTGCCTGCCGCCCGGATCTACGGAACGGTTCCGTGATCCGGGACCGGGACTGCGCAGTATATGCTGCCTTTTGCCACAGGAAGCAGGTGCTGCTTCCCATGACCAAATTTTTATCGGAAGCGGAAGACATGCTCCTGATAAGTTATCTTATGTGCCTTTTGTGTTTTAGAGACCTGAAATTTTCCTGAACACTTCCAGGTCAATGCGCCTCCGTTAAGAAAAGCTCTTTTGCACAAGCTTCTTCTTTCATGATCCGGTAAGCCTTCTGTGCCGTATCTTCCTTCTCAAAAATGCCGAAGACGGTGGGGCCGCTGCCGCTCATCAGACTGCCTGCCGCACCCAGCCGAAGCATTCTTTCCTTGAGGGCGGCGATCACCGGATGATCTCTAATCGTGACGATCTCCAGCACATTTTCCATGCGTTCTAAAATTCCCCCAAGATTCCCGGCTTTTATGGAATCCGCCATCCCGTCGATATCAGGGTGATGGGGAATGGCCATGGCGTCCAGCCGGGTGTAGACATAGGGGGTGGAGACGGAAGCCTCGGGCTTCGCCACCAGAACAAGACAGGCAGGGAGGGATGGGAGGGGCGTGAGCTTTTCGCCGATCCCTTCCGCCAGGGCTGTACCGCCCAGAATACAATAGGGGACATCCGCGCCGATTGCGGCCCCCTCCTCCATGAGACGGGACAGGGGGAGATTCAGTTCAAATAGATGGTTCATGGCTTTGATTGTTGCCGCCGCATCCGTGCTTCCGCCTGCAAGCCCTGCCGCAATGGGAATCTTTTTGTTAAGATGGACGCGCAGTCCTTTGCAGATGCCGTATGTTTTCATCATATGGCCGGCGGCTTTATAGATCAGATTCTTTTCGTCCAGAGGGAGTGTTTTGTTGTCCGTGGTGATGACAATATCCCCACCCGCCCGTTCGAAGACGAGTTCGTCATAAATACCGATCTGCTGCATGATCATCCGAACCTGATGATATCCGTTGGGCAGCCTGCCGGTGACGTCCAGTCCCAAATTGATTTTTGCATAAGCCTTTGTTCGATATGTTTCCATTATCTGCCTCCCGAAAATGATGCGCCGGATAGTTTTTTTGCCGGAATGCCTTTCTCGGAATATTTTCCGTGCTGTGGGCTTTTTTATTTCAGTGGCTTTGCACCGGCTTTTTCCTGTGCCATCTCGAGGGCTCTTCTGAAGCGGCTCTTTTTCTTGGCAGGGATTGCCTCAGTCTGTTTGCCGTGCAGTCCCTTTACATTGAGAACATAGATTCCGCTTACTACAGCCTTCACGTCTTTTTTTACAGGAACGGAATCGAAAATTTTGTCGTCGCAGATCAGGGATATGATCTTAGGGCCGACTTTGGCCTTGATGATGGGCAGCTTGGAACCGCGCATTAGCTTGGGCGTCTGTTCCATAACGATTGCGGGCAGACCCGCATCCCGCAGCTTCATTCTCTTTTTATCGATGATCAGCATGGAGACGGTCTGTTTGTTGGCTTCCAGCATTTCCTGCTGCTGTTGCTGCTTTTTCTGGGCCTTTTTCCCCAGAAAATAAAGTGCGATCACCAATGCGGTGAGCACAACCGCGATCACGATCAATACGATCACCCATGTCTTCATAAACGATAAGCCTCCTTCGGTATCTTTTCTGCTTTTTATTCTAGCACAACTTCCTGTGGATAAGCAACTAAAATTAAGGTATAATCATAAATAGTTGTATAGAAAAGGACTTTCCATCGGGAAATGAATGTGGTATAATGTTGACCCAAAAGAAAATCGGGTCAACTTCTGATTCCATATGCGCAGGGCGCATGTAATTATGGTATAATGTTGACCCAAAAGGAAATCGGGAAGGAAAACAGCACAATATTATGAACTGAGATGTGCGGAAATGAGGAGAAATATGCAATTGACAGATTTGAGAGACCTTTATCGCAGCCGTGAGAAGTATATCGATAAAGAGGTGACCGTCGGCGGCTGGGTCAGAAGCAACAGGGATTCCAAGAATTTCGGCTTTCTGATGATTAATGACGGTACCTTTTTTGAGCCGCTGCAGGTAGTGTATGGGGATGGACTTCCCAATTTTACACAGCTGTGCAGGATGAACGTGGGAGCCGCTTTGATTATAAGGGGGACGATAGTAGCGACGCCGGGAGCGAAGCAGCCGTTTGAGATGCAGGCGGCGGAGGTTATGGTGGAGGGACCTTCCGCGGCGGATTATCCCCTGCAGAAGAAGCGTCATTCCTTTGAATATCTGAGGACCATTTCCCACCTGCGTCCCAGGACCAATACCTTTCAGGCAGTATTCCGGGTCAGGTCTTTAATTGCGTACGCCATTCACAGCTTTTTCATGGAGAGGGGGTTTGTCTATGTCCACACGCCGCTGATCACGGGAAGCGACTGCGAGGGAGCGGGAGAGATGTTCCAGGTAACCACGCTGGATCTGAACAATGTACCCAAAACGGCGGACGGCAGGGTGGATTTCAGCCAGGATTTTTTCGGGAAACCGACAAATCTCACCGTTAGCGGGCAGCTGAATGTGGAAACCTACGCTTTTGCTTTTAAAAACGTATATACTTTCGGCCCCACCTTCCGGGCGGAGAATTCCAACACCACCCGTCATGCGGCGGAGTTCTGGATGATCGAGCCGGAGATGGCTTTTGCCGATTTGAAGGATGACATGCTTCTGGCCGAGGCTATGCTGAAATATATTATCCGTTATGTGCTGGAAAATGCGCCGGAGGAGATGGCGTTCTTTAATCAGTTTGTGGACAAGGGATTGTTGGAGCGCCTGGAGCATGTGGCTGCTTCGGATTTCGCCCATGTGACCTACACGGAGGCCATCGGGATATTGGAGAAGCATAACGACGCATTTGACTACAAAGTATCCTGGGGCTGCGATCTGCAGACGGAGCATGAGAGGTATCTCACGGAGGAGGTCTTTAAGCGCCCTGTATTTGTGACGGATTATCCCAAGGAGATCAAGGCGTTTTATATGAAGCTGAATGAGGACGGCAAAACGGTGGCGGCCATGGACTGTCTGGTGCCCGGTATCGGAGAGATCATCGGCGGCAGCCAGCGCGAGGATAAACTGGAGCTTTTGGAGCGGAGAATGGATGAACTGGGGCTGAATCGGGAAGACTATGCATTCTATCTTGATCTGCGCAGGTTCGGGTCCGTACGGCACGCAGGTTTCGGACTTGGATTTGAGAGATGCGTGATGTATCTGACAGGGATGAGCAATATCCGGGATGTGGTGCCTTTCCCCAGAACAGTGAAGAACTGTGATCTGTAATCCCCTGTTTGCCAGTTTACAATTTCTTAATATTTTGCATGGTGAAAAATTGCGGGAAATGTGATATGCTTAAAACTATGAGAAGAGCAGATAAAAAAAGAATCAATTTCATAGCAGGCGTTACTTTACTGGCGGTATGTGTATGCGTTGCGGGGGATACGCCAATGGCTGCCCGGGCCAGCTCGGTTTCCGAAATTCAGGGCCAGATCAATCAGCACACCAATGAACTGGATAAGATCAACAGCCAGATTGTGGCCTTGGAGAGCGAGCAGGATATCCTGCAGGAGCAGATGGACGATCTGAATGCCGAGATTGTCAATATGATGAGTACGATCAGCCTGAAGGAAGACGAGATCAAGGCAAAGGAAGAGGAGATCGCCTTGAAGGAGGACGAGATCCGGGCCAAGGAAGAGGAGATTGCCCGAAAGCAGCAGGAGATCGTACAGACCGAGGAAGAGTACAAGGCTGCCATGAAGCGGGAGGAAGAACAGAGGGAGAATATGGCTGTCTGTGCCCGGATGATTTATGAGCGGGGCGAGGATTCTTACCTGGATGCCATTTTGGGGGGCAAGGGACTTTCGGATATTCTGAACCAGATGGACCGCGTGGAAAAGGTACAGGAATATGAGAATGCCATGCTGCTGGAATATATCGAAGTGAAGAACCAGGTCCATGAACTGTGGCTGAAGCTGGAGGATGAGAAGGCACAGCTGGAGGAGGACAGAAAGCAGCTGGAGGCAGATAAGGAACAGCTGCAGGCGGACAGGCAGCAGCTGGAGGCGGATAAGGCACAGCTGCAGGAAGAGAAGGCCAGCCTGGACGGAATGCTGGCTAAGAAAAAGCAGGAATCCGCAAACTATGAGGCCGAAATCAAGAAGGCGAGACAGGCAGCGGCCGTGGCGAAAAAGATTCTGCAGCAGGATAAGGCAAATCTGGCCAGGGCTCAGGCAGCGGCGTCCAACGCTGCGTCCGGAGGCGGAAATAGCGGAAGCAGCGGAGGCGGGAATAACGGAGGCAGCGGAGGCGGAAGCAACGGAGGAGGCAGTACGTCTAACGGCGCGGGAGTTGTGGCAGGTTCCTCCGGCAGCGCCAAAGGGAAGGAAATTGCGCAATATGCCCTGCAGTATGTGGGTAATCCCTATGTATCCGGAGGGACAAGTCTCACCGGCGGAGCGGATTGTTCCGGTTTTACTTACCGGGTATACAGCGATTTCGGGTATTCGATTTCCAGGACATCCTACCAGCAGCGGAATAACGGAATCGGGGTGAGCTACAGTGATGCTCAGCCGGGTGATATAATCTGCTATGAGGGGCATGTGGGAATCTATATCGGCGATGGATTGATCGTCCATGCCAGCAATAGCAATCCTTATCCCAGCGGCGGGATCAAGGTCAGCCAGGCACAATACAGAACGATTCTGGGAGTGCGCAGGATCGTGAATTAAAACAGGGCCCACAAAACAGGCAGAGAAAAGAAGCGTCTGTAGTGTGGGCGTTTCCTGTGCGGATATCCGTCTATACTACGAAGAATTGAAATAAATATGTAGGAAATGAGGTTTGATATCAGTGAAAATAATAATTGCCGGCAATGGCAAGGTGGGGGCTGCGCTGACCCGCCAGCTTTCTGCCGAGGGTGATGAGCTGACACTGATAGATTCCAATTTAAAGGTACTGGAATCCAGCGAAGAGCGCTATGATATTATGGTGGTGCAGGGAAACTGCGCTTCCATGGATGTACTGAGACAGGCGGGCGTGAAGGAGGCGGATCTGCTGATTGCAATGGCAGGCGCGGATGAGGTGAATCTGCTTTGCTGCATGACCGCGCATGCAATGAATGCCAATATACACACCATTGCCAGGGTGTGCAATCCCCAGTATATGGATCAGATCTTTGCCATGAGGGAAATGTTCGGATTATCCATGGCGGTGAATCCGGAGCGGCAGGCGGCCGTGGAAATCGAGCGTCTCCTGAAATACCCCGGATTTCTGAAGCGGGATACCTTTACAAAGGGGCGTGTGGAGATTGTGGAGCTGCGCATCGACGGACGCAGCAAGCTCTGCAATGTGGCTCTGAATGATATGTACGGCATTGTCAAATGTAAGATACTGGTCTGTGCCGTGCTGCGGGAAGGGAGGGCGATAGCGCCCAACGGCAATTTCATACTCCGCGAGGGGGATCGGATCTTTGTTACGGCCTTTACCAATACGCTGACCATCCTGTTAAAAAATCTGGGAATAATTACGCATAAGGCAAAGCGGGTGATTGTCTGTGGGGGCGGGCGTGTCAGTTATTATCTGGCGAAACAGCTGGAATCCAGCGGTATCAAAATCCAGATCATCGAGGAGGATGCCGAGCGGTGCAGACAGCTGGCGGCGCAGCTTCCCAGCACATGCGTCATCCAGGGCGACGCAAGTAATCAGCTGCTGCTGGAGCAGGAGGGGGTGTCAGGCTGCGATGCGCTGGTGACTCTGACAGGGCTGGATGAACTGAATATGATTATTTCGCTCTACGGCGCCAGCTGTAAAGTACCGCAGGTCATCACGAAGCTGGGACATATCGAAAATACGGATATACTGGGAAATCTGTCTCTGGACAGTGTGATTTCCCCCAAGGAGCTGTGCTGTAATACCATCGTACAGTATGTGCGTGCCATGAAAAATCAGACAGGCGCCGCCCTGACCGTACACACCATTGCAGACGGACAGGCGGAGGCTATGGAATTTCTGGTGGACGGAAAGGTTCGGCATTGCGGAGTGCCTTTGAAAAATCTGAAGCTGAAGAAGGGAGTGCTTGTGGTGTGTATCGCCAAGGGTGCGAAGATGGAGATTCCGAACGGAGATTCCTTCTTCCAAAGCGGAGATATCGTCTATATCGTGACCAGCAAAGGGAAGAATATTTTTCAGCTGAACGATATATTTGAATCGTAAATCAGGATAGGTGCGAGGCGTGCTATGAACTATAAATTGATGGGAAGATTCATCAGTAAGATACTGATGGTAGAAGCAGTATTTATGGTACCGGCCATGCTGATCAGCCTGTGGGAAAGGGAGTATGGGGCTGTCCGGGCATTTATGTGGACATTGGGGGCGGTTGTTCTGGCCGCCGGACTGCTGAGATTACTGAGCAAGGGGTCTCAAAATAAGTTTTATGCAAAGGAGGGGCTGGCCTGTGTCAGTCTCAGCTGGATCGTTATGAGTCTGCTGGGCTGCCTGCCGTTTTGTATTTCAGGGGTGATTCCCGATTTCGTGGATGCTTTTTTTGAGATTGTGTCCGGGTTTACGACAACGGGGGCGTCCATTATGCCCCAGGTGGAAAATGTGCCAAAGGGGATTTTGTATTGGAGAAGCTTCAGCCACTGGCTGGGCGGAATGGGAGTGCTGGTATTCCTGCTGGCAGTTTCTTCTGCCGGAGGCGGTGATAACGGCTATACTATGCATCTGCTCCGGGCTGAAAGCCCGGGACCCAATGTGGGAAAGCTGGTGCCCAAGATGCGCAAGACAGCCAGCATCCTGTATTTGATATATATACTGCTGACCATATTGGATGTGCTGTTTCTGGTGCTGGGCAAAATGCCGTTGTTCGAGGCAGTGTGTACGGCCTTCGGAACCGTGGGAACCGGCGGTTTTGGGATTAAGAACGATTCTATTGCCGGGTACAGTCCCTATATTCAGAATGTCTGTACGGTTTTTATGCTTTTGTGCGGGGTGAATTTCACCTGTTTCTACCTGCTTCTGATCAGGCAGTTTAAGAGCGTGTTCAAAGATGAGGAGCTGCGGCTTTACCTCGGTATCGTGGCGGGCAGTATCCTGGTGATTACCTGGAATTTGAGGGGATTTTATGACACTTTCGGGGAGACCCTGCGCCACGCGGCCTTTCAGGTGGCAACGATTATGACTACCACAGGCTTTGCAACCACGGATTATGAGCTCTGGCCCGGGCTGTCCAAGACGATTCTGCTGTTGCTGATGATCATCGGCGCCAGTGCAGGCAGTACGGGGGGCGGTTTTAAATGCGGAAGGGCACTGCTGGTGATGAAAAGTCTGCGCAGAAGTGTACAGCAGATCGTGCATCCTCAGAAGGTACAGGTGGTGCGTGTCAATGGGCAGCCCATCGGCGAGAAGGTACTTCAGAATACAAACGCGTATCTGGCGGCATACGCAATCCTGACAGTGGTGAGCTTTCTTCTGATTTCGATAGACGGGTTTTCCATCACGACGAATCTTTCGGCTGTGCTGGCCTGCTTTAACAATATCGGACCAGGCTTTGAAATGGTAGGGCCTACGTGCAATTATGCCGCTTACAGCACTTTCTCAAAGCTGGTTTTGTCGCTGGATATGCTGGCCGGCAGGTTGGAGATTTTCCCGATACTGATTTTGTTTTCCCGTACTACCTGGGCGCACCGTTAGAGGGCGGATGCGGAACTGGACACAGCAGGCGGCGTGGAAGTGCCCCGAAAGCTTTACGGCCGAAAGCCCTGAGAGGCCGGAGAGATTTCGCCGGAAAGGGCACTGGAACGGCGGATGCGGAACTGGAATGGAGGTAAGAAATTATGGTAAAATTGACACCGCCCATGGGGTGGAACTCATGGAACACATTCGGAGAGAATATCAATGAGACGCTGATCTTCGAGACGGCGGATGCCATGGCAGCGAACGGCCTGCCGCAGAAGGGGTACGAATATCTCGTAATCGACGATTGCTGGTCCTTGAAGGAGCGGGACAAAGAGGAGCGCCTGGTGGCGGATCCGGAGAAATTTCCTCATGGCATGAAGGCCGTGGCGGATTATGTACATTCGAAGGGACTGAAATTCGGAATGTACTCCTGCGCGGGGAATCTTACCTGTGCCGGATATCCGGGCAGCTTCGAGCACGAATTTATCGATGCCCGTACCTTCGCGGAGTGGGGAGTGGATTTCCTGAAGTACGATTACTGCTACCACAGTCCCATTATACCCGGGAAATATCTGTACCGCCGCATGGGTCTGGCCCTGGAAAACTGCGGCAGGGACATTCTGTTTTCCGCATGTTCCTGGGGTGTGGATGAGACCCACGAATGGATTAAGACCACGGCGGCTTCCATGTGGCGTTCCACGGGAGATATCTTTGATACATGGGAATCCGTGAAGGATCTTACAAAGCAGCAGGAGAAGCTCCATCCCTACAATGGCGTGGGCTGTTTCAATGATATGGATATGTTGATTGTAGGCATGTACGGCAAGGGAAATGTGGGGTTGAAGGGCTGCAATGATACCCAGTACAAGACGCATTTCTCCATATGGGCCTTTATGGGGTCACCGCTGATGATCGGCTGCGATGTACGGAACATGAACCAGGCTACGAAGGATATCCTGGGCAATGAGGAGCTGATCCGCATCAACCAGGACAGCGCCTGCCGTCAGCCGGTGAAGTTGAATGGCACCTGGGCAAACGCAGATCTCCTTTTGTATTCCAGGCAGCTGGAGAACGGGGATCTTGCCATCGGATTGTTTAATTTAAGCGAGGAGAAGGCTGTGGCCCGGCTGAATCTGGATGAGGTAGGACTGCCCTTCAGCACGGGCATGACTTTGGAATGTAAGGATGTGTGGGGCGGAGAATCCTTTAAAGTAAAGAATTCTACGATGATCCGTGAACTTGAGCCTTTTGACTGTCAGGTGCTGCGGGCGAGAGTAGTTGCGCAGTGACAGGGTCGTGCAGGGTTGGAAGCCAGGCAGTATGCAGAATGTAGTAAGGCAGGAGTCAGGCGGTATGCAGAATGTTGCGGGTGGTGAAACAGGAGACAGTGATGGAGGCGCGCGCAGTGAATAACGGCTGTATGCAGTGCGGAAAAGCACTTACCTATAATGAAGTGGGTGCATATAAAAAGTTCGTCAACCGAGGGAGCACGCAGTTTCTCTGCAAGACATGTCTTGCAGAGAAGCTGGATGTTACAGTGGAGGACATAGACAGGAAGATCGAACAGTTCAAGCTGCAGGGGTGTACGTTGTTTGTCTGAATGTCCGGAAGCCGGCCGGCTATGACTGTCTGGTCGGAGGCTGCCGGGGACTGATTTCGGGTATTGGTGGCCGTGGGAGTGAGGGTTCCGGAAGTTTCTGCAGAGCGGATTCGAAAATTAAAACGCAGAGGAGAGCAGAACCTTGGGGAAAGATATAGTTTTTAAAAATGTAGCAAAACAGAGTGATTTTACACTGGAAAACCAGAATGGAAAGACCGAAAACTTCCGGGATGTGGATATTGAGTATTACCTGGCAGATATGTTCCGAGACCCGGAGCAGTTCGTAATCCTGACAGCGCCAAAGCCTTTGCATAAAGTGAGGTATGTTCAGGCTTGCGTGCAGGATGAGGGCATAGAGGTGGAACTGGGCATTCAGGAGGAAGGAACCAGGCTGTTCGGAAGATTGTGTACGGAGGAAGAGTGTTACCGTATTTTCCTGGATTTTTATGATAATGTCTTCGTGCCGGATATGAGTGAATATCAGTCGGTGGAATTTTAAAATCTGTGTGAGGACATAATATGTGAAAGACATACGCACTGCGGAACTTAAAACAGCAGCAAGCCGAGGCAGTGCCCAGAGGATTTACGGACGCAGTTCTTTGCGGCCGGGAATGCTCTGCCTCTGCCATTAGAGGCACAGAGGAGGATTGCTGCGGAACTTAAATTAGGAGGAAGAGAGAATGGAATTATTAAAAGGCAAGGCTGCAATGGTGACAGGCGGCACAAGAGGAATCGGGTATGCCATCGTGAAGCTGTATCTGGAGAACGGGGCATGTGTCGCTCTCTGCGGTTCCAGGCAGGAGACTGTAGACAAGGCCCTGGACAAACTGAGGGCGGAAAAACCGGAGTATTTTGAAGAAGAAAATTCCAGGGTGATCGGATTATGCCCTGATTTGCAGAAGCCGGAAGAGGTGGAGAAGGCTGTCGCTACAGTAAAGGAGACCTTCGGAAGCCTGGATATCTGTGTGAACAATGCGGGTGTGTCCGCAAGGGAAAGCCTGTATACCTACAAGCCGGAGGATTTTGCGAACACCATGGCCCTCAATGTCAATGCAGTGTTCAATTGCTCCCAGGCGGCAGCAAAAGTGATGAAGGAGCAGGGAGGCGGTGTAATCCTGAATACCAGCTCCATGGTCAGCATCTACGGACAGCCCTCCGGCGTGGCTTATCCGGCGTCCAAGTTCGCCGTAAACGGCCTGACAAAATCCCTTGCAAGGGAGCTGGGCAAAGATAATATCCGTGTCAACGCGGTTGCACCTGGTGTTACCAGGACAGATATGGTGGCGGTGCTGCCTGACGAAGTAATTAAGCCCTTGATTGCAACCATTCCTCTGGGACGTGTGGGTGAGCCGGAGGATGTGGCAAACGCGTTCCTCTATCTGGCCAGCGACATGGCAAGCTATGTGACGGGTGTGGTTCTGTCCGTGGACGGAGCTGCCAGGACCTGACGGAAAGCGGGATAATGACAGTCCGGGTAAAAGGGGTAGTGACGATTACAGGTCACTACCCTTTTTCCTGCATGACTTCTATGCAGGTCTGGTTACAATCAGCGAACGAATTCTCTCCGTAAGTTTTTCTCCTAAATGCAATTTCATAGTGGTTCCTTTCTGCCCATGTTCAGGGGCGAGGGTATGCGTCTGTCAGTAACAGAGTCTGTACTTTTTTGATTGTAGCACGGTGCAGTGAGAGAGGCAATCATCCATATGTTGATAAGAATTTCCGGAACGGTTTACCCCCTTATTTTTTCCGGAAAAAGGACGATATATAGAAAAAGCTGGTAAACGCAAGGATGCGGAATGCGGGACGAAAACAGGAGGTTGCAGTATGAGTATAGAGGTTCAGACAAACAGGAATACTGGTGTACAGCGGATTACGATCAAGAATCATGACGGTTCCAGCGTAGGGACCATCACCATTCACAATTCCAGCCTAAAGAAGCTGAAAAAGCTGTCTTATAAACAGCGGCGGATTTCAACGATGATCACCCAGGCCAAGACCTCAGGGAGTGCGAAGAAAGTTCTGGCCAGCGCCAAGACGGAGACGGTGAACCTGCGTAGAAAGCTGGCCAGCGGAAAATATAACGACAGGGAAGTAAGGGCTGCTATCCGCCATGCGGAACGTATGGAGAGGGTTGCAAAGAAGCGGATGAAGCACCTGCAGCAGGAGGAAGATATAGAGAAGCGTGGCAGTTCATGGATGCCGGGGGCCGATGAGGAAAATGCGGAAGGAACCGGTCAGGATATGGAGGGCTATGATTTCAGCGGACTGAGTGCCGAGGAGATGAAGGAGCTCATGCAGGAACTTCAGGAGGAGATGGAGGAACTGGCCCGGGAGAACGAAATGGAAGTATTGGAGCAGGTGGTGTCTCTGGATATGGATCCTGAAGAACTGGAGCAGATGAAAAAGAAGCATAGAGCAGAGGAGATGCGGGAGATTGTGGAAGCTGACATGAAGTATCTGCGAGCTTTATTCAACCAGCTGGAAAAGGAGAGGCAGGAGTCGGCTGGGGTCAACAGCGGTGTATCCCTGCAGCTGGCGGGCGTGGAGATACCGGTTCAGGTGGACGGCAGATCCGCAGCGGAGGTGGCGGCATCTGCACCCGCACCGGAGGGAGGCACTATAGATCTTGCGCTGTAGGCACTTTTTACTATGAGTATAATAATCGTTTTTCTGATTATAGTCAATACCTGGGCTTTTCCCAAAACGAGGAAAAGGTATATACGGCGCTGCTTCAGCACAAGTTTCTAAACGGTTATGAGATCGCAAAATTCTCCGGGGTGTCCCGCTCTCTGGTATACGGCGTGATTGACCGGCTGGTGAACAGGGGGATCCTCTTCCAGGTGGAAGGTGAACCGTGCTACTACCGCCCGCTGGAATATGAGAAGCTGATATCCCGAATCCGCAAAGAGCAGGAAAAAGATTTGAATCGTGCGGAAGAGTTTTTGAGCGGGCTGTCCGGCGAGGAGAAGAATCAGGACTATGTGCTGAACCTGGTAGGCTATGATAAATTTATCAGGAAGGCTTTGGAGCTTATTGAGAGTGCGGGGAAGGAGATTTCCCTCTCCGTCTGGCGGGTGGAATTTGAACGCTTGCGGGATGCCCTGGCCGCGGCGGCAGCGAAGGGCGTTAAGGTTTATCTTTTTTCCTTTGAGGACATTGAGCTGACAGGGGCAAAGGTTTTCTCCTACCGTCTGCGGGACGCTTCCGGATTGTTTCCGTATCGGCGGATGACCCTGCTGGTGGACGGCGCGGTGTGTCTTACCGGGGAGGACAGCGGACAGCGGAGCATTTTTACCTACACGAAAAACCACGCCATTGTTTCCCTGGCGACGGATGAGCTGGTGCTGAATATCTTCTGTCACAGATATGTGGAAAAACAGGGGCTTCTTGCTGCCGGAAAGACATCGGGGGATTTCCTGCAGATGATCTGCGGTCTTGCGGCGCAGTTCGGCGTGGATTGGGATATGACCAAAAACCTGACGGTATACGAATTTCAGGAGCAGCGGGGACCGGAGCCGGAGAGTCTCCTGCCGGAAGAGAGGGAGGTATGAATGTTATGGGGAAAAAGAATACGGAGCGGCTGCGGGTGAGGGAAGCGAAGGAGCTGGCCAGATGTCAAAAGCAGTTGGAGGCCGGAAGCGGACGGTTTTATGTGGCATATCTTTTTATGGTGCTTTCCCTGATTTATATCATTGATGAGATTGCGTCAACCATTTCCATCCAGTTCCAGTCCAACATTATCAATGAGTTTTATGTACAGGGCATGGGCATGACTTATGGAGAGGGGATGTCCTTTTCCCAGGTTCTGGGATTTATTACATACCCGCTGACGCTTTTGATCGTGGTCTACCGCCCTCTGGCCGACAGGTTTGGACGCAAGCCGTTTCTGGTGCTCAATACCTTTGTCATGGGACTGGGGCTTTTTCTGGTCTATCTGTCGGATAACCTGGTAGTGTTCATGATCGGGGGCTCGTTAATGGGATTTATGGTTTCCCACGACATGCAGTGTGTGTACATTCTGGAGTGTTCCAGTGAGAAGACCAGGGCCAGGAACTATGCGCTGACAAAAGCGGTGGCCATTTTGGGAACCATGCTTGTCCCCCTGCTGCGGGAGACCATTATGCGCAACCAGAGTAAAAGGTGGCATCTGGTGTATCTGTTTCCGGCGCTGCTGGCCTTTGCGCTGTCCTTCGCGGCTCTGTTTTTTGCCAGGGAGACAAAAACATTCCTTGTCAACCGGGTCAGCTATCTGAAGACGCCCATGGAAGAGCGGGAGCGCCGCAGCGCGGCGGAGAAAAACAGCAATGCCCAGGGAGGCATCCTGAACGCCTTGAAATTTGCCTTCAGCCATCGGCAGCTGCGTTTTCTGATGCTGTCCTGCTGTTTCTTTTATTCGGCATCTCTGGCTACGGCCACTTACAATACGGTGATGAAGGAGTCCGCCATGATGACAGAGGAGGCCATCACCCAGGCGCTGTTCCTCTACCCGGTGGGGAATGCGCTGATGACCTGCCTGGCCGGTCTGGTATCCGACAGGTTCGGCCGGAAAGTGACCATTATCGCCATGTCTGCTTCCGCAGTGGCGTGTTACAGCCTGTTTATCGTCAATTCCATGATGGGGCTGTCCCCCTGGGTCACCGGACTGGCAATCGGCGGTTTCATGGGCAGTTATTGGGGCGCGGGAGACACTATCGGAGGGATTATGTTCTCGGAGTCCACTCCCACCAACCTGCGTTCCTCCGTCACCGTCATCAATACCCTGCTCAACGGGATTGTGGGAGGGCTGCTGACCATTGTGACCATTTTTCTGCTGCCGATGCTGCCCGGGGAGGCTTTCGGATACCTGTACCTGTTCCTGACGGTGCCTGGGCTGGTTGCGGCAATCTTCATCATCTGGAAATATGTCGGCGAAACCCGCGGCCTGGATCTGAAAAAAGTTACCGGGGCGGAATGGGATAAAGAAGGGAGTGAATCATGAAACTGGATCAATTTACATTAAAACCCGGAGAAATGCCTTTGGACGAGATTAAGCCCACCTGCGGCTTCGCCGGGATATTCAGGCAGGTTGGGGTGATTGGGGATTCCCTGTCCTCCGGGGAGTTTGAGGCCCATAACCAGGACGGCGACATAACTTACCATGATATGTATGAGTATTCCTGGCCCGCTGTACTGGAGCGTCTCACTGGAACCACATACAACAACTATTCCCGGGGCGGCATGACTGCCAGGGAATTTGTGGAGACCTGGGCCGATGAAAACAATTTCTGGAAGTGGAATCAGGCGTACATTGTGGCCCTGGGGAACAATGACGTGTTTGTCTGCGGCCAGGCCCCGGGCAGCGCCGCCGATATCCACCCCGACAGGCCTGAACTGAATCCGGACACTTTCTTCGGGGATTTGGGCCGTATCCTGTCCCGGCTGAAAGGGATAGAAAGGGACGCGAGGATATTCCTGGTGTCCATGCAGCGCAGGGGAGAGGAGCTGGGTGACCCAGTCATTCTGGGCATTGCAGAGGAAATGAAAAAGGTGTGCGGCCTGTTTTCCTTCACCTACCTCATCGACATGTCCCATGACGGCCCGGCTTACGACGAGGAGATGCGCAGGACATTCGGCCTGGGCTTTCATCCCAATGCGGTTGGATACTACAGCTATGCGCTGATGGTGGGGAATTACATGGACTACATTATCCGCGCCAACCCAAAGGATTTCTTTGAGGTGCCTTTTATTGGTACGGGGCTCAGGAACAGGGATGTGGTGTATGAGGGGGCATGACTACCTGTATACCTTCGTCTAGAGCGTGTTTGAAAATTCAATCACGCCATCTGCATAACGACGCCATAGCGTCGTATTCCCACTTTGCGGTATCTTTGCCCCTCATTCGGTCAACGTAGCCCACTACGCCTCCCTCATTCGGGCAATCATCTGTAAGATGATTTAATCTACCACAAATTGTGACGCACAGCTGACGGAAAGCAATTTTCAAACACGCTCTAGGAAAAGAGGAGAAAGGGTGCCAGCAGGACGGCCAGGTGGGCTATGATCTGCACGCATTGAGGGAGTTTTCACAGTCTGCCTGGTCAGCTGTTCTGATAATCCAGGGCTGTCTTCTTGAAGTTGGTTTTTACGGATCAGTAGAGGTTGGCTTCGTTTTCTGCTGCGAAGTGGTTCAGCACGCTCAGGCAGTCATAGAAATCTGCCAGATGCTCCAGGTTGCACAGGGAGGCGGCCTGGAGTTCTCGGAGTCGTGGTTGACCGTGGGTGAGCTTCACGATAAGGGCTTTCGCCCAAATAAGTCTTGTTTCAGAATCTTCCTGTTCCATCCTTTTAATATTCAGCATTTTGCATAATCATTCGTTACACTTTCCCCACCCCATGAAAAGTAAACGCTGCGCTTGTCTATTTAGGAAATTCCCGGGAAGCAGGTTGCAATAGAATTCTTCATATGTTATGATTAATTTACTTCAAAAAATCTGGACATTGATCTGTCCGGAAGGAGCATCGGAAAGCGATAAGGAAATTGAAATGGATTTTAAAAAGTACATAGATAGTGATCTTTTGAAAAAATTCGAATTTTATAATTACGGCCATGCACTGGAGATATTGCATGACGCATTCCCGGTCGAATGGAATGAGTTACAGGAATGTCTGCGCAGGCTGAAGCTTACGGTGGCAGATATTAAGAAAGCCGGAGGCAATGAATCTCCCATACCTAAAAAGTTCGACGATGTTTTATACCCATATGGATGGCGGGAAATCAGGATAAGCGGAGATTTAATTGTTAAAAAGTATCCGAGACAGATTGCCCAGAGAAGAGGACATTTTGCAGATGAGCCCTTTGAGACCGAGACAATTGAGGGATATATTGACGGCCACAATATAGATTTTCTGAAAAACAGAGTTGCTTTTGATCTGGAATGGAACAGTAAGGACCAGACGTTCGACAGAGATTTGCTGGCAATGAGAACTTATTTTGACTGCGGGCTGATTGATGTAGGAATCATTGTGACAAGGGCAGAAGAGCTTAATGAGATATTTAAACAGGAAAAAGATGAGAATGGCCAGGCTTTAATCAGGAAATACGGAGCAAGCACCACATGGATGGGAAAACTGAGGTATAGGCTTGACTCACGCCGCAACGGGGGCTGTCCCATTTTGGCAATAGGTATAGGAAAGGAATGCGTTGAGGAATATGGCAGACTTAGTAAGTACCATACAGAACTTAAAAGAATTTACGAAGGAGAAGAAGTATAATACGATTTATGCAGATCCACCATGGCAGTTTCAGAACAGGACAGGGAAAGTTGCTCCGGAACATAAGCGCCTGACCCGATATGAGACGATGACAATTTCAGATATCAAAGCATTGCCTGTTGCGGACATTACCGGAGATAAGGCACATCTTTATTTATGGGTTCCCAACGCATTACTTCCGGATGGGTTGGAGGTGATGGATGCGTGGGGGTTTGAATATAAAGGTAATATTGTGTGGGAGAAAGTGCGAAAGGACGGAGGGCCTGACGGCAGGGGCGTTGGATTCTATTTTAGAAATGTAACAGAACTGATTCTGTTTGGGATCAAAAAGAAAAGTGCGCCTAATAGAACACTGCAGCCGGCACGGTCACAAGTCAATATCATCAGAGCCATGAAGAGGGAGCATAGCCGTAAACCGGATGAGATAGTGTCAATTATCGAGGCGTGCAGCCAGGGGCCAAGAATTGAGCTTTTTGCCAGAGGAGTCAGGGATGGATGGGATATGTGGGGGAACCAGGCTACTGCAGATTACGAGCCCACATGGGATACTTATTCCAATCATACGACAGCGCTTACAAAACAGCATGCGTAACTGGCGGATGTGATTTGCAAGTGATAAGGGAGGAATTACGTATAAATATATAGAAAATTATAAAGGGTGCATAGAATTGGTTGAATTATATGGGGACAATTCGTTGTTGCCTTATGCGTTGCAGTTGAGATATGATATAGAAGATATTATAGCTGTTGCATCGGACGCGTTAACAGACGGTAGTGATGATAAAAAATGTGATTTGATTTATATTGACCATGATTCTGGCTTTGCAGTTGTTGCGCAGGCATATATGAAAAGAGAACCACAAGAAACAGATTTAGCTAAAGTAAATAAAGCAAGTGATTTAAGTGTTGCTGCTTCGTGGATTTTTACACGTGATATTGAAGATATTCCAGAGAGAATAAAAGGTGTTGTTAGGGAATTGCAAGATGCAATTAAAGAGGGTGATATAAATACGATAAACTTCTGGTATGTGCATAATATGAATGAGAAAAATAATCCAGAAGTACAGGAAGAGTTAAATACTGTGCAGATTGCTGCACAAAAGTTGGTTAATTCTTTAGCAGGAGATAATTCTGTTAAAGTAGTAGCATTAGAGGTGGGAAATAATACTATTGAGAAATGGTACAATAGTTCTAACAAACGTATTATGGTTGAAGAAACGATTTCTGTTGATGGATCTGGGAATGTATTTGAAATAAGCGGGAACAAATGGAGAGCTTGTGTGACTGCTGTTAAAGGATCGTGGATTCGAAGATTATATTTAAAATATAAAGATGACCTTTTTTCGGGAAATCCTAGAAACTTTCTTGGGGCAGGAAAGCGAAAGAATAAGATTAATTTAGGCATTATGGAAACAGTAGAAAAGCAACCAGAAAATTTTTGGGCATATAATAATGGATTGACAGCTTTAGTAAATGATTATTATATTGAAGATAATATGTTGAAATCTGTAACTGGAATTACTGTTATAAATGGTGCACAGTCTACAGGTGCAATAGGAGCAGTGGATTTTCTGAAAGAAGATTTTTTGGTTCCTATACGATTTATCGTATGCGGCGATCCAAAGATAATTGAAGAAATAATAAATAACAATAATAAACAAAATGAAATTCTTCCATCAGATTTAAGAAGCAATGATAAACAACAGATCAGGCTTAGAAATGAATTTATACCCACAAACGTAATTAATTGCCGTCTGCATAATATAACGAGTGAACGCATCGGCATTCCAGAGTCGAAAGCGGCAATTAAATGCGTTCACGAGTTTAAAAAGTTTCCACAATTGTATTATAGTGGTGGGAGGCGGGATAGCACACGGGTAAGAAATAAAGAAGTATTTGACCCATATTTAGTAGCGCAAACGTTGTTGGCTTTTCATGGTAATTGTGTGACGGCATATAATTCAAAGAAAATAATTTGGGATGAAGATAAAGAATATAGCAATATTTTCTCTGATCAGCTGTCCGCTGAACATATTATTTTTGTTTATTCTCTGGGTAGAGCTATAGATGAGTATAAAATTTTTTTGAAAAACAAGAAAGAAGAGCGAACAGATGTTGAAGAGGGGGAGGTTAATTTCTTAAGCAGGCGAGGGGCAAAGATGCTTTTAATTTATGCGATAGGTGTCTGTATGGAAAGGTTAATAAGTAAAAAGATATTTGATTCTTGGAAGTTATTTTATAAGGATAACCAAAATTTTGAATCATTAGTAAAAAGATGGAAACAAGTTCTTGACATTTTACTGCCATTTCATGGAACATTGGAACCGGCCTTGATCGGAGGATTAAAAAGTAGAGAAGCATCAAAGAATGTTGCAATGCAACTTCGTGCAGTTGTATCATCGTTAGGAACAGTATATGCCAAGCAACTTTATGAGTTTATTAAAAGCATTAATACAGATATGCAAATTAACCAGTTGTGCTACTTATAGTTAAAAACTGCATAGTTTGGTGAAGAGCTTAAAAAGCCTAAAAAGTCCGGGAATGGATTATCAAATCGAAAAATAGAATCCATTCCCTGTAGTTTTCAGATGTTCGGTGCAAACGGAGCCGAGCCCCCAACATTCACAGAGTTTTCAGTCTCTCCGCCTCAGTCTCTATCGCCTTTTTGTCAATCCTCTGAAACAGAATCTCCACTTCCGGAAGCCGGTATCCGGCCGGTACGGACTGTTTCCGCCAGTGGTTCGTCAATTCTAACCACCCGCACACCTTCTCCGATGAAAAGGGGAGAAAGGGTGCCAGCAGGACGGCCAGGTTCGCAATGATCTGCACGCATTGATAAAGGGTGTTTTCGCAGGCTGCCCGGTCTGTGTTCCTGGTAATCCAGGGCTGTCTTGTATCGAAGAATTTATTTGCGCTTCTCACGAAATCAAATATTTCTTCCAGGGCGTCCTTGAAGGCTCCTTTTTCAATCTGCCCGCCCACCGAGGCGAACAGCCCGTCAGTCTGCCTGTCAATGTCCGGGTCAGCCGCCCCGCAGGGCACGGTTCCGTCAAGGTATTTTGCGATAAACGCCAAGGAGCGGTTCACGAAATTGCCGTAGCCTCCCAGTAGTTCCCCGTTGTGGCTGTGGACAAACTCCCGCCAGGAGAAATCCGC
>OFFY01001059.1_pt1 | contig 25074 bp, 22 predicted proteins | sample 1521481 | NCBI WGS metagenome assembly OFFY01 (sample SAMEA3504117, study PRJEB24116) | mouse gut metagenome | biome: mouse gut; feature: mouse-associated habitat; material: faeces | place: Denmark | collected 2011
TTGTCTCGCCCTGCTTTTATGCGTGGCGCCATGGGATATGATGGCGGTGTCCAGGCTTTGTTATTCGGCTACTACTTCGAAAGGAATTTCAACCGACACTTCCTTGTGGAGGTTGATTTTCGCGGTGTATTTGCCGAGTTCCTTAACGGATTCCTTGAGCACGATGATTTTGCGGTCGATGTTGTGGCCGAGTTTTTCAAGTGCTTCAGCAATCTGGATGTTGTTTACAGAACCGAAGATGGTGCCGGTTGCCGATGCTTTCGCACCGATAGTCAGGGCAACATCGGCAAGCGAGGCTGCAACGGCCTCTGCGTCGGCCTTGATTTTCGCGAGCTTGTGGGCGCGCTGGCGCTGGTTTTCCTCAAGCTGTTTGAGGTTTGAGGAGTTGGCGATAACGGCTTTTCCCTGCGGGATGAGGTAGTTGCGGCCGTAACCGTCTTTTACTTCAACGACATCGTCCTTGTAGCCAAGGTTCTGGACGTCTTCTTTTAATATAATTTTCATAATTGGGTGTCAGTGTTAGCAGATTGATTATTTCATCAAGTCGGTCACGAAGGGGAGGAGGGCCAGGTGGCGTGCACGCTTAACAGCCTGGGCAACGCGGCGCTGGAACTTCAGCGATGTGCCGGTGATTCGACGGGGAAGGATTTTGCCCTGTTCGTTGAGGAACTTCTTGAGGAATTCGGGATCCTTATAGTCGATGTACTTGATGCCGCTGCGTTTGAAACGGCAGTATTTTTTCTTTTTTACATCCACTGACAGCGGAGTGAGGTAACGGATTTCGGATTGGGTCTGTGCCATGGTTTAGTCCTCCTTGTTTTCTACGGTTTCTTCTTTGGGTGCGTTGGCTTTGGCTGCTTTGAGGTTGCGGCGCTTTGCTGCATACTCTGCTGCGTACTTGTCGTTGCGGAACACGAGGAAGCGAATCACGCGCTCGTCGCGACGGAAAGCTGTTTCAAGCTTCTTGACGAGTGTGGGGTCACCGTCGAATTCAACGAGCGAATAGAACCCGGTTGACTTTTTCTGGATGGGATAAGCGAGCTTGCGCAGACCCCAGATTTCTTCGTTCACGATTGTTGCACCGTTGTCGGTGAGCACTTTGGTGAACTTTTCTACCGCTTCCTTCATCTGGGCGTCAGATAAAACGGGAGTTAAAATGAAAACGGTTTCGTAGTGGTTCATTTGTAACTGAATGTTATTTAATGATTTAATAAAAGGCCGTTTGGCGCCGGCGCCAATGCGCTGCGTCAAACGGCTGCAAAGTTAGTGATTTTTCCTTTAGCGGCAAAATCCTGCGGCGGTTAATTTGCTATAAAACTGCCAAGTGCGACCGGCATGGCGGGTTGGCAGCTGTATGCCCTTGCGAACTGCCTTATCAGAATCAGGGTTGATTTGCGCGGGGAGGCCGGGTTGCGTCTGGGGCGGGTGCAGGGTTCGGTGCCGTTGTTTTTTGACGGGGTAGAGACATTCTTCATAGGCACGTAGATGCGGCGTGAGCCGTTAGCGGTTAGTTTTTAAGTTGTTAATGCTGGATGAGTCTGTTGTTTGGGATTAATCTTCTATAACTCATGTATATAACGCTCCTGTGGGCAGATTATTTTGCGGCGTGTGGAAAATTTGTCGCAGAGTGTGCGTTGGCGGTGCGTGCTAACGCTTGCTGTTGCGTATTATTGTGCGGCAAAAGGATAAAAACGTTAAAAACAATTGCCGGGGCTTGGTTGTTACAGGGGATTTTCTTACCTTTGCATTAAGCATCGGCCGGACAGCCGGCGGATGCCGGTAACCATTTTAACCTGAGTTTATCCCCGTCGGGGCATTCGTGCCCACGGGCGTTAACAAAACCCTTTCTGCCTATAGATTACCTCTACTTAATCTTAACCCACATTTACTACACAATGCAGAAGATGACACGGCTTGCCGACGAAAAGCTGGTGGCCGCTTACGCAAACGGTGACAACGCCGCCTTCGACACACTGCTCCGCAGGCATCAGAACCGCGTGTTTACCTATATATTGAATATCGTAAAGAACAAGGACGTGGCCGATGACGTGTTTCAGGAAACCTTCGTCAAGGCAATCATGACCATACGCCAGGGGCGCTACACCGATGCCGGGAAGTTCTCGGCCTGGATTACGCGTATCGCCCACAACCTTATTATCGACTATTTCCGTCAGGAGAAGAGCGAGAACACGGTTTCGGTCGACAACGAGGATACCGACGTGCTCAACCGTCGCGACCTGAGCGAGGAAAACATAGAGGACGTGATGGTTACGGGGCAGATCAACACCGACGTGCGCCGCATCATGGACTCCCTTCCCGATTCGCAGCGCGAGGTGCTCGACATGCGCTTCTACCGCAATATGAGCTTCAAGGAGATTGCCGAGGCCACCGGTGTCAGCATCAACACCGCCCTTGGCCGCATGCGTTACGCGGTGCTCAACATGCGCCGCATCGCCTCCGACAAAAATATAGTGCTCACCCGCTGAGCCTGGCGCGTTGCAGGCATGTTATGAGCCCGGTTTATGTGTTGACGGGTTCCTTATGCAAAATTTCAACTAGATAGGGGAGGTAGGTCATTGTGTTTCTGCGCTTCCTCTCCCCGCACAGGCAGGCTGGACTTTATTTCAGGCGACATGCCAAATATATGATTTGACATGTTGCCTTTTCTGTGCCGGATGCAGGGAGCCGCCCAGTTTGACGGGTTTCCGTTTAAATGCAATTCGGGTGATGCTGCTTTCCCTTTGGCGCCCTGCTTATGTTTTGGATTTAAGCCCGCTCTGAAGAAAATTTAAAGAAAACGGGTAGCGGATTGGGCGGGTATCGGGGATTTTTCTTACTTTTGTAAAAATTTGGATAAGTATGGCCGGCGAGCTTCAGCAAACCATTGACCGCATAAATGCCAAAACCCAGATATTGTTGGACCGTTATGCTTTAATCAGGCAGCAGCGGCAGCAGGCTGTGGGGCGGATACGTGAGCTGGAAGCGGAGGTCGGAAGCCTCAGGGCGGAGAACGAAAGACTGCGCACCGAGGTGGAATTCCTCAAAATCGCCACTACCCTAACCCCGTCGCGGGGTGATGTGGCCCGTTCGCGGGCGCTGCTTACCGAATTGTTGCGGGAAATCGACAAGTGCATCACGGAGCTTAACGAATGAACCCGGAAGCGGCCGTATGACATACGGTGACTCTCTCTCCCTCTCAGGGCGCATATGGCTTGACCATGCTTTCAATCCGGGGGCTTCCGGCCCTGTTGATGACACTATGAATGATAAACTGAATATAACGATACGCATTGCAAATCAGGCTCCGATTCCGTTGTCCATCAAACGGGAGGATGAAGAGGTGATTCGCACGGCGGAATATAACGTCAACCGCCTTTGGAATTCGTGGAGCACGAAATTCAAAAGCAAGTCGTCGACAGAGGTCCTGGCGATGGTGGCGTTCAGGTTTGCAGAGCTGTTTTTCACTCAAAACGCGGCCGTGCAAAGCGCTGCCGACATGTTGGGGGCTTTCGAGTCGCGTCTCGACGAGATCCTGCTCGACGTGGGCGACCCTGAAAAGGATTTGTAAACCTGTCTCATCCCCATTGTGGCGGGGTGAGGCGTTTGATTTGAGAATTGTTTTCCCGCGCTGAATCCGGTCTGACGGCCGGAGGCAACGGCTTCACCCCTGCCGGAGGCAGGTGGTTATCGCCGTGTCCTCCTTGTTGCCAGATGCAGGTTCGGGCGCGTTTTTTATTTTAACCTTAACAAACAACTATAACCCTAAACAATGAATTTCATTATCTATTTGGCGATAGCCGTTGTGGCACTTGCCGTGGGTGCGTTTGCAACCATCGCGGTGCAGAAGTCAATGGCACGCAGCCGTGCAAAAACGATTCTCGACGAAGCCGCCCGTGAAGCGGAAGTGATACGTCAGAAGGAGCTTCTCAAAGGCCGTGAAGAGGGCATCAAGATAAAGGATGAGGCTGAAAAGCAAGCCAACCAGCGCCTTGGCCGCGTGCAGTCGGCGGAAGCAAAGATGAAGCAGCGTGAAATGCAGCTCAACCAGCAGCAGAGCGAGAACCAGCGCCAGCGCAACGAACTCGACGCGGTGCGCCAGCGCCTCAACGCCGAGGAATCGGTAATCGAGACCCGCAAGGAGGAACTGGACAAGCTGAAACGTGTGGCGCAGGACACATTGGAACATATCTCCGGCCTTTCGTCGGAGGAAGCCAGGGAAAAACTTGTAGAATCGCTCAAGGATGAGGCCAAGACGGCTGCCGCCCAGTATATCAACGAAATTATGGACGAGGCCAAGATGACAGCCAACAAGGAGGCAAAGCGTATCGTAATCCAGTCGATACAGCGTGTCGCCACCGAGGCCGCCATTGAAAACTCCGTAACCGTGTTCCATATCGATTCCGATGAAATCAAGGGGCGCATAATCGGGCGCGAAGGCCGTAACATCCGTGCCCTCGAAGCCGCTACCGGGATTGAAATCATAGTCGACGACACCCCCGAGGCAATCGTGCTGTCGGGCTTCGACCCTGTGCGCCGCGAAATCGCCCGCCTGGCCCTTCACCAGCTTGTGGCCGACGGCCGCATTCACCCCGCCCGAATCGAGGAGGTTGTCAACAAGGTGCGCAAACAGATTGAGGAGGAGATTGTGGAAACTGGTAAGCGCACAGCTATCGACCTGGGTATCCACGGCCTGCACCCCGACCTTATCCGCATGATCGGTAAGATGAAATATCGTTCGAGCTACGGTCAGAACCTTCTGCAGCATGCACGCGAAACCGCCAACCTCTGCGCCATTATGGCATCCGAACTTGGGTTGAACCCGAAGAAGGCCCGCCGTGCCGGGTTGTTGCACGACATAGGCAAAGTGCCTGACGAGGAACCCGAACTGCCGCACGCAATCCTCGGCATGAAGATTGCCGAACGCTGCAAGGAGAAACCTGAAATATGCAACGCCATAGGCGCGCACCACGACGAGGTGGAACAGACAACGCTGCTTGCCCCCATCGTGCAGGTGTGCGATGCCATTTCGGGCGCCCGTCCCGGCGCCCGCCGTGAAATAGTGGAAGCCTATATCAAGCGTCTCAACGACCTCGAACAGCTCGCCCTGTCGTATCCCGGCGTAATAAAGACCTATGCCATCCAGGCCGGCCGCGAGTTGCGTGTAATCGTTGGTGCCGATAAAATCGACGATGCCGAAACCGAAAGCCTGTCGAATGAAATCGCAAAGCGCATACAGGACGAAATGACATATCCCGGACAGGTGAAAATCACCGTTATCCGCGAAACTCGTGCCGTAAGCTTCGCCAAATAACAATCGCTTAAAAACGAACTCTTAATGTCTCAGAAAGAGGAACCAATAAACAAGGATTGTTGTGGCGGCGGATGTGCCGGCTGTCCCCGTAAGGGTGACGGCAAGGGCGACTGCGACAACTGCGGGGGCTGTGCCGAGGGTGCCTGCAACCGTGGTGAAGGTAGTTGCGGCGCCGCAGGCAGGGGATGCGCCTCAGGCTGCGGCGGTTGTGGCGAAATCCGCAGCAAGCTGCACAGCTTCAACTACTTCGAGGATATCCCTGGCGGATATGCCGACGACGATATGGTCGAGGTGCAATTCAAGAACACCCGCAAAGGGTATTATCTGAATTCCACCGGCATACCTTTGGAAATCGGCGATATGGTGGCCGTGGAGGCATCGCCCGGTCATGACATAGGCCAGGTATCGCTAACGGGCGCACTCGTGCGCCTGCAGATGCGGAAAGCCAATATCAAGCCTGATGCCGAGAAGCTCCGGGTGTTCCGCAAAGCCAAAGCCTCAGACCTTGAACGCTACGAAAAAGCCAAAGCGCTGGAAAACGACACCATGATCCGTGCCCGTAAAATCGCGTCGAGCCTTCAGCTCAACATGAAAATCGGCGACGTGGAGTATCAAGGTGACGGCAACAAGGCCATATTCTACTATATTGCCGACGAGCGTGTCGATTTCCGCCAGCTCATAAAGGTGCTGGCCGAAACATTCAAGGTGCGTATCGAGATGAAGCAGATCGGTGCCCGCCAGGAAGCCGGACGCATAGGGGGCATCGGCCCATGCGGGCGTCCGTTGTGCTGCACCACATGGATGACCAGTTTCGTAAGTGTTTCCACAGGCGCGGCACGTTACCAGGATATATCGCTCAACCCGCAGAAACTTGCCGGGCAATGTGCAAAACTCAAATGTTGCCTTAATTTCGAGGTCGACTCCTATGTGGAGGCGTCGCGCAAGCTGCCGGGCAAGGACGTGCGTCTGGAAACGGCTGATTCGACCTATTATTATTTCAAGGCCGACATATTCAAGGGGGAAATCACATATTCAACCGACAAGCATGTGCCTGCCAACCTCGTGACGCTTTCGGCACAGCGGGCGTTGGAGGTGGCCGCAATGAACAAGCGTGGCGAAAAGCCCCTTACCCTCAAGGAGGAAGTGGCCGAAGACAAGCCGCGTTCGGAATATGCCGACATCCTGGGGCAGGATTCACTTACCCGTTTCGATAAGAAAAAGAAGAAGCGCCGCAAAGATGACGGCGGCAACCAGCGTAAGGATGACGGCAGAAGGGAGAAACGCCAGCGTGAAGGTGCGAAAGACCAGTCGCAGGCCCAGTCGCCGTCGCAAGGTGATGGCGCTGCCCGTAAATCAGAACCAGGTGCGAAACCGCAAGGTGAGCGCCAGCAGAACCGTAGGCGCGACAACCGTGAGAGAAATTCCGAGCGTCAGGAGCGTTCCGACCGCCCCGAGCGGGTTGAAGGCCCGGAAAACGGCTCGACGGAACGGCGTGAACGGCACAATGGCCGTAGGCCGGACAGGCAGAAGCCTAAAAAGGGGGCGCCGGGGGCGGCTTCGAACCCTGCTTCCCCGAAACCTCAGACAACAGAATAACCGAATTGCGGCAGAATGAAGGGAACGTTCAGACTATCGATGTGTGCGATTATGGCGGGGCTTATCCTCCCGGCATGCATTGATGGTAAACGTAACCTTTACAGCGAATATCACAGGATTTTGCCGGAAGGGTGGCGTTTCGGTGAGGAGGTGTTCTTCACCCCGGTGCATTCCGACTCGTTATGTTCCGGGCGGTTTGTGGTGGCACTGCGTCATGACAACAGCTATCCTTTCACCGAAATACGCCTCGAGGTGATTCATGAAGACAGGGGCAGGGAAGTGCGCGACACTGTCGACATAGAGCTTGCAGGCTCCTACGGGCAGTGGCGGGGGAGCGGCATCGGCACCTCCTTCCAGGTTTCCGATACGCTGGGACGCACGGTTCATGCTTCGGGAACAAAGGTCAGGATACGCCACCTGATGCGCACCGACACCCTGCGTGGTGTCAACCAGGCGGGTCTGTTCTTTGTTCCTGATAAAAATCAGTATTAAAGATGGATGAGAATTTGATATTACTCCCCTCTGATGAGGTTGCGTTGCGCCACGGGAAGGTGCAGGCAATGCTCCATGAGGCGGGTATCGACGGCTTGATTGTAAGTGACAACGCCAACCTGTTTTATCTTTGCGGGCGGGTGTTTGCCGGTTATGCATATATTCCTGCCGAGGGGGATGCGCTTTGGTTTGTGAGGCGCCCTGTCGGACTGGAAGGCGATGCGGTGAGATATATACGCAAGCCGGAGGATATACCCGGATTGCTGGAACAATCCGGGGCCGGACTCCCGCAGGTGCTTGCCCTGGAGTTTGATTTGGCGTCGTATAACCTTGTGAACCGTTTGGCTGCGCTTTTCCCGCATGCACGGGTGACCGACGGCTCTGCGTTGCTGCGAAAGGCACGTTCGGTTAAAACCCCGTTTGAGGCAGGGTTGATGCGGCTGTCGGGTTTAAAGCATGAGGCCGTCTACAGAAAAATCCCCGGATTGTATGAGGCCGGTATGACCGACCATGAGCTACAGGTTGAAATCGAGCGTGTCAGCCGTTTGGAAGGATGCCTTGGGATGTTCCGCATTTCGGGCGGCTCGATGGAGATTTTCATGGGCAATGTGCTTTGCGGCCGTAATGCGGATGTGCCTACACCCTATGATTTTGCCATGGGGGGAGGCGGTCTGAACGCCTCACTCCCGGTGGGGGCTTCAGGTGAGGCTATAACCGGGGGTAAAGCCGTGATGATTGACGTAAACGGCGATTTCACGGGCTATATGACCGACATGACCCGTGTGTTTTCGTCGGGCCACCTGCCTGAGTTGGCGCATCGTTGCCATCAGTGTTCGCTCGACATCTGCCGTCTGTTTGAACGGGAAGCCCTTCCCGGTGTCGAGGCAAAGGTTATTTTCCGAATGATTGCCGACCTGGTTGAAGAACGTGGGCTTGAACGCTATTTCATGGGACACAGGCAGCATGCCGCCTTTGTGGGGCATGGCCTCGGCATCGAGATAAACGAGCTTCCGGTGATTGCACCACGCAGCCGCGACATTCTTGAAGAGGGCAACATGGTGGCGCTTGAACCTAAATTCGTCATCCCCGAGGTGGGTGCCGTTGGCATTGAGAACACCTATTATATCACCTCCGCCGGTGTAGAGAAACTTACAAATGCCCCTGAAGAGATTATCCCCCTGTCATGAATCTTTGTGAGAAGATAGAACACCCCGTGTTTCACCTCGTAGGGGAGGCTGCCGACGCATTAGGGCGCGAATGCTACGTGGTGGGGGGATATGTGCGTGACCTTTTGCTGGGACGCCCGTCGAAGGATATCGATTTCGTTACGGTTGGTAGCGGCATAGAGGTCGCATCGGAAGTCGCGAAAAAAATCCATGGCAGCCATCTGTCGGTATTCCGCAATTTTGGAACCGCGCAGGTGAAATCGCGTTCGGTCGAATTGGAATTCGTCGGGGCGAGAAAGGAGTCCTACCGTCGTGAAAGCCGTAACCCGATTGTGGAGGACGGCACTTTGGCCGACGACATATCGAGACGTGATTTCACCGTCAACGCCATGGCGGTGTGTGTCAACAGCGGCCGGTTCGGGGAACTGGTCGATATGTACGGGGGTGTCGCCGACCTGGATGCCCGGCTTATCCGCACACCGCTTGACCCGGATGTGACGTTCAGCGACGACCCTTTGCGCATGATGCGTGCCATCCGTTTTGCCACACAGCTCGGTTTCGATATAGTGCCTGAAACGTTTGAGGCGATACGGCGTAATGCCCGGCGCATATCGATAATATCGCGTGAACGCGTAATGGACGAGTTGATGAAGATTATGCGTTCGCCACGTCCGTCGACCGGCTGGGTGCTTTTGCTGAAGTCGGGACTGCTGCGCCTCATTTTCCCCGAACTCCAGGCTTTGCGCGGAGTGGAACTGGTGAAGGGCATAGGGCATAAGGATAATTTCTATCACACGATGGCGGTGCTTGACAATGTGGCGTCGGAGAGCGACAATGTGTGGCTCCGTTGGGGTGCCTTGCTGCATGATATTGCCAAGCCTGTGACCAAACGTTGGGATGACAAGCTCGGATGGACGTTTCACGGGCATAATGCCGTAGGGGCCAAAATGGTGCCGCGCCTGTTCCGCAAAATGAAGTTCCCGCTTAACGACAAAATGAAGTATGTGCAGAAGCTGGTGGAGCTGCATATGCGTCCGATCGCGTTGGTCGAGGATGAGGTGACGGATTCTGCCGTAAGGCGTCTGCTTTTCGATGCAGGCGACGATATCGATGACCTGATGCTTCTATGCTCGGCTGATATTACATCGAAAAACCGCGACAAGGTGGAGCGTTACAAGGCGAACTACGACCTTGTGCGGCAAAAGATGGTGGAACTGGAGGAGCGTGACCGTATCCGGAATTTCCAGCCCCCTGTCGACGGTATTGAAATTATGGAGACTTTCGGCCTTGGGGAATGCCGCGAGGTCGGGATAATAAAGGAACGGATAAAGAATGCCATTCTCGACGGTGAAATCCCTAACGAGCATGAGGCGGCACGTAGGCTGATGATAGCTTATGCCGAGGAGGCGTTGGGGGTGAAGGTTGTAAGTGGCAAGTCGTAAGTTGTAAGTTGCAAGTTATAAGTTATAAGTTGTAAGTGAAAAACTTAGGTTGGACGGTTTTGCAGGGCTGACTGAGTTTTTTTGATGGGGGAGGGGGTGTGATGATGGCCTGGGTGCCGGGTCGCATAGGATTTTAGCATTGTTAAAATGAACTAAAACGCTTTAACAAGCCTTTTAGTAGAAGATGCGGTGATTTAACCTGCCGGGTTGTCGCTGTAGGCTGCCATCTTTGTCCAATAACGGGATGGTGAGATAGAGAATTTAATAGAAACAATGCTAACCCAGTTCTAAAGATTATGACAATCAGGCGATTCCAGCATTATGTGGCTGCTATGGCACTTTGTGCGCTCCCTATGGCTGCCCAAACATCGGCCGGTGATGACGGTGATGTAATTTTCGAATCAGGTGCGATTGAATTCGTGCGTACAAATCCTGAAATCTGTGCCATTCTTGAGCAGGCCAGACCTGTGGAACCAAATGCGATTCCTACACCTAAATTCGCACTACGCACCCGCGACAACAGTTTTGTGCTTTCGATAGGGGGGCAGATCAACCCTATTCTCGGCTATGACATAGGGAACGACCTGTATAATTCCGACGGGTCGGGGAGCAACTTTGTGTCGGGTAATATCCCGGTTCCGGCCCAGGCTGGAAAAAAAGGGGCTTTTTTTATCAACCCTCTTAACGCGTTTGTTGATTTCACAGTGGTGGGGCTTGGTGGCACCGAGAACCAGGTTACGGGTTATGTGAAAATAGGCATGAACGGTGCTTCGCATGCCGCATTGCTCAAACGGGCATATGTGACATGGCGTGGTATCACGGTTGGTGAAACCGCGACGTTGATGCAGGACGGACTTGCCGCCCAGCCTCCTACAATCGACACCCAGGGGCCGTGTGGCGATGTTGCCGGAACTGCTTATCAGATTTCGTATAAATCGCCTTCGTATAGCGGTGTCAGCTTTGCTGTAGGTTTGGAAATGCCTACGTTCTATTCGTCAAACGGGTTGTACCGTGGCAAGGACTACCGACATGACTATTATGATGTCAAGGTTACCGATGATGCCACGCAGCTTGTTCCCGACATACCATTATGGGTCCAGTATGAGGCTTCGGAGCAGAACCGTGTCAGGGTCAGCGGGATATTACGCAATTTCGCTTATCGCGACCTGATTGACGGTAAGACCTGCAACCTTTTCGGATGGGGTGCTATGCTGTCGGGAAATTTCAGTTTCTGGAAGCCGCTGACGTTTAATTTCCAGGCTGTTTATGGCGAAGGCATCGCCAACTATATCCAGGATATTTCGGGGCGCAGGCTATCGTTTACACCTGACGACAGCCACCTTGGCCGGATGACGGCAAACCCGATGATGGGTCTTGTTTTCGGCGCGTCGTATAATGCCACTTCGAAGCTCCAGTTCAATGTGGTGGGTTCTTACAGCAGGATATGGGATGTAGGTGATTATGCAGTGGCTGATGATGCCGACGGCGTTGCCGGAATGGATAACTACCGTTATGGCGCATATATCGCCGCCAACTGTTTCTACAACATTACAAACTATTTGCAGTGGGGGATAGAATATGTTTATGGCCGTCACCAGACATATGCCCTTGGTGGTGCCAACGATTCGCGCGTGCAAACCCAGCTGTCGTTCTCATTCTGACGTTTTGTTGCTCCGGGGAAATATATGGCTTGTTCCGGCCCGGTTATTTCCCCGGGGATAAGGGGAATTGTGAAATCTACTGAAAGTATGCTTTCAGGTAATATAAAATAATTTCCGCGACTTACTTATGAAAATAAAAAACCGGTTTGTCCGAAAGGGCAAACCGGTTTTTTATTTTTCTGTTAAATCTTGTTGCTGTTACAATGCTGGATTATTCAGCGGTAGCAGCTGCAGCTTCTTCAACAACAGCTACAACAGTGTCAACGGCTGCAGAGTCAGCGGGAACTTCTTCAACAACGGCAGCTTCAACAACTGCATCAGCAGCAACTTCAGTGTTCTCAGCCTTGTTGCCGCAAGAGATCATAGAAAGACCTGCGATAACAGCGAAAGATAAGAATAACTTTTTCATTTCGTTTTCAGATTAAATAATAAAACAATATTGTTATGCTTCAAAAACGATGCAAAGGTACTACATATTTTCATACCTCCAAATCTTTTTTCCGTTTTTTTTGCGCGTCGGGATGTTTTATAACATGTTTTCTCCTGACGGGTGTTTCGGCGTATTGTCGCGGTAGGTGGCTAAGTGTCAATTCTGTGCGTTTTGAATGAGTCCCGGCCCGGTTTGTCCGTGTCTTTGTCGCAATATGTAAAAAATGTTAATAACCGGGGTTGCCTTGCCAAGGTGTTTCAGCTGCATGATTTCATCAATGTTTCATAGGAATTTAGTAACTTTGCCACTTGATTTAGAAATGTCAATACTTCACTTGAAAAATCATTTTGATATGAAAGCATTCGTGTTTCCCGGGCAAGGCGCCCAGTTTGTAGGGATGGGCAAAGACCTTTATGAAAACAATGCCACTGCCCGCGAACTTTTTGAGAAGGCTAACGAAATTCTCGGTTTCCGCATAACAGACCTCATGTTCGAGGGTACGGAGGAGGACCTTAAGCAGACCAAGGTTACGCAGCCTGCGGTGTTTCTCCACTCTGTGATTCTTGCCAAGACGCTTGGCGATGAATTCAATCCCGATATGGTGGCAGGCCACTCTTTGGGAGAATTGTCGGCACTGACAGCGGCAGGTGCTTTGAGCTTTGAGGACGGCCTGCGTCTGGTAAGCGCCCGTGCCCAGGCCATGCAGAAGGCATGCGAGGTAAAGCCCTCGACCATGGCAGCCATTATCGCACTGCCCGATGAGAAGGTTGAGGAAATTTGTGCAGGTATTGACGGTGTGGTAGTTGCCGCCAATTATAACTGCCCCGGGCAGATTGTGATTTCTGGCGAGGTAGAGGCTGTAAACGCCGCCTGTGAGGCTCTGAAAGCCGCAGGTGCCAAACGTGCCCTCCCCCTGAAAGTTGGTGGCGCCTTCCATTCGCCCCTTATGGAGCCTGCGCGTGCCGAGCTTGCCGAGGCAATAGAGGCTACAGAGTTCCACACACCGGTGTGTGCCGTTTATCAGAACGTTGATGCACGTCCGCATACCGACCCCGCCGAAATCAAGGCTAACCTCGTTGCACAGCTTACTGCCCCTGTGCGTTGGACCCAGTCGGTGCAGAACATGGTTGCCGACGGCGCCGTAAGTTTCACCGAACTCGGCCCTGGCAAGGTGCTGCAAGGGCTTGTTGCCAAAATCCACCGTGACGCCGCTGTTGACGGCCGTCAGTAATAAAAGCATATAGCTGTTTGACAGCACCCTCGCCGTCCGGGCGAAAACCAAGGCGGTATGCCAAAATATTGAATTTTGGCATACCGCCTTGGTTTTTGTAAAGAGTGCCGGGATTTAATCCAGGCGTTACCATAAGGGTCGCAGTTGTTGATTTTATATTAACTTTGCATCGGATAATTAAGATAGTGATAATATATGGAAATGGACGACAAATGCAGGATACTCGTTGTTGACGACGAGGAAACGTTGTGTGAGGTTTTACGTTTCAACCTTGAAGAGGAGGGTTATGAGGTCGATGTGGCATTTAGCGCCGAGGAGGCTTTGTCGCTGAATCTGGAATCGTATTCCCTTATCCTTCTCGACATAATGATGGGTGAGATAAGCGGCATCCAGCTGGCGTCGGTTCTTAAAAAGAGGGTGGCCACGGAGCATATCCCGATAATATTCTGCACGGCAAAGGATGCGGAAGAGGATATGATCGGAGGGCTTGACCTGGGGGCTGACGATTACATAACGAAGCCATATTCCATACGTAACGTTGTTGCCCGCGTGAAGGCAGTGCTGCGCCGCCGTGTGCCGAAGGCTGCATCGCTTACCGCCGACACGGGTGTGAAAGATGCCCCTCTTTCATTCCAAGGGCTGTCGGTTTTCCCGTTACAGAAGATTTGCACTGTCGACGGGGCCGAGGTAAAGATGCCCCGCAAGGAATTTGAGATACTGTCGATGCTGTTGCGCAATCCTGGGCGAGTGTTTTCGCGTGAGGAGATACTGGATGCCGTGTGGCCGGAAGAGGTCGTTGTGCTTGACAGGGTGGTGGATGTGAATATAACCCGTCTGCGTGCCAAGCTCGGGGAATACGGCAGGAACATTGTCACCAAGCCGGGCTACGGTTATGGCTTCATGGATTAGGCTTACATACCACCGGCGGCTTTTCCTGGGGCTGGTGGCGTATTCGTGGCTTATGCTGGTGTGTTTTGCCGTTTTCCAGTATCATAGGGAAAGGCAGTTGAAAGCTGATGAACTGAATTTGCGGTTACAGGCGGTCAATGACTATATACTGCGCGGGCTTGCGGAGAATGATTCGGTATTCGTCCCCGCAGGGATGATTACTGTGGGGTTTGACGATATGCGAATCTCCATAATCGACGAGGATGGCAGGGTGGTGTATGACAATACCCTTGACCATTTGCCCGAATCGAGCCATCTGGGGCGTGAGGAGATTGCCGCTGCCATGGCCAAGGGGGAGGGTTTTGCGGTGCGCAGGCATAGCGAAAGCACCGGCAACACATATTTTTATTCCGCCAAGAGGGGAAACGGCTATATTGTCAGGACGGCAGTGCCTTACTCCCTGTCGCTGACCCGGCTGCTTGCCACCGATTATGCCTTCCTATGGTTCATGATTTTGGTGACTGTGGTGATGTGTGTGGCAGGATTCTTTGCTACCCGGAGGGTGGGACGCCTTGTGGGCAGGCTCAGCCGTTTTGCCGAGAAAGCGGAACGGGGGGAACGCATCTTCGATACGGAGCCGTTCCCTCACGACGAGCTTGGCGATATATCACATAATATCGTAAGGCTTTATGCCAGGATGCAGCAGGCGGTGGTGGACCGTGACCGTCAGCACCGCATCGCGCTCTATGAGGAACAGGAAAAAATACGCATAAAGCGGCAGCTGACCAACAATATAAATCATGAGTTGAAAACGCCGGTGGCTTCAATGCAGGTGTGCCTGGAAACGTTGATGACCCATAAGGACCTCTCCGATGAGAAACGTGATGAATTCATTGCCCGTTGTTCTAAGGCGAATGACCGTCTGCGCAGGCTCCTGGCTGATGTTTCTGCGATTACGAGAATGGAGGACGGGGCTGATAACATAATCCGTGAAACGGTTGATTTCAGCGGTCTTGCCGATGAGATATGCGGTGAATATATGGATATTGCCGCAGCAAAGGGTGTGGAAATCGTCAACTCGATTGGAGGCGGGTTGCACGTATCGGGGAACCCGTCGTTGCTGCTGTCGATATTTCGAAACCTGATTGACAATGCACTGGCCTATTCGGGTGGCACACGCATAGAGCTTGGCTGCCGCGACCTCGGCAATGGATTCCTGTCGGTCTCGGTGGCCGACAACGGCAGCGGTGTGCCTCAGGAGCACCTGCCTCGCTTGTTTGAGCGTTTCTACCGCATTGACAAAGGGCGGTCGAGGCAGGCAGGCGGAACCGGCCTGGGGCTGGCAATTGTGAAAAACGCGGTGTTGTGGCACGGGGGTGTTATAAAGGTGGAGAACCGGGCAACGGGAGGTTTGCGGTTTAATTTTTCGCTTCCGCTTTCAGTGTGTTGATTGGTAGCTGGTTGTGCGGCAATGGCGGGCTTGTGCCAAGCTTTTGTTTAATGTGGATTTAATATTTATGAAATATTTATGAAACATTTTCGGGGTTATTTTGTGTTATAAAAACACAAGGTAATTTATGGATATTCTGTTTCTATGTGTCGTCGTGTTTTTGTTCCTCCTGGCGGTTTTCGACCTCTCCGTCGGAGTAAGCAACGACGCTGTAAATTTTCTTAATTCAGCCATAGGGTCGAAGGCCGCATCGTTCAAGCGTGTTCTTATTGTAGCCTCGATAGGGGTCTTTATCGGTGCGGCTATGAGTAACGGGATGATGGATATTGCCCGGCACGGGATTTTCAGGCCGGAGCATTTTTCGTTCTATGACCTCATATGCATCTTTATGGCGGTGATGGTGACCGATATCATCCTTCTCGACATGTTCAACTCCTTGGGGATGCCTACGTCGACAACCGTTTCGATGGTTTTCGAGCTGCTTGGTGCCACGTTTGTAGTGTCGCTTATAAAGATGGCCGGTGACACCACAGGGCTTGGTTTTGACGACTTGTTGAACACCGAGAAGGCTTTGTCGGTTATTATCGGCATCTTCCTGTCGGTGGCTATAGCGTTTGTGTTCGGCACATTGGTGCAGTTCGTTTCGCGAATGGTGTTTTCGTTTAACTACCGCAGCAGGCTTAAATGGAAAATCGGGATTTTCGGCGGGCTGTGTGCCACTGCCATCATATACTTCCTGCTCATCAAGGGTGCAAAGGACTTGACGTTTATGACCCCCGAGGTAAAGGGGTGGATTAATGAGAACACACTCCTTATTGTGGGTTGCTGTTTCGTCGGGTTCACCCTGCTGATGCAGCTGCTGCATGCATTGGGCGTGAATGTGTTGAAAGTGATAGTGCTTATGGGCACGTTTGCCCTGGCTATGGCGTTTGCCGGGAATGACCTGGTGAACTTTATCGGTGTGCCGCTCACGGGGCTTGCCTCGTATAAGGATTATGTGGCCAATGGTGGCGGCGATGCCTCTGGCTTCCTTATGGGGTCGCTGAACGGCCCCTCCGACACCCCGCTCTATTTCCTCATCGGGGCAGGTCTGATTATGGTGGTGTCGCTTGCAACGTCAAAGAAAGCGCGCAGGGTGGCACAGACCGAAATCGGGCTTGGGAGCCAGAACGTGGGTGACGAGATGTTCGGGTCGTCGCGCATAGCACGTCGGGTTGTAAGATGGTCGCTGTCGCTGATGGCGTGGGTGCGGCGTGTCACCCCGTTGCGCGTCAGGGCATGGTTCCACCGTCGGTTTAATGTAGATGACACCATCATGGATCAAGGGGCGGCATTCGACTTGATTCGAGGTTCTGTGAACCTGGTGCTTGCGGGTGCCTTAATCGCCCTCGGCACATCGCTGAAGCTTCCCCTTTCAACCACGTTTGTCACCTTTATGGTTGCCATGGGTACATCGCTGGCTGATCGTGCGTGGGGGCGTGAAAGCGCGGTGTTCCGTATAACCGGCGTCATATCGGTTATCGGCGGATGGTTCCTGACGGCAGGTGTGGCGTTTATCGGTGCAGGTGTGATTGTGCTGGTAATGCATTACGGGGGGCATTGGGTGATGTTTGCCATGGCATTGATAACGGTCGGGATAATCATTCGCAGCAACAAGCGTTTCCGCGCAAAGAGCAAGGCCGATTCGGGCGATACGCTGTTTCAGACCATTCTTGCTACCAAGGATCAGTCGCAGGTGTGGCCGTTGTTGCTGATGTATATATCCGACCAGCAACGCCGGTTCATCTCCTTTGCCGGTGACAGCTACAGCAATGTGACCGGTGCGTTTGTCAGGGATGATGTGAAGACTCTCGACAAGGCTGACCGCGCCTTGATAAAGCAGAAGGATATTTTGAAAAGTTCGCGCCGTAAGGAGACACTATGCCTGCGGCAGGCTAACCGGGAGGTGGCCATCGAGAAAAGCGCTTGGTTCCATCTGGGCAATAACTGTTGTATGTCGATATTGTATAACCTGCGCCGTATCAGCGAAATCTGCAAGGAGCATGTTGAAAACAACTTCCTTCCGCTCCCGACGCGTTATGTGGCGGATTTCGAGTCGATAAGGTCAAAGGTTGCCACTCTGTTCAATGACACGTTGAAGATGATTGACGGCGAGCAGACCGATGTTGTGCCGGCGTTGAGGCGTCGTTGTGAGGAGATAAAGGATATGGTATCTGACACCTACCACCAGCTCCATGTGCAGTTGCGCGACGGCGATGCCGATGCGATAAGCGTGCTTTATGTGTACCTAAATATGCTTCAGGAAACCCGTGAAATGCTGTCGACCATGCGTAAATACCTCCGTGCATATGCCAAGCTCCGCGATTCGGATTTTTCCGGGCGGTCATAAGTAAGTCATGAAAATTATTACGCATAAAACCTATAATCCGGCTTTATATTCTCTGCGGCATCCTTTCGCCGCTTTTTATCCTCATCTTCAGTCGTGTAGCTCGCTACACTCCTTCATCTTCGGACAAAAATCGACTGAAAGTATGCTCTCAGACAATATAAAATAATTTCCACGACTTACTTAGCATTTTGTATGCCATCTGAACCATACTGACATCACCCTATACATCCGGGCAAAAAGTAAGGCGCTGTGTCAAAGTCTGAGATTTTGACACAGCGCCGTTTTTTATTCCCCTGTTTCTTAGGGATCAGCGGTGGTGCGGTAACAATCGATACACTGACCTGGTCAGAATGCCGAGGCTTTCAAGGAGAGGCCGGTGCGTTCCGAAAGGCCGAAGAGCAGGTTCATGCAGTGCACGGCGGTGCCGGCAGAACCTTTGAGAAGGTTGTCGATAACCGATGTTATGCGCAGAGAGGGGAGGCCCGTGCCGTTAGATGCGGCATAGTCGATGTGCAGCAGGCATTTGTTGGTGTTTGCCACGTCGGCTATAGTGGGCACGTCGGAGACGAGGTAGGTGAAATTATGATCGTCGTAAGCGTCGTTATACAGTCGTTGCAGTTCGCTGACCGCTACCCCGCATTGGGATTCGATAACCGCGGTCACCCCGCGCGACAAGGCTCCGTCGCGGCTCAGGCGTAGCGACATAGAGCCGCCGAAGGTTGGTTGGATGCTTTGTAAGGCTGTGGTGATTTCACGTGCTATGGCATCCCCGTCAGGGCGGTTTTCCTGAGGTGCTATAGGGTCGAGACGGGTTGATGTGCCACGGTCGGTGTAGCTTGGGGAACCGTCCCGGCTTGCAGCGGATTGGGAATTGTTGAAGTTTTCAGTTGCGGCTATACTTACGGTTGCATTGACAGCACCGTCAAGCAGAAGGTTTTTGGCAAGCGGGAACAGTGCGGTCTCCACAGCAATGGCTGCGGGCGAAGGGATTGATGCCCGTCTGGCACCCCTCACCATTGCTTTGCGGTTATATTCGGGGAAGCCGTAAACCATGTTGTGCGAACCATCGCGGAAGGCCCCTGTGAGGTCGATTATGCGAAGGTCGGACATTTCCGGTTTGTCAGCGTTGAGTTGCATCCATTGCATCGCCATCCATGGTTCGCCGCATAGGAACACGGCGTCATGCCCTTCGGGCAGCAATGTCGACGAGGCTTGCAGGTCGGTGTCGCCTGTCAGGCCGCGGTGTATGTCGGATATGTGCCGGCCGGCTTCCGATTCGGATGCGGCGGTTTTCAGCTCTATATCCGGGTGGTTGATAAGTATCCGTATAAGTTCCCCGGCGGCAGTGGTTTCGGCTCCGAGGATTCCTATTTTAATCATGGCAGGTGTGTTTGATTTTGTTTGGGCGGATGGTTTCGCATCCAGGCGAATCCCATGTTGCAAAAATACGAAAATATTTGCGTGTCGGCAACAGTCACTTGCCCCGTGACTACTCCGAATTCGTGGCGGCTGTAAGGAGCGAACCATGAAATTGGATTCGGGATATGTGGATGGCTGCCATGTTCTCAGGCATAGGTTGTAAAAGCTTGAAATTAAGCATCTGAAAAATTTTGTAATAAAAAAGTTGGGGTAAAATTTGGTGGGAAAGAAAAAAGTGCCTACCTTTGCATCGCTTTTGAGGCAGAGACGGATGCCGGGAAGCGCCGGAGGGCGCGTGAATCTGAAAAGGAATCATTGCCGGTAACCACTCTCAAGTAATTCGGGGTGTAGCTCAGTTGGTTAGAGTACGCGTCTGGGGGGCGTGAGGTCGCTAGTTCGAGTCTAGTCACCCCGACAACAAAAGCAGAAAGCAGATGCCTTAGCATCTGCTTTTTTTATTTGTACATGACGATAAGTCCCGGATTTTCCGCTATCTTTGCGTTATAGTCCTTTGTGACGGGGGGAAGGTGTGAGGTGACGTGCAAGATGTTGTTTGCAGGCTAATTCCATGAGATAATTCCCAAGATATAATATTGTGAAATCGATGGTTTGAGATGGAGCGGTTGATGCAATTCGTGTGGCAGCACAGGCTTGGTTTGCGGCAGGGGATGACCACTGTTGACGGTCGTCGGGTCTGTGTGGTCGACCAGGGTTTGCTCAATAACGATGCCGGTCCTGATTTTTTTAATGCCACGGTTGAAATCGGTGAGGAGACATGGGTGGGGAATGTCGAAATCCATGTAAGGGCATCTGACTGGTTCCGCCATCATCATCAGGATGATCCGGCTTATGATTCGGTAATATTGCATGTGGTGCAGTTTGACGATGCGCCGGTTATGCGTAAGGACGGGTCGGTTATCCCGCAGGTTGTGATGAGGTGCACGCCTGAAGCTGCCAAACGTTGCAACATGCTGTTGGAGCATGCCGCCAGGGCATTGCCGTGCCAGCGCGTTTTGAAAAGCCTGGAAAGGATTTATGTTACTGACTGGCTGACAGCATTGGCAGCCGAGAGGTTATACAGGAAAAGTGAAAGGGTGCAGGCGGTTGTGAAGGCGACCGGCGGACATTGGGAGGGGGCAGCCTATATTACATTGGCGCGTGCCTTGGGATTCGGGCTTAACGGTGAGCCTTTTGAAATGCTTGCGCGCAGCCTGCCTTTGGCATTCCTGCATAAGCATCATGATGACTTGCTGACCACCGAGGCGCTTGTATTCGGCCAGGCCGGCCTGATTCCAGAGCCTGCTGCCGATGAGGAACCCTATGTGACAAGGTTGCGGACGGAATATGGGTTTGCTGCCATTAAATTCGGGTTGAAAAAGCCTGCGCTGTCGTGGAAAATGGCGCGGACCCGGCCTCAGAATTTCCCTCATAGGCGTTTGGCATTGCTTGCACAGCGCATACATGCCGGGTTCTACCTTATGGGTGACCTTGCCGATGCAGGTTCGTTGGATGAGATGCGCCGTGTGCTGGATGTGCAACTTACCGGTTTTTGGACGAATCATTTCACTTTTGGTTCGAAAGGAGGTTGTTCCCCCAGGGCTTTAAGCCGGGGATCGGTTGATTCGTTGCTGATTAATGTAGCATTGCCGTTGCTTCATGCCAGGGCAGTGGGGAGGGGTGATTTCGATGGGATGAACAGGTGTCTGGAGTTACTGCATGACATTCCTGCCGAGAATAATTCCGTGGTCAGATTGTTTGGGGAGGCAGGGGTTGAGTGTGGGAGCGCATTTGCCTCGCAGGCTTTGGTTGAATTGAGAAGGGAATATTGCGAGAAGAAAAAATGTATTTTCTGCCGTTGGGGACACCGCATGTTGTCGGCTGAGATTCAGGGGGCTTAAGTTGTAAGTCGTAAGTTTTAAGTTATAAGTTATAAGTTATAAGTTATAAGTTATAAGTTTTCAGCTGTAAGTTTTTAGTTGGGAGGGAGCTGGGCGAGCATCTGGGCTGGCGTGAGCTTCAGAACGGGGTGCAGCCAGCCGGGCGATAGTTCGTTGATGGGGGTCAGAACGAATTCGCGCATATGTAGACGCGGATGGGGTAGAACCAGGGCGGGTGTGTTTATTGTCAGGTTTCCGTAATATATCAGGTCAATGTCGATAATGCGGTCGGCATAGGTGCCGTTGTGTGTGCGGTGCGGCGCTGCCGAGATGGAGTTCTGCAATTCGAGCAGGTAGCCGAGCAGGGCTTCCGGCGGTGTGGTGCTTTCAAATTCGATGCCGAGGTTGAGGAATTTGTTAGGCGATGAAAAACCCCATGGCTCGCTTTCGATAAATGATGAGCGGCGTAATTCGCCTGTTGCTAAAAATGAAATCCCGGCAACAGCCAGCTCAATCTGCGAGATTGGATCCTATATTGACATGGACTGTCGGCATCCTGTTGTGTGAAGGCAGTGATAGATACGTCGCCGGGTTATCGTATCGATATCAAAGTGCACGTGCCACTTCGATTTCTTCGAACCCTTCGATGATGTCGCCTGCCTGGATGTCGTTGTAGCCCTGGATTGCCAAACCGCAGTCGAGTCCGGCCACAACTTCCTTGGCATCATCCTTGAAGCGTTTGAGCGAGCCGAGTTCGCCTGTGTAGCGCACAATGCCTTCGCGGATGAGGCGCACTTTGTTGGAACGTTTGATTTTGCCTTCGCGCACAATGGCTCCGGCGATGGTGCCGACCTTCGAAATCTTGAAAGTTTCGAGCACTTCGGCCGTGCCGGTGATTTCCTCGCGTACTTCCGGTGCAAGCATGCCTGCCATGGCGTCTTTAACCTCTTCTATAGCCTGGTAGATTACAGAGTAGAGGCGGATTTCGACCCCTTCACGCTCGGCTTCGCGGCGTGCTGCCTGCGACGGGCGCACCTGGAACCCGATGATAATGGCGTCGGATGCAGCTGCCAGTGTGACATCGCTTTCGGAAATCTCGCCGACCGCCTTGTGGAGCACGTTGACTTGCACTTCGGGGGTGGAGAGCTTGATAAGCGAGTCGCTGAGAGCCTCGATGGAACCGTCGACGTCGCCTTTGACGATGATGTTGAGTTCCTGGAAGGAGCCGAGAGCCTGACGGCGTGCGATATCATCGAGTGTGAGTCGCTTGGATGTGCGCATGCCGAGTTCGCGTTGCAGCTGTTGGCGTTTGTTGGCTATTTCACGGGCCTCCTGTTCGGAGTCAAGCACGTTGAATGTATCGCCTGCGGTGGGGGCGCCGTTAAGGCCGAGAATCAGGGCCGGTTCGGCAGGGCCTGCCTGTTTGATGCGCTGGTTGCGCTCGTTGAACATGGCTTTGATTTTACCATAATGTGTTCCGGCAAGTATGATGTCGCCTACACGGAGGGTGCCGTTCTGCACAAGTACGGTGGCAACGTAGCCACGGCCTTTGTCGAGCGATGATTCGATAATGGAACCTGTCGCATTGCGGTCGGGGTTGGCCTTGAGGTCGAGCATTTCGGCTTCGAGAAGCACCTTTTCGAGGAGTTCTTCCACACCTAGACCTTGCTTTGCCGAAATATCCTGGGATTGGTATTTACCGCCCCAGTCTTCGACAAGGTAGTTCATGGCCGCCAGCTGTTCCTTTATCTTGTCGGGGTTTGCTGTGGGCTTGTCTATTTTGTTGATGGCGAACACTATGGGTACCCCGGCTGCCGATGCATGGTTGACTGCTTCGACGGTTTGCGGCATCACGTCGTCGTCAGCGGCAACGATGATGATACAGATGTCGGTTACCTTAGCACCGCGTGCACGCATGGCGGTGAACGCCTCGTGACCGGGGGTGTCGAGGAATGTTATATGGCGGCCGTCGGACAGTTTTACGTTGTAGGCGCCGATGTGCTGGGTTATACCGCCAGCTTCCCCGGCGATTACGTTGGCTTTGCGGATATAGTCGAGCAACGATGTCTTACCGTGGTCAACGTGCCCCATCACGGTTACGATAGGCGGACGTGACACGAGGTCTGATTCCTTATCCTCCTCCTGTGTGATTGCTTCGACCACTTCTGCCGAAACGAATTCGGTTTTGAATCCGAATTCCTCGGCAACGATGTTGATGGTTTCGGCATCGAGGCGCTGGTTGATTGACACCATTACCCCGAGGTTCATGCATGTGCCGATGACCTTGTTGATGGGTACATCCATCATCGATGCGAGGTCGTTGGCGGTTACGAATTCGGTCAGTTTCAGGGTGCGGCTTTCGGCTGCTGCAACTTCTGCGGCCTCGCGTTCGCGTTCGGCCAGGGCTTCGCGCTTTTCCTTGCGCCATTTCACGCCGCGTTTCTGGCCTTTATCTTTGGTGGTGAGGCGTGCGAGCACTTCTTTCACCTGCTTCTGCACGTCCTCTTCGTTTACCTCGTTGTGGTTGCTGTGGCCTCCGCGGCGGTTGCGGTCGCCTTTGCCTCCGCCACCTCCACCTCGTTCGTTGCGGCGTGAACCTCCGCCCTGCGAACCCGGCTGTTGCTGGCCCGAGGTCTTTTCAATGTCGATTTTCTCCTTGCCGCCGATGCGTTTGCGCTTTTTGCGGTCGCCCGAGTTTGCGTCACCACCGCCGCCACGGTTGTTGTCGGCAGCAGCTTTTGCTATGCGTTCGTTTCGCCGCTCCTCTTTTGTTTTCTTTTTGGGGCGGGTTGACTGGTTGATGGCAGAGAGGTCTATTTTGCCTACAACGTTGATTGTAGGCATGTTCTGAGGACGCCCTACGGTGAATATCTCTTCTTTGTCGGCTTTCTCGGCCGGTGCGGCCGGTTTTTCAGCCTTTGCCGGGGCTGTTGCAGCGGTTGGGCCGGCTTTTGGTTTTGCTCCTGTTTCGGCTTGTGTTCGTTGGCCGGTGCCTGGTGCTGGGCTTTGGGTTGCTGCGGCTTGTCGGCGTTTGCAGGGGCGGTTTTTGCGGGCTCTGCTTTAGGCTCTTCCGGCTGCTTTGCAACTGCTGGCTGGGGCTTTTCAGGCTCCGGTGCGGCCACAGGATTTACTGGTTCCGGCTTTTCCTCGGTTTGTTTCGGGGTTTCTGCCGGAGCCTGTGCCGGTGCAGGGGTTGGTTTCTCCTCCATGGCTTCGGGTGCGGGTGCTTCTTTTACGGGTGCAGGTTTGCGTACCGGGTTCCCATGCTTGTCAAGCTCGATTGTGCCGAGGATGCGGGGCTTGTTAAGTTCCGCTTTGAGCGAAATTTCCTCGACTTCGCGAGGCGCGGGTTTTGATTTTTCGCGGTCGCGTGCACGGTCGGTTGAGAGTTGCTGCGACTTGCTTTTCTGGTCTTTGTCGCTTTTGAACGCGTTGACCAACAGGCTGACGACTTCCTCCTCTATTCGTGCGTTGGGATTGTCGTCGACGGTGATGTTTTTGCCGCGCAGGAATTCGACCACCGTGGGGAGAGCCACGTTGAGATCTTTTGCTACTTTACTTATTTTGATTCTCGCCATGAAGTGAGTTTGTGTGATTGCTTAAAATGGTTGGGTAGAGAGGGGTGGCATGGGGCTGGCAGCCCGTTTTTTTTACTGTTCGGGTTCGGGTTGTTCCTCGGCAGGGATGTCTTCCTCGGCTTCATTGGCAGTGGCTTCTGCTTC
>OFFY01001061.1_pt1 | contig 25003 bp, 39 predicted proteins | sample 1521481 | NCBI WGS metagenome assembly OFFY01 (sample SAMEA3504117, study PRJEB24116) | mouse gut metagenome | biome: mouse gut; feature: mouse-associated habitat; material: faeces | place: Denmark | collected 2011
GATGCTTGACAGGCTGGCATTGTCAATCAAGAATGGCTGGCTTGACGAAGAAAACAGGGTGTATATCCATTACACGCTGGATAACATAATGGAGGATTTGGGATGCGCAAGGGAAAAATGCGCAAAGGTGATTGCGGAGCTTGACAGCAAAAAGGGCATCGGTCTGATCGAAAAGAAAAGGCAGGGACTGGGCAAGCCGGACATTATCTATGTGAAGAATTTTGCGGCACTGGATGCCGGAAAAGAACCGGGCAGAGAGCCGGAAAAGCCTGATAATGCTGACAGTTTTGCAGAAGTTCGGAAACCGAACTTCAAGAAGTATAAAACTATTTTGTACTCACGCCAAAAGCCCGGAAATTCAACAGAATTTCCAGTGGATGACGACGTCCTTTTTATATACAATAACCTTTTCTATTAAGCTATGCGTCAGATTGTAAAGCGCTTCATTATCCCCGTTTTCCAAAATACCGGCAAAAGAATCCAGGCACTCGACGGCAGCAGCCTTTGACATTTTGCCCGCCGGTTCCAGTTCTTCCATAGTACGCTGCAGTTTGGCGCGTTCTTCTTTGATTGCGCCCAGGCGTTCCTGTATTTCTTCTATTTCCACAACGCCAGCTTGATATAGATTAAGGAGCCGGGCGGCTTGCTTTTCCAGTTCAGACATACGGTCAGCGAAAAGCTCCTGCGCCGGTTCCGGTTCGGTTTTGCTTTGAGCGATTAGAGAATCCAGGGCAGCAGGATCAAGGGTAAGTTTTCTTATTTCTTCCAGCACGATCCCGTCCAATTCAGTTATAGGGAAATAGCCGCGCCGGTTCGTACAGTTTGGATCCTTTACCATAGCTGCGCTGGCCTTGCTTACAGAATAGCAGACATATTTTTTTATTCGTTTTCCGCCTTTGCCGCCTATTTTGCAGATAGACATCCGGGCACCACAGCAGCCACAGAAGATCATGCCAGAGAGGAGGCCGTCTGACTTTACATATTGCCTATTATATTCCTTCCGGTTACTTTGTATAGTATTGTTTACCGTTTGCCATTCTTCCGGCGTTACAAGGGCCTCGTGCTTTCCTTCATATTCCTGGGAGCCATAACGTACCCGGCCACAGTACAAAGGATTTTGCAGAGTCCGGGAGACAGCGCCGCAGGCCTCGGTCCTTCCGAGATTGAGAAAAAGTCCGTACCTTTCCTGTATAAAGTTTCCTATTTCCGACATACTACGGCCGGAGTTATAAAGCCGGTACATTTCTTTTATAGCTTGAGCAGGGAGCGGATCCACAACAAGCGCCCGCTTACCGTTTGCCTGGCGTTCGTATTTATAACCAAGCGGAGTCCGGCCGCTATAATAATTTCCGTCTTTAAGGCCCGCTTGCTTTCCCATCATAGTCCGGGCCTTGATATTTTCCCTTTCCATTTGGGCGAAGGCCGCCAGGATGCCGACCACGCAGCGGCCGAAGGGCGTAGACGTATCAAAACTTTCCATAAGCGACACGAAGTCACAGCTATTTTCTAAAAAGACGTCTTCCAGTAAGATAAGCGTATCCTTCTGAGACCTTGAGAGCCGGTCCAGCTTCCAGACAATAATTTTATTGCAGCGGCCCGCCCGGACATCCTTTATAACTTCCTTTATTCCCGGTCGCTCCAGCGTTGCGCCAGAGTACCCAGGATCCACATGGACCGCATTTATAATATACCCGTAGGCTTCACAGTAGGAGCGGAGCCGGGTCTCTTGTTCTTCTACGCTAAAGCCTTCCTCGGCCTGTTCCGTTGTTGATACCCGGATATACAGGTCGGCTACGTTTTCCAGAGCTTCCACAGATAGAGAGGAGGCCGCTGGCTTCTTTGTTTCTTTTCGCATTATAGCACCACCTTCTAAAAAAGGGCGCAAAAATAGCCCTTGCCTTTTACTTGTGTTTTTGGCCGGGCCATGCTATAATACATTTGCTCGGAATGTTTTATAACATGGCACCAAGCCGCCCCGTCCACCAAGACCGCGCCAACGGTCCGGACGGGGTTCCTTTTTTTATTTCAAATTTTCAACGCCGCATTTTGCAGCCACATAATACATATGCTTACAAGGTACTTTTCTTTTCTTAAAATCCGGGCAGGAGCAGCGGCGAAGAGTTGTCCGATATTTCCCACCAGTAGCACCAGTAAACAGCCCGTACTTTAATTCAGTATCTATATAAGTTGGCGTCAATTCACCATAAGCCGCCCTTTCTTTTCTTGCCTGGGCCTTTTCCCCTTCCACAAAAGTCCAGCGCTTCCAGATATTCTCTGCAGGAGTTTTTATATACAGGATATCGGAAAGCAATAGAGCCGCAGCAATTAAAAGACATACGATGGCAACAAGTACCGTTTCACAGAACGACTGTTCGGGGGGGGGGTAATTAGGCTATAAGGTGCGCTGATAACGAACAGAGCCGCAACGGCGAGCTTCCACTTATTAAAGAATTTTATGTATTTCATTAGAACAATCCCCTTTCTATACGTTTTACTAAGAGACTTCGGACTTTTCCGCCGCTTTTTCTTCCCGTTCAAGTTCCTGGCGGTAAAGTTCCACTTTCTGATCAATAGTAAGATTTTCTAAATTTACATCCATAGCAGCAGGAGCCGTCGGGGATATTTCCCCGGATTGAAAAGCCGCTGCCACTTCCCGAACATAATTAAAGATTGTTTCCTGGGCTTCCGGTTTGAGGTTCACAAACTTTTCAACCATTACATAGGCGGCATTTGTTAGGCCGTACTGTTCAGCCAGGGCATCCAGCACCGAGCTGGGCGCAGCCTTAAACATTTCCCCGGCCCCGGTTCGGAGCCATTCTTCATTTACATTAAATTCCCGACAGATAAGAGATACCGCAGCATCACTGGGATTACTTTTTCCCGTTTCATACGTTGCAACGGTATTTCTTTTTATTTTCAAGCGGTCGGCAAATTCCTGTTGGGTAAAATTGAGCGCCTTTCTTAATTGTTTTAAGCGCACATTCATAATTACACCCCCTTTCAAAAACAAGTATAAGCCTAAATTTGTGGTATGTCAACAAAATAGTTTTATAGCCACAAAAAAGCTGTTGACAAATGACTTATAGCCACATATAATAGTTTTATAGCCACAAAAATTTGTACCATCCTTACAGGCTGGTACAACATAATTACTTACTTGTCAATGGTTTTTTATTGACAAGTAAGTAATTATAAAAACCCTTAACAGTCTAGGAAGGAGGAGACGGATGGCCGCCAAAAACCAGCAAAGCACTATTGACAATATTAGATGCCTTATCCGTTCTAAAGGCCTTAAACAGACCTTTGTGGCCGCACAGGCGGGCATGACAGATCAGCAGCTTACAGACATTCTGAACAATAGGAGACTTCTCAGAGTAGAGCACCTGGAACCGTTGGCGCGGGCGTTGGGCGTAACCGTTGAAACATTGATTTCTTAAAAAAGGAGGTAAGGACATGGCAGCAGTTAAAAAACTTGAAGGCTACACGGAGGAGCAGATCAGCAGCGCGAAAAGACTTATTGACATTCTGATGGGAGTACCAGAAGAAAAGCAGACGCTTTTTACAGCGATTACAACGGCCTATATTGACGGCGTAGAGACTGGAGCGCGGCTTAAAGAGGAGATGGAGGGCGCAGCAGTATGAGAGATACCAGGCGGTCCAGTTTTGGCGAACGGGGCGGAGCGGTGGCAGTAAAAACATTCTGAGCAAAGGACCCGTTAGACGGCGGGCAGAGGTAACAACATGGAAAAAGAAAACCTTGACTTAAAGACAGCGATACAGATCGCGAAGATTGTGGTGGCGGTTCCAGAAAACCGGATGCCGATCATATGGGACATTTTTAGCCAGGCGGGGCTCGATATTGGAGGCCTTGACGAGATGGCGGAGTGGAAGGCACTTACAAAGCAGGCCTTCTTGATTGACACAGAGAAATTTTTAACAGACATTACGAAGGGCCGGGAACCGGTAAACGGAGAGTACCAGATCCCGGTGGGAGAATTTAACGAATATTGCAGCAAGCAGAAATTAAACGCCAGATGCACAAGGAGGCACCTGGCAGGCCTTGAGGCCATACGCACGGGGAAATTAAGCAGCGGCCGCGCAGACTATACCTGCCCCGTTTGGAAACAGGGTGCAAGCAGCAGTTATCGGTGTGTTTGTATTTTCACAGATTGGAAACAGCGTATTAAAGAGGCCGAGGACCGGCAGTAAAGGAGGGGAGGCATGGAATACCAGGAGTTAAAAACCGGGATAAAAGATCATTTAAACAGCGCGGCCGAGGACTTCTTTATGGTCGGCTATTTCTTAAGACAGATAAGCGAAAAGGCCCTGTTTGTAGAGGACGGCTACGAGAGTATATGGGAGTTTGCAAAGGGCGAGTACGGCTTGAGTACTTCCAGCGCATCCCGTTTTATGGCCATTAACGCCCGTTTTTCGATTGACGGCGGGGAGCATATGGCGGAGAAGTACATCGGGATGGGCGTAAGCAAATTACAGGAAATGTTAGGCTTGCCAGACGAGGAGCTGGAGAAGGTAACGCAGGAGACAACGGTCCGGGAAATACGGGCCATGAAGGCGGCCAAGAGAGAAAAAGAGCAGCTATCTTTTTACGGACTTCCCCGGACAGTACGGCCGGAAGGTTCCCTGCTTACCACACCGGGCTGCGGCGACGGAAAATACGATTGTTTTTTTTGTTGCAGGGAGTGTGCTATAAGGCAGGAGCCCAGGCAATGCCGGACCGCCCCGCTGGGGAGCCCGGCCCCTTGTACCAGGGTAAACAACGAGGACTGGAAAAGGAGTATTGCTTATAGCCTTTACAAAGAAGAATGCCAGTTACTACACCCGGAGCTGGCACCAGTACGGGAAGGCGATAAGGAGCCGGACCCCTGCTGCCTTCATTGTGAGCATAAAACCTGTTTTAACCGTTGCGACGTCGCAAAAAAGCGGGATGAGGAGGAGCGAAAAAAGGCCCAGGAGGAGGAGCGGCAGCGACAGAAAGAGGCAGAGGCCAGACGGCCGGAACCTTCTGAAAGATATATTAAGGCTTTTTACGATTGGGCCGGGATTAAGGCCACGGATAACATTACAGCGGATGACTTAAAGAGCAGATATAAAAACGCAGGAGGCGGTGGCGGCCAGGGAGCAGCGCTGCAGGATTACACCGGGAGTGCCAGGGGAATCCGGATCAATTACAAGAAAGAGCTTACCTGGGTGCAGCTTGCGAAGCGAATCAAGGAAACCCAGGAGGCCGAGGCCCGGAAAGCTAACTTTGTAGAGCGATCCAACGGAGCACAGAAGAACGTCCGCGACCTTATTAAGCAGCAGGAGGAGAAGCGGCAGCAGGAGGCTGAGGAAAAGAAAGCAGCCCAAAAGCAGAAGGAGGACGGAAGGCTTTTAAAATTCTACAAAGATATTTACCCCAGTACGCGGCACATTATAGCGCAGCGGGACAAGGCAGCCATAACGAAGGAATTTAAAACCATATATGGCAATACTTACGAGAACGGAAAAGGCTGGATGTGCTACCCGGACAAGATAGTCTTTAAAGACAGCCCGGACGCGGAGCAGATACAGATCACCTGGGGCCGCTTCACGACGAAGCTGGTAGAGCTTTTAGACCGCTTCCCGGAAACAGAAAAATCAATTCTTTTCGGAGACGATACCAGGGAGAAGGAACCGGAGATCATAGACGCCGATTTTAAAGAGATTGAGGATGAGCCCAAAGACGATCCGGCGCAGGAGCTGGCAGAGGCAAAGGACGCCCATGAAGAATTGGATAACCTGGAGACGCAGAACTCGGAGATCGTAGAGGATCCGGAGAGCTACACCCTGGCAGACGTAAGAGAGCAGCTACGCAAGTGCGAGGCAGACTTAAAGGCATATCGGGAAGTAGGAGGGATGCCGGAATTTACCCTGCGGAAACAGAAAATTTTTGTTGACGCCTTGCAGCTTCTGGCAGAAAAGAAAGAATTTGACGAAAAGGAGGAGGCGGAGATTGATTAAGCACGTATTATCAGACGGACGGACCCTGGACAGTTTAGAGGGCTTCCGGCTTCCTTATACGCAGGCCACAGAGACAGCCTACCGCCTTCTGGCGGGCTTTTTGGAAGGAGGTGGGAGAGTTGGCCGGGACATACGGAAAACGGGCTATACGCCGCATACGGAGGCGCAGGAGACGGTGTCAGCGGTTTAAGCGCTTGCTTCCATACATAGCCCTGGGCGCGGTTATAGTTGCGGCGGTGGCTTGCCTTGTTGCCGCTGCCGCTTCCCAGACGGAGACGCCAGAGGAACCGGTGCCGAAGTTTGGAAAACAAAAACCTGCAGAGGCCCAAGCACCCGTGAAGGTACCGGAGACAGCACAGGAGCCCCAGGAAGCCCAGGAAGTAGACGAGGCCTATATATTAACCAAGATAGCAATGGCGGAGGCGGAGGGCGAGGACACGGAAGGCAAAGCGCTGGTTATTCTTACCGTACTTAACCGGGTAAAGGCTCCGCAATTTCCCGGAACGATTACGGAAGTTATAGCGCAAAGGAACGCTTTTTCTTCATACAGTAACGGGCGCTATAACCGTGTAGAGCCGGATGCGGACTGCTGGTCAGCCCTTGAGCTTGTAGAGGGCGGGTGGGATAAAAGCCAGGGCGCGCTGTACTTTGAGCGGACGCCAAAGGACGGGGAGAGCACCTGGCATAGCCGGAATCTTGAAAAACTATTTATACACGGAAACCACACATTTTACCGGGAGAAGGAGGCGAGCGAGTGAAGATAGCACTTAAGGACGGCCAGGTCCTTATAAAAGAGGCAGACGAAAATCAATTCTTAATTATAAAAAGTTGGGGAAAGATGAAGTGGAGCAAAGGACAACAGATGCTTTACGGACCGGCAGACATAGAGCTGCTTAATAAACTTTCTGGCCTTGTACGGCTTCCAGGACCGATTGAGGAACGACGGAAGAATTTAAACGAAGTAGCGGCGGCCATTGATAGAGAACGCTTAAGAAAGAGCCCGGAGCCGCTTTATAAATACCCGGTTAAAAAGCAGCTTTACCAGCACCAGACACGCGGCGCAAATATGGCGCTTATGGCCTTCGGATTGATTGCGCCGCCGAAAGAGGAGGCGACGGCGGATGGAATCAAGTGAACGATTGACGGAACAAGAGCGGCTTTTTGCGGAACGGCACCACAATATTATATATACGTTTCTTAATACCAACGGCCTCCGGGATGAGGACTTTTACGACGTAGCAGCCCTGGGATATTTAAGGGCCGTAAAGAGGTACCACCGGGAAGAAAAGCTGCAGCAGTACAAGTTTAATACCATAGCCTGGCAGGCCATGAGGACCAATGTGGGAAATAAAAAGAAAGCAGACCGAATCCGGGACGCCGTGATCACTTGCAGCCTTAACGAGCTTACGGACGACGGGACCGAGTACGGCGAGTTTGTCCAGACCACAAAAGATGGCTTCCGGGAATTGGAGGAGCAGGAGAACCTGCAACAGCTTCTGGCGGAGATTATGCCGGCACTTACAGAGCGGCAACGCGGTCACATTGTAGCAGCGCTTAACGGGTACCGGCCGCAGGAGATCATAAAAGAGCAGCGCGTCCGCTTCCAGGAATACCACAAGGACCGGAAGGTCATAAGGGAAGTCATAAGAGACGTTATACCGGTTTTTCCGGGGGGGGGGGTATTAAGTTATGGACAGATTGGAAGTTATTAGACAGTTGGAGAGCTTGCGGGAACACTGTCAGAGCATGATCGAAGCACACGACCCGGCGAGTATTTGGTGGGGCGATACGGAAGCCCTTACAGCAGCTATTGAGGCCTTGAGCCTTGATATAAATAAAACCAAAAAAGGAGATAAAGACATGACGAGCAAAACAAAAGTAACACTTGAAACGCCGGAGGGGCCGAAGGAGCTTACAGGCGATACCGTGATCTGCTTCACAGTAGATAAGGCGCGGGACTTCTTAAGCGGCAAGGTCGAGATGGTTGAAGCAAACGCGGCATATATAGGCCTGGAGATACCGGAGCTGGTCTTTGCGAAAACCATAGGAGCCCTGGTCGGTGATACCGTAGAAAAGGTAAGCCGCAGCACTATGGTGGCAGCCTTCCAGCTTCACGAAGTAGCGCGGATTTTGGAGGCGAAAAGCAAGGCCCTGGCAGAGAGCCGGACAGAGGATCAGAAAGCCGCTGACTTTGCGGACGCGCTTATAAACTTACTTACAGGCCGGAGGGACCGCTTATGACAGAAGGTAAAGGCTTCGGCTTCCTTTTCGAGATGGGATGCGGAAAGACGCTTACAGCCATAGCCACGATGGGCGCAGCCTACCAGATGGGAGCCATTAAGACGGTACTTATAATCGCGCCGACTTCGGTCTGCAGCGTTTGGCCGAAAGAGTTTGACGAGTACGCGGACTTTAAATACAACGTAGCGGTCCTTTTGGGGGATAAGCAGAAACGCCTGGCAACGCTTAGAGGCCTGGCGGCCTTTCCGTTTAAAGCGCTTCTTGTAGCAGTAATAAACTACGAGAGCACCTGGAGAGAGGGCATCTTTGAGGCCCTGCTTGATTGGCGGCCAGATATGATCGTATGCGACGAAAGCCAGCGCATAAAGGAACCGAAGGCAAAGCAGAGCCAGGCCATGCACAAGCTCGGCGACATAGCCAAGTATAAACTTATTCTTTCCGGTACCCCGATACAAAACAATGCGATTGACTTATACAGCCAATACCGATTTTTAGACCCTACGGTCTTCGGTACCAACTTTTACGCCTTCCGCAGCCGCTACGCCATAATGGGCGGCTTCGACCGGCGGCAGATTGTAGGGTATAAAGACCTTGATAAGCTGATCCAAAAAGAACACAGCATTGCATACAGGGTGACGAAGGAGGAGGCCCTGGACTTACCGGAGCAAACTTTTCTTACACAGTACATCACCCTGGAGGGGAAGGACAAGCAGCTTTACGACAAAATTAAGCGGGACAGCTTCGCGGAGCTTGAGAACGGCGGCCAGATCACCGCGCCGACGGTACTTACAAAACTTCTGAGGCTGCAGCAGTTTACAGGAGGCTTTATACAGGCCGATGAGGGACTAAAGCCGGAGTATGTATTTAAGGGCAAGCTAAACGCCTTAGAGGACATTCTGGACGATTACGTCTTAAGCGCAGGAAAGAAACTTGTTATTTTCTGCAGGTTCCGGCCAGAGATCGACTTGATAAGTAAGAGCCTGGAAAAGAAGCGGATCCAGTACGCCAGCATTTACGGAGACATAAAGATCAATGACCGGGGCGACATTGTAAAGCGTTTCCAGACAGATCCGGAAGTAAAAGTTTTTCTTGCACAGATTGACACAGCCGGGCTCGGTATTACCTTAACGGCAGCCGACACTTGCGTATATTACAGCGTAAATTTTAATTACGCAGCATACAGCCAGAGCCTGGCCCGTATTCACAGAATCGGCCAGAAAAACCGGTGCGTTTATATTCATTTGACAGTTGAGCACAGTATAGACGAGACGATCTTAAAAGCCCTGGCCAAAAAAGAGGACCTGGCAAAAACGGTCGTCGACGATTGGAGGCAGTATTTTTGATGGAGGCTATAAAAGTAACCAGGAAGCTGGACGGAAAAGGCCGTTTAATTCTTCCGGGAGACTTCCGGGAGGCGGCGGGCTTCGCTGCAGATGAACCGGTGGAAGTAGCGCTTATGACCATTGAAGGGAAGCAAGCCTTTGTAATTGCGAAAAAGGAGTTGAAAAGATGGCAAAACAGACCGAGCGAAAAGAAGAAATTGTAATTTGTAAAGAGTGCAAAAAGCCGGAGTATTGGGGAAAAATGCGGTGGCTTGAAGGCCGCTGCCTTTGCCGGAGATGTTACCGGGCACGTTGGGAGCATTTGAACCAGCGGGAATACAAGTGGGACGATTTGGATGGACCGCGCCCGACGCTTGAAGAATACAAAGAGCAGGAGGCAAAGAAATGCGAAAATACGAATTAAGCATAAGCGCCGACTACGTCCCGGAATGGGGGATAACGGAAGCGGTAAGAGAATATTTTCAAAATTCCATAGACGAGGAAACGAGAAACAGCGGAAACAAAATGTTTTTCGATTACGACAGGGAGAACCAGACAATCCAGATCGGGAACAAGCACAGTGACCTGGATATAAAAACGCTTCTTTTCGGAGTTACCACAAAAAACAACGACAGCGCCATGATTGGGAATCACGGAGAAGGCTATAAGATTGCTACCGTTGTCCTGCTTCGATTAGGGAAAACCGTTGTTTTTCAGAATTACTGCCGCCGGGAGATTTGGAGGCCCAGGCTTGTGAAGTCCAGGAAATATGGCGGCGTTTTGGTTCCTACTTTTTTCGTAGATACAGAGGCGATCTGGAAGCAGGTACCGGAGCACAGCTTAATAATTGAGGTCGGAGGCGTTACAGAGGAGGAGTACGAGCAGATCAGGGCGGCGAACCTTCACCTGCAGCAGCCAGGCCCGAAACGCAAAGACACCAGCTATGGCGGCATATTGGAGGGCGAGGAGTTCAAAGGGAAAATATTTGTTGCAGGTCTTTATATTTGCAGCGAACCGGCCCTGGATATAGGAATTGATTTTAAGCCAAAGGTGGTGCGCCTGGAGAGGGACAGAAGCATGGTAAACAGCTTCGACGTAAAGTGGTATGCCGCCCGGATGATTGAGGAGACAAAGGACGCGGAGACAATAAAAAACTCGCTTAATTCTTATAGTGGTACCTTTATAGAGTCTTACCGGGTACCGCCAGAATTAAGGGACGAAGTAGCTGAGGAATTTATAAACCAGTACGGAGCGAAGGCGGTGCCGGTAAGTAACCAGGAAGATATAGAAGGGATGAAAAAGCGCGGCTACAAATCGGTCATTGTTTCCGAAGCAAAGAAGAAAATTATTCTTGAATCGGAGTTATACAGCGACGTGAAGCAGGAGCTTAAAGAGGAGCAGGAAAAAGCGCGGCCGCTTTATGACAGGTTTTGTGAGTTTGCGGAAAAGATAGAAAACAAACTTACAGAGGATGAGGTCGCCACCCTTTACGGCTTCTTAGACGAAGTACAGGACAGAGAGGAGGAGTGACGGTGACAGAGAAAAAGCAGAAACCTATTTGTAAGACTTGTCAGCTTATGGAACCGGAGATCGTAAGAAACGGTCGGAATCAGTTCTATTGTATGCACCCGGAGGCAAAGACCGAGTGCCTGCCGCACCGGATCATCGCCCGGAGCCGCGAAAACGAGATCCCGACCAAGACGGCCCCGAAGTGGTGCCCGCTTCGACAGAAGGAGGCGCAGCCGTGTGGAGAATAAATTTTCAGTATAGCGACGGGGGAAAGATTAAGGTAAGCAGCAAAGGAAAGATAACGCTGGAGCAGGCGGAGAAGTATTACAAGGATTACGGGATCCATTCAGATGGCGGTTTTTACCAGGAGAGCCCCTATAAGAATTATAAGCCGGAGCATTTAACAAAGGTTATAGCCAGGCTTCGGAAGGAGGCGAAGTGATGTACTTATTAACCAAAGACGGCATCCAGGAGACGCCAAAGAAAAAGACCCTTAAGGCGTTCTTTTGCAAACACCAGAACCGGATGCGAGGACAGAGCTGCAGCAGCAGCGGCCTGGTCCGTATTTCCGGCGAGGACTTATACGAAGTTTGCCGAGATTGCGGAAAAATTTTAAGCGAACGACACACCCAGTATTAAAGGAGGATTGAGAAAAATGGCGGACATTTACAAATTAATCGACGAGTATAAGGAGCTTCTGGACACGAAGGACCGGCTTAAGGACGAGACCACGGCCAACAATAAAGACCTGGAGGCGAAGCGGAAGGAGCTGGCCCAGGCCATGATCGACGCAGAGAGTCCGAAGGTAAGCCGGGGCGGCTTCCTTTACAGCTTGCAGGACAAGACCAAGTACAACAAGATCGGCGGATGTGACGAGGAGGCCTTCTTTTCTACCCTTGAGGAGCATGGCCTGGGGGATATTATTAAGCGGACCGTAAACGCGCAGACCTTAAGCGGAGCTATGGCCAACATTGTGGAGGAGAACGACGGCGAGCTACCGGAGGAGTTCGAGGAGTTTATAAACCCGTACCAGTATTACGACGTAGCCAAGCGGAAAGAAACCAATAAAGCAGCCAAAAAGGCGAAGCAAAAGGAGGCATAAGGATGCAGCAATTAGAATTTGACCTGCGCTTAGATTACGAGCGCAACTTAAAGGACAACCTGATCACCGTCGCCAAGTTTGCCCAGGAGCAGATGAAGCAGGACTTATCCGACAACGGGCTGCCCCTTAAGACGGTAGAGAGCGAGCAGGAGGCATACGGGATCGCAGCGCAGCAGTACGTCAAGGTCGGAGCTAAGGCGAAGATGCTTAAGGGCGGAATGGACGACTTTTTAAAACTTCTTGACGCAGACGGAGAAGTCACCCAGGTGGCCGGAACCATCTACAACGCGGCCATAGAGCTGGCCCAGGAAGGCATATTGATGGCAGCCCAGGCAAGCCGGATCCTTTCCGACTTGTATTACCAGACGCCCAAGACGCCTATGGAGGAATACCTGGATGCGGAGGACTTAGAAACCGAAAACGAGCCGGAAGAACCGGCTGAAGAATAAGGAGACAGACTATGGCAGGAATAGGAGTGCAGGAGATTAAAAAAGTGGAGATCACCACCACGGACGGCCAGAAGATAAAGGAAGGGGAGCTTATTGTAATAGGCGTAAAGGGGCAGGACGTGGTCTGCCGCTTCGCGGAGCTTGATAAGGGCGGTTACTTTGTTACGGTTCCCGTAGTTGGTGGACCGGAGCCGGTTAAGTACCGCGTAAATTCTATTACATTCTGTTACAAGGTAAAGACCTTCCAGGTCGATAAGAAACCCGATACGGCAGCAGGAGCAGCGAAGAACGCGGCAGATCACGCCGACCAGGACACCCTGGCCCCGGCAGCATTATAAAACTATAAGGAGGATATAAGACAATGGCAAAAACAAAAAACGAAGTAGCAGTAACAGCGAAGAAGTTTAACCTGGTTACGATCAGCGGAGACCTTGCGGCAGCGGTTGAGGAGGAGATGGACGGCCTCGGCGCTATTCCCTTTGACAGAGTAAAGATCCCTTCCGGCGGCGGCCTGGCCTTTGAGCTTCCGGGCGAGGAGGAGGACGAAACAGAGAGCGCCACGGAGCTGATCGGCGTAATTTTGGATCATAACCCCGTCAATGCATACTGGGCGAATAAGTTCGCAGGCGGAAACGAGCAGCCGGACTGCAGCAGCTTCGACGGGAAGCAGGGAGTGGATCGGCTTACCGGAGAAATAAAAAGCTGCGAAACTTGCCCGCATAACAAATTTGAGAGCGACGGCAGCGGGAAGGCTTGTAAGAACGTACACAGAGTTTTCATGCTGCAGGAGGGCAACCCGGTGCCGCTTATTCTTTCCTTGCCGCCGACCAGCCTTAAATATATGCGGAATTATATCGCAAAGCGGGTATTACTTAAGGGCTTCCGTTGCTGGCAGGTATTGACAAAGATCACGCTTAAGAAGGAAAAGAGCAAAGATAATATTACTTACAGCCGGGCGGCCTTTGCCTTTGTCGATAAGCTGACGCCGGAGCAGGAAAAGCAGGCGGAGGCTATGCGTGAGCTTGTAAAGAACATTTACCGGAATATTAACATTGATACCGACGATTATAACCGGGCACCCGTAGAAGGCACAGGAGAGCCCACAGGAGAGCCGAGAGCGGACGCCGAAGGCTTTATGCAGGTACCGGAGGGCGCAAACAAGGAGCTGCCCTTTAATTAAGCTATACGGCTACGGGGGGGGGCTTCGGCCCTTCCCGTATACGATTTTTCGGAGGTAAGGCAGATGGAAAAAGTATATATAATTTCCCGGTATTCAGCCGACACCAGGAAGGAGCGCCGCTTTAATAGAGAGGTGGCCCGGTATTTCTGCAGGAAGATTTTGAGAGAGGGAAAGCGGCCAGTGGCCCCGCATTTATATTATACCCAGTTCTGCGACGACGACGATCCGGGGGAGCGGGCCCTGGGGCTTGAGCTTGCAATAAAAGACCTTGATGAGTGCGACAGCTTTTTACTTGTAATTATCGGCGGAGTTATAAGCGCCGGGATGCGCGGAGAGGTTGAGCACATATCCAGGACCGGAAAGAGAGGCCGCCTTATAGCCATGAGTCAGGCAGAGGCGGAAAAACTTATAGGAGGCGGTGAAACGGATGGTACAGACAGATATAAACATAGACCAGCTTGTGGACTATTCTGCCGAATATTCAAGCTACATAAAAAAGCATAAGATCACAGGAGACCAACTGGTCGGTGTTTGCCCGTTTCACGACGATAAAAAAGAAAGTTTTAGCGCCAACCTTAAGGATGGCCGCTGGTATTGCTTCGCAGAGGGGCGCGGCGGCAACTTTACAACCTTTTACGCAGAGCTTAACGGAATAAGTACCGACGAAGCATATAAGCAGATACTGGATAAATACGGAGCGCTTAAAGAACCGGAACCACCAAAGCAGAAAGAGAAGGCCCCAGGGCCGGAGTCCTACACCCTGGAGGAGTACGCCTTTAATAAGCGGCTTCCCGTTGAATTTTTAAAGGAAACCTGCAGAGCTTCCACCGGGAGAGACAAAGACAAAAAGACTTTTCTTAAATTGCCTTATTTCAACGAAGAAAACACGGATCCCATTTTTAGAAAGCGCTATGCCCATAAGGAATTTAGATGGAGTTGGGGAAGTTCCGGGAAGTTGATTTTATACGGAGATTGGAGGCTGCCAGAGATCCGGAAAGCCGGGTGGGCCGTTTTAGTAGAAGGCGAGAGCGACACCCAAACAATGTGGTATTTGAAATTTCCGGCGTTGGGAGTTCCAGGGGCGAGCAACTTTAAGGCTAAGATGGTGCCAAAGCTGCAGGACCTTAAATTATATATTCACGTAGAGCCAGACAAGGGCGGCGAGACCTTCTTGCAGAAGATAACGCAGGTCTTGAGGGAAGCGGAATTTATAGGCGAGGTATACACCTGGAGCTGCAAGGGCTTCGGAGTAAAGGATCCTTCACAGCTTTTTCTTGATAAGGGCGCAGGCCAGGACGGGGAGAAGCAGGTCCAGGACATGATCAACGGAGCCTTAAAGGGAGCCAAAAAGCTGAACCTTGACGACCTGGCCGACACCATACCGGAGGTTATTAAGGGCGCGCCGGTAAACCTAAGACAGCCCGAAGGCTGGATGTATTCAGAGGGCGGGATCCGCCGTATAGACGAAAAGACCAGCCTGCCGGTTATGGTTTGCAGGACGCCGATCATATTAACGCAGCGCTTAAAAAGTATGGAGACCGGCGAGGAGAAGATGGAGATCGCCTTTAAGCGGGACGGAGCCTGGCATAAAGCTATTTTCCCTCGGTCAACGATTTTCACGGCCCGGAGTATTACCGTACTTTCCGATTTAGGTTGCACCATCACCAGCGAGAACGCGAAGCAAGTAGTACGCTTCCTGGAAGCCCTGGAGGCCGAAAACATAGACATTATACAGAAGGCAGACAGCACCAGCACAATGGGCTGGCAGACGCGCGGCCGGTTCCTTCCAGGACACGGCGACGACATTATTTTAGATATTGAGCCATCCCTCCGGGGATGGGCCGCCGCCTACCATTACAGCGGCACACTTGAGGAGTGGAAAGCGCTTATGCAGCCGCATCGGGAGCGCGATAAGTTCCGCTTCATACTTGCGGCCAGCTTTACGGCTCCGCTTCTTCGGATATTGCAGCAGCGTATATTTTTTGTATATAACTGGGGCGGCAGTAAGGGAGGAAAGACCGCAGCACTTAAGGCAGCCCTCTCCGCCTGGGGAGACCCGGAACGGCTTATGGTAAATTTTAACGCTACCCAAGTGGCCCTGGAGAGGATGGCGGGCTTTTATAACGATTTACCGATGGGAATAGACGAGCGGCAACTTGCAGGCCAGAAGCAGGAGAACCTGGAAAAGATTGTTTATATGATTGCCAGCGGCACAGGACGCGCCAGAGGCAGCAAGGGCGGCGGCTTACAGGCGCTTAATACCTGGCGGACCATAGCCCTGGCAACCGGCGAGGAACCATTGAGCACGGAAACAACGCAAACGGGCGTCAGTACCCGTGTGCTTGAGATATACGGCGGCCCCTTCGACGACGAGAAGTCCGCCAGCCTTATGCACCAGCAGGCACCGCAGCACTGCGGGTGGGCCGGGCCGGAGTTCATACAAAGGATCCTGCAGACAGACGAGCAGAGCATCCGGAACCAGTACGCCAGGATAACGGAGGAAGTATATAAGATCGCAAACGGAACCAGCGGCGCACATATAGCCGGAATAAGCGCGGTCACACTTGCGGACGCTATGGCGGAAAGCTGGATATTTAACCCGGATCCAGATACCACAAAGGAGCCGGAGGGCATACCGGCAGCATACAAGCGCCCCCTTGAGATTACACCAGCAGCATGGACCAGGGCGCTGAGGATGGCGGAGACGATCATAAAAGAGCAGCTCGCCATCGGTTCCGGGGACGTAAACGAACATGCGACCCAGTTTATAGTAGATTGGATATTGAGCAATAAAAGCCAGTTCGGCGAAAAGGCAATCGGTACCTGTTTAGGGACCATAAGCCAGGACGGCCGGAAGGCTTGTATATTTCCTTCACTACTTAACCAGGCATTAACAAAAGCGGGATACAGCCCCCGGAAAACGCTTAAGTATTTAGCAGACCAGGGAATCATAACAACTAAGCCAAAAGCGAATGGCGGAAAAGAATACAGCATAACAAAGTGGTTTGATAACCGTACTTGTAGATTTACGGAATTTGATATAGGGCGATTTGCGAAGAAGGTAGACGCCTTAAACGAGGACGAGGCAGCAGAAGCCATGATGGAACCGCCGAGGCAGGATAACGACGGGTGGCAGCAGATAGGATTTGACACGCATACACCATTTGAGGACGGCGGGGAAGCGTTACCCTTCTAATTTGCGCTTTTCACCTAACGCCTAAAAATTAGGCGTTAGGTTAGGCGTTAGGTTAGGCGTTAGGTAAAAAATCCAGTATTTATGCGGGTTTGAGGCCCCTTTATATATAACCTAACGTACCTAACACATATTTTATATGTATATTGTTTTCGGAATTGGCAAGAAAAAGTATACCTTTTCCAAAAATAACATGGTGTATGTTGCGAAAATAGGCGTTAGGCGTGAGGAAGTGTAAACGTCAAGTAAGATAGTGGATAGAAAAATAACCACCAGCCGCTTATACTAAAGGGGCAGTGGTTATCTTATCGGCACCGTTCCTGTACCATGGAATCCCATGGCAGATAGTCATCCAGATATTCCGGATTTTCAAGAAATGTACTCCCCGGCATATCTGACAGGATATATTTTAGATACTTCATTGGCACAAGACCATTTGCTTTGGCTGTTTCTATCAATGTGTAGATTCCGGCACTTGCAGCGGCTCCTTTCGGACTGCCTGCAAACAGCCAGTTCTTTCTTCCGATCACAAATGGACGGATGCAGTTCTCAGCAAGTGAGTTGCTGATGGAACAATGCCCGTCTTCCAGATAATTAAAAAATTCCTGTCGGTGATTCAATGCGTAACCAAACGCTTTGGACAGTTTGGATTTTGGAAGTTCTGAAACGGCATTTTTTTCAACCCATGACCAAAAAGCCTCGAGAAGAGGCTTCTCGCGGATGAGACGTTCTTTTTTCTTTTGATCGGGCAGCAGTTCCTCCAGTTCTGCTTCTATATCAAACAGCTGGTTCAGCCGTAGGACCGCTTCCGCAGGTTTTGATGCTTCAGGGGTATGGACTTCCTTAGGAAGCGCATCCACAAAGGCCCGGCGCAGATGGGTATAACAAAGACATCTTTTTACACCCGGGATTCCATTGTATCCGGAATAGGCATCCGTATGGATGCAGCCGTTATACCCGTCCAGAAATGCTTCCGGATATTTCCCACTCCGTCCCGGCTGATACTCGAAATACCGGATGGGAGTCTCTGCATCTTTGATGCTGCAGTAAACCCACATGTAAGAATCCGATGTATTTTTTCTCCCCGGTTCTTTCAACACCTGTACGTGGGTCTCATCGATATGCAGGTAATCCTGTTTCAGCAGTTCCTGCTTCAGGCGGCGGACCACATGGGAAAGCCAGTCCCGAAAGACGGCCAGAAGCCAGTTTGACATGGTCGCTCTGCTCAGCTTCAGTCCCAGGGCTTCCCATTCTTTTTCCTGGCGGTATAATGGAATGCCCAGTTCAAACTTCTGGTGGATCAGCCATGCGATCGTGGATGCAGATGCAAGGGAATGTAAGACCGGCGGATATGGAACCGGTGCTTTTTCCATATATGGTGTTCCCTGTTTCCGGCAGGTCCTGCACTCATAAGTTTCCCGGTAATGGTCAATGACTTTTAAGCTGGCCGGGATAAACTGTACTTCGGTATGGACGAATTCTTCTCCGACCTTTACCATGGAGCTTCCGCATTTTTCGCAGACCTGTTCGCTTTCATCTATGGTGTGAAGTACTTTGCTGTGTGGAAGGTCTTTGAGCAGTTCTTCGCGCTGGCCGGCATATTTTCTTTTGCGGAGATGTTTTTCAACTTCAACCAGTTCTGGTTCTTTTGCATTGGGGTCTGCAAAATATTCCGTCTCATTAAAAAGAGACATCTGTCCCTCAATATCAAGGACGGATGTCTTTTCAGATTTTGTTCCATAAAGTTTACGGGTCAGGAAATCAACCTGCTCCTTCAGGAGCCGGATCTGCTGTTCCAGTTCTCTGATCTGGTTTTGGTACTGCCGTTCCCTGTCTGACAAATCCTCTGCCTCCTGCATTTTGATGGTTTTATTATACCATGAAAACGCAGGATTTCCCAGTGTTTCTGTGGAATTTCAGAGATTCTGCGGATGTCCCGGGTACCATTTTTGAACTGCCTTTGGCTGTTCTGGATTCAATCCTTCCAGAAGCCAGCGGAGCTGCTGTGCCGATATCTGTTTTGCCTCTTCACCGGTTCTGGGCCACTTTAGCCGTCCGCTTTCATACCGTTTGTACAAAAGGCAGAATCCGTCTCCTTCATAGTGGACTGCCTTGATCCGGTCTGCCCGCCTGCCGCAGAACAGGAACAGGGAATTACTGTATGGATCAAGTTTGAAACTGTACTGGATGATATCCACCAGCCCATTAAGCTGTTTCCTCATATCCGTGTACCCGGTACGGATATAGATGTTTTCCACATGGGAGATATCTCCTAACATGACTGCACTGCTTTCAAAATCTTTGCCAGTGATTCACTGGATGTATCTTCAAAAATTTCGATCCGCATATCTCTAAGCTGCAGGACTGCGGCCAGAGAGGAATGGGGAGCCTGTTGGTCAGGAAGAGAGACTTCTGTAAACCCGGAAGATGCTTCCGGTAAAAGGATCGTATTCCGGTCAGGCTGTGAATGAATGCCGTTACGCTTTCGGGGAAGTTCTTCAAGAGCAAGTCTGCGTATTTTGGCAATCCAATAATAATAACTTTTTAAAGAAACCTGATTCTGTTCGCACCATGCCTGGTTTGTCAGTCCGGAGGCTCTACATTGCCGGATGGCATCCAGCCAGTATTGAAGTTTCACCTGCTTATCAGGAGTTAAAGATGAAATATCCATGGGATCGCTCCTTTTTCTTAGATTTAGAGTTTTGAGAGTGGACACTAAAAACTCTAACCCTAAGTTTACAGGAAAATACAGAAGATTTCTTTACACTTTCTTATTTGGCGCTTACGAGGAAGTACCGGAAAAGCCCGTAAATACTTGATTTTTTACTTAACGCCTAAAAGATAAACAAGGCGTGAGGAAATAAAAGGGCGTGAGGAGGCGGAGCTATTGGAGAAGGCTGAAAAGTTGGCGGCATACCTTGAGAAATTAAGGAAAAACAAAGAAAAAATACCGCTTGATGTTCTTAAAACCAGATATAAAACAGCATACGAAGAATTAACCGAAAACATAAAGGCCGAGGCCGTAGCAATTCTTAAGCCCATAGTAACACAACCGCCGGAGTGGTTGAAAGATTGCAGGTATAAGGCTGAGTACATAGAGGAAATCGCGGAAGCCTTTAAAAGATTGTACGCCGAGAGCGACTACGCCAAGAAGATCGGCGCAGCATTGTATAAGCGGTACAGCTTCCAGGAGGCGCAGCAGATCGCCAGGGAGATAAACAGAAAGTACCAGCAGGAGCTTACAAGGATATTTCACGAAAAGACCTGCCTTTACACCACGGCCGAAAATTGGGATCCGGATAACCCAGTTCCCCCCAGGATATACAACGATCTTGTGGATAAATTCTGGAAAGAGGAGACCGGCGAGTGGATAACCGAAGATAAGCCGGAAGGACCGGCCTTATTGATATTTTTAAAAGGCGATAAGCCAAAGGAGGAATAAGCCATGTATAACAACACCGAGATGAGAAACACCGAGAATGTAGCAAGGTTTGAGGCATTGATGGCCCAGGTAGACCGGGAAGGAATACCGGCGCTTATGGAGTATATCCGAAAAAGCGACTTTTACACGGCCCCGGCTTCTACAAAATTTCATTTGAGCTGCGAAGGCGGCCTGCTGCAGCACAGCCTCAACGTGTACGATTGCTTACAGGCAAAGAAGGAAAGCGGTACCTGGGGCCGCATTTTGGAGGAGGCAGGAGCCGACGCCCTTATCCTTTGCCCTTTGCTTCACGATTTGTGCAAGACACATTTCTACAAGATCGATTTTAAGAACCAGAAAACCTATGATCCGGAGAAGGTAAAGGCGGCGGAGCGCTGGCAGGTAAAGAAGGATAACGGCGGCGCGTTCATTTGGGAGCAGGTACCCTGCTACACCGTAGAGGATCGGGTGCCATACGGCCACGGAGAAAAGAGCGCGATGATGGTTGAGCAGTTTATAAGGCTTACCGGCCCGGAGCGCTTCGCAATACGCTGGCATATGGGATTTGCGGAAGCGCCTACTCTTCATTTGCAACTTAACCAGGCAATGGCAAAATACCCGCTTATCCTTGCTTTACACGAAGCGGACCAGGAAGCAAGTATACTACTTGAGGATAAGGACGGAAATAAGCAGCAGCCGGATCCGAAGCGTGACCAGACCGAAGGGTGCGACTTCCAGGAGGCGGAGCCGATCAGAGAGGAGGCCGAAGCAGAATGACCGAGAAAAGAGCGATACATATAGCCAGGCATAAAGTAGTACAGGAAGCAAACGGACATTATTTTTGTCCGCGGCTTCCGACAAAGTATTTAGAGTTTTGGAGGATGGTCCTGGCCGCATTGATTAAGGCGAAGGCAGAGCGGCCGGTCGATAAAAGCGACGGCTTCGGAGATAAGATCACAAGCTGCCCCGGATGCGGTAAGCCGGTTATAAATTATTACAATCCGAGTATTAAGCCGAGCTATTGTATGTTATGCGGGCAGAAATTGGACTGGCAGCAGGAACCAGCGAGAGAGGAGGCAGAGAAGCGTGAACAGAAATAGAAAAGGCAATAAATATTTGATTACAAGGGCGAGATATAAATCTATAAAGGCCTTCGACCACCAAAAGATGGAACAATTCTGCACAGATATTTATAAAAGCGGTTACGAGGACGGTTATAAAAAGGGCCAGGATAGCGTCCCCGGTGTTGATATTAAGGCAGTATATGAAGCCATAGCAGCCACGAAGGGAATCGGGCCTAAGAAGTTGGAGGAGATTAAGGCGCAGCTTGAGCCGTTATTTGATGGAGGGCAAAACGATGGCAGCGGGGAAGTGTAAAGCAGCTTACCACACAGACGAGTGGCACGGATATGGGTGCAGCATAACGGAAGGCGCTTGTATGTTTCTTTTTCCAGACAGCAGGCGCTGCGCCCAGGAATACGGAGAAGGCCCAGACGCGGAGAGCCAGGAGGAGGAAAATGAAAACCATAATATTTCTTAACGCTTGTATAAAGTATATCTTGATAAACGTTTTATGGATGGCATTGGAGCGGATTATATACGGCAAAGTACAGCCCCGGATCGTAGACGATATTATCGGACTTATTCTTTTCTGGTACATTTACCAGGCGGAAAAAGGAAGGTGGGTATATTGAGCGATAAGGAAATCATAGACGGAGCCAACGCGCTGGCCTTGCAGTTCTTTACAGCGTACAACAGGATGCTGCAGCTTACAGGAAATTCAGAGGAGGCGCTTAAGCTCACTAATTCATTATTTGAGGCCATGTTTGCAGGGAACCGGCCACGGCCGGATCCAGGGGCGGGAGGCTTCACACTATACTGGGACAGGAGGTAAGGCGACTATGAAAGTTTTAACCGTTTGGCAGCCCTGGGCGCAGCTTTTAGCGGCGGGATATAAACACAACGAAACCAGGAGCTGGCGGACAAATTATCGGGGCGAGATATTGATCCACGCATCAAAGAAGCCATATTCACAGACCGAAAGACTTATGACCGCGAAAAGCCGGAAATTGATAAGAGATACCCTGGGGCTCGGCTTCATAGATTGGCGGCAGCGAATACCCACCGGCGTCATAATAGGCAAAGCAAAACTTACGGATTGCAAACTGATAGACGAGAGCTATTACCAGTTTACAAGGGATCTTTGTCCGGAGGAGTTCGTTTACGGAGATTTCACACCTGGTCGCTATGCCTGGGTATTTGAGGAGCCGGAGCTTTTTAAGAATCCGCTACCAGCAGCAGGAAAGCAGGGCTTGTGGAATTTTGACGGAAGTATCTGGATCCATAACGGCGAATTATACATAAAGGAGGCAGACCATGACCGAGCGGAAGATGCAGGCAATAAATAACTGGGTAAAGAACGTAAATAAAAATTCCCTTGACGTACAGGACAAGCTGGCCATAGCCGGAGCAACTATGGAGATGTTGGAGAAGTTGGAGCCCATATACGAAAAGTATAACCCGGAAGGAGGCAAAACAGGGTGGCGGAAAAGGTAAACTGGGAGCAATTCAGTACAGAAGCCGAGGCCGTAACCTTCCTTAAAGCGACGAAGGAATCCACCTGCAGAACCGCAGGGCAGGCGAAGCAATACATCCGGAAGAACCTACCAAAAGAGAGCTATTACCAGGATAAGATCATAAAGCATATAAGAGAGCTTATCCCTTCGGCCTTTGTTTGGAAAGCGGCGGCTGGACCATACGGCCGCCAAGGCATACCGGATGTATGCGCCGTCATAAACGGCCGTTATTACGGCTTCGAGGTAAAGCGGCCGCTGATCGGTATTCTTTCAGAGATACAGGAGCAGACCATAAACCAGATCAAGGCGGCAGGCGGCCGGGCTTACGTTGTTTCTTACCCGGCAGAGGTTACGGAGATACTGAGGAAAGAGGCGGAATGTTGAGGAATAAGGAAGGATATAAGGATCCGACCGCCGGAGCAGCAATCGCCAACGTGAGGCGGGAGGAGAAAAGACGAAGAAAGAAGGAGGAGCGCCATGAACAGAGCGCAGCGGAGGAACCTGCTGAAGGTCAAAAACAAACCGAAGCATAACCGGGCAAGCGTAGCGGCCAGCAAGGCGGAGGAGGGCATCACCGCCATGGCGGCGGGGGGCGCAACGGCCTGCCTGCTGCCCTGCACCAGCTTCTACCTGGGGGCGGCCTACGCCCCCGCCCGGCGGATGGTGGAGGCGGGGGTTCCCGTGGCGATGGCTACGGACTTCAACCCCGGCTCCTGCCCCTGTCTGAACATGCAGCTGGTCATGAGCCTGGGGTGCCTCAAGTACCGCCTCACCCCGGAGGAGGTCCTGACCGCCGTCACCCTCAACGGCGCGGCGGCCATCGGCCGGGCGGACCGGACCGGCTCCGTGGAGTCGGGCAAATGGGGGGACCTGGTGATCTGGGAGGCGGAGGACCTCAATTACATCTGCTACCGGCTGGGCGGCAATCTGGCCCGCACGGTGATTAAAAAGGGCGTTCCCTATGGGAAGGAGTAAGAAAGATGTCTAAATTAGTTGAGTGCGTACCCAATTTCAGCGTCAGCAGGGAGCGGGACGAGGCCGTGTTCCAGGGCCTCGTGGACACCGCCAACGGCATCCCCGGCTGCACGGTGCTGGACGTCCAGACCGACGGCGACCACAACCGCTGCGTATTCACCATGGTGGGCAGTCCGGCGGCGATCGAGGAGGCGGCCTTCCAGCTGGCGAAGAAGGCGGCGGAAACCATCGACATGACCAAGCACCAAGGCCAGCACCCCCGGATGGGGGCCACCGACGTGATCCCCTTCATCCCCACCATGGACATGACGGTGGAGGAGTGCGTGGACCTCAGCAAGCGGGTGGCGGAGCGGCTCTGGACGGAGCTGTCCATCCCCTCCTTCCTCTATGAGGACTCGGCCTCCCGGCCGGAGCGGCGGAACCTGGCCGCCTGCCGGAAGGGGCAGTTCGAGGGCATGCCGGAGAAGCTCCTCCAGCCGGAGTGGGCCCCGGACTACGGCGAGCGGAAAATCCACCCCACGGCGGGCATCACCGCCATCGGGGCCCGGATGCCCCTCATCGCCTACAACATCAACCTGGACACCTCCGACCTGGAGATCGCCAACAAGATCGCCCGGGCCATCCGGGCGGCGGGCGGCGGCTTCAAGTACTGCAAGGCCATCGGCGTGATGCTGGAGGAGCGGAACGTGGCCCAGGTGTCCATGAACCTGGTCAATTACGAGGGCACCCCCATCTACTACGTCTTCGAAATGGTCCGGGCCCTGGCGGACCGGTACGGTGTGCGGATCACCGGCAGCGAGCTGGTGGGCCTGACCCCCGGCAAGGCGCTGCTGGACTGCGCGGAGTACTACCTGAAGCTGGAGGACTTCGACTGCCGCAAGCAGGTGATGGAGTACCACCTGATCGGCATGGAATAAGCTCTTTTCTCAGCGGAATCCATGATTTTCGACTAATAGTGTACCAAGTTAGAAATTACAAATTGCGCGTGGAGGAGGATTTTTGCACGGCAGGAAGGACGCAGGCGAGCTGTCGTCC
>OFFY01001064.1_pt1 | contig 24983 bp, 23 predicted proteins | sample 1521481 | NCBI WGS metagenome assembly OFFY01 (sample SAMEA3504117, study PRJEB24116) | mouse gut metagenome | biome: mouse gut; feature: mouse-associated habitat; material: faeces | place: Denmark | collected 2011
GTACAGTTCTCTCCTCTAGTAACTCTTCAGGATATTCCTTTTCAAATTTTTGTTCTATCGCAACAATCAATGAAATGTACTGTATAGAGTCCAATTCTAACTCTTCATCCATATCGTTTATTTCAATTCCATTCTCTGCAAAACATTCTTTAAGCGCCTCTAAAATATTCATTTTCTATCTCCTCGTAAACTATTTTAATTTGTTATATCTATATATTTTGTTTATATATTCAATTATGCAATTTCTATATAATTATTAGTGAGATCATTATAAACAACTATGCCTTCAATATAATCTGCAATCCGTTGTTTATTTTCGCATATTCCGGCTCTAATAATGTTAGTAGCTAAAACACAGCTGCTTCCGCCACATAAGGGATATCCAATACAATCTTTACACTCATATCTTTCTATGGTCTCATCTTCATCCCGCTTTAACCACTGCTTCTCCAAATTCTCATCAATATGACAATTTCCCTGTTTATCAATATGTCCTATTCTATTTATATCCCTAACAGCTCCCTCTGCATATATTGCACTTGTACACTTCAGTAAATCACCATTATAATTAAATACAAGCGAATTTTTTCTAGCTGCTTCACATAATAAGGTTCCCCTTCCAAAATCCATTGGCATTAATACCTGAACTCCTTTTTCTGCTGCTGATTCACAAAACCTTTTCACTATCTCATGTAACTTATTATCGATTATCATATCCCTATTTTTCTCTATATTCTCACCACCCCAGTCATGCACCGGTTCTACCACAACTTTAAACCTTACATCATCACCAAATTGCTTCTTAAATTCATCCAAAAAAGAATTCAATGCCTCATAGTTTCTTTCAGAGACATTAATTCTACATGCTATAGACAACTGACTGGCGCGAATATTATTTTTTATTTCTATTAAATTATACATTATTTTTTGATAGGAATCTTTATTCACTATATGCGGCCTTTGTATATTATGAGTTTCCTTTGTACCGTCTATGGTGATTTGATAAAACAATAGAGAACTTTTTACCAATTTTTTAGCAGTCTCTAAATCAAGTTCATAACCGTTAGTACTCATTCTGGACACAAAAGCAACTCCATTTTTTTGGCATATTTCTTTTGCTTTTTCCGTCATATAAATTACCATATCTTTTTGCAGCAATGGTTCACCACCAAACCATCCTAATAGAACTCTCTTATATTTCCTACAATTTTTTTCAAGAAAAACAAGCAAACTGTTAGCTGTATCTGAGTTCATATTGTGATATGGACCCGATTGATAACAATATACACACCTGAAATTACATGCATCAGTTGGTAATACTGTTATTTCCAGAAAATCCTGATTGAATACAATTCCATTATAAAAATTATTAAGTTCACGAAACTCATCTTCATCCACCAAAATCCCACTTGAAATTAATAAATCTAAATGTTCCTTTTTAATCAGATGAAAATTATCATTCAATATGTTTTTATATTCCTTTTCCATCTCTTTTTCAAAACGTACCTGTTTTCCAGTATACGAATTATAAATTACCCTTTTTCCATCCTTATTCTCAGTATAGAGATTATAAATTGATTTTTTCATATTCCCACCTTTCGTCATACTTCCATTCCTACCAGGTAATCCGCCAACATATCCTTACTAATTTTCCTTTTTGCATCTCGACAGACTCCCTCACTGGCATATTTTATGTATCCATTTTCTATATAAATAAACTGATCTGCTATGGAAAGAAGGTTCAGGTCATGAGTTACCATAACGACTAAACACTCCTTGCCTACTTCCTTCAATTTTTCCACAAGCAGCTTTACAGATTCTAAATCTAAATTTGCCGTAGGCTCATCCAAAAGGAAGATTCCGGCTTTTTTCATGAATGCCCTCGCGATCATAATCTTTCGGATTTCCCCTCCGGAAAAATTCTCTCCCTCGAACCGCGTTTCATACTGTAGCGGAAGCCCTTCAATCCATTCGGAAATCCCGGCCTCCTGCGCCGCTTCCCTAACCTCTCGTCTGTTTCCTGCCGGATTTCCATATTGTATATTTTGGTACACTGTTTCCTTAAACAGATCCAGCCGCTGGGGTACGTAGGTTACATTCTGTTCCGCTGCCTTTCTATCCAATTTGTTCCCACCCTCGTCAAAATAACTTACCGTCCCATCGTAATCCTGTATTCCCAGCAGACTGCGTATCACAGAACTTTTTCCGCTACCGCTTGCCCCTAATAAAAGCACGATCCCCCTGCCTGGTACATTCACGGAAAAGTCCGTCAAAATACGATGTCCGTCATATGTTATACACAAGCCCTCTGCCCTTATCGAAATGCCTTTTACCTGACCGCTTTCCTTTTGGTGGACAGTCTGATCCCCCGTCTCCTGCAAATATGGTCGGATTCTAGAATAAGAAAGCCTCATTTTCCCAAATTTCAGTAAAGCGGGCACCATCTTACTACCAAAGAATACCATATTACCCGAAATCTGTAAGATATAAATGCCATCCGATAATTGTATACGCCCTGCAATGACAGATAAAAACATTAGCATGAAAGGAATTACAGTACTGCTATATTCCAAGATTCCATTCACTATTGTGTATTTTAACTGGGAAACCAGCTCAGACATCTTATTCTGATAGTATTTGTCAGCTTTCTCCTCAAAATAAGACAGGCCATACGCCCTGCCATGGAAACTTCTGAGAACATCCTGCATCTGAACAATGGCTACTATAGATTCATATAGGTTTTTCTCACTTTTCACAAGCTCTTTGTTGATTACAGTCTGCCTTTTGAATAGAAAAAACTGGTTCACGCTTGATAATACAAGTAACATGAATAAGACAATCCCGATAAACAGGCTCACACGCAGGATGAGCACCGAACTAACAGCCATTGTGCAGACTGCTGTCACTATATCGCCTGTATTCTCCATTAAAAATCCTCTGATGTTTTCCATGTCCTCATTCATCAAATGAAGGTAATCCTCTTCCCTGCCAGGAATGCCTACACTATTTCTATATATTTTACCTTTCATTTCCAGAATCAGCTTATTCATAACTTTTTTCTGTAAAAGATTTCCCAGGAAATTGGCAAAACACGCCATTGTTATTCCAATGATAAAAAGGATCAACGCCGTCCATATAAAGCTTTTCTGGTTTCGTTCAATGGCCAGGAAAATATATTGTACCATGACAGCCGATGAAACCGTATAAGAAACATTGCCGATCATTAACAATACTTGTGATATCCCCCATTTTAACTTTTTTCCTTGAAGCAATGTGAAGAATTCCACAGGCATCCTCACCTCCCTATAAATGAATTCCTATAACCGGACCACATAATCAACACCTTGTAGATCCCTTTGGTCATGTGTAACGAATATGATCGTACATTCCTTTTTTAAATTGCGGATTGTCCGCATTACCATGCTCCTGGTAATCGGGTCCAGGCTTGATGTCATTTCGTCCAAGAATAACCATGCTGGATGTCGTATCATTGCCCTGCAAATCCCAAGACGTTGTATCTGACCAAGTGAAAGATTTCTGCCGCCATTCTCTATGACAGTGTCCAATCCTCTTTCAAGATTCAGTATTTCCTCCCATATTCCTACCTTTTTGCAAGCTTCTATTATCTCTTCATTAGATGCTTCACCCCCCATTAGTATATTCTCCCTGATCGTCCCCGAAAACATCGTGCATTTTTGCGGAACATATGCAATTTTTTTCCTTACCTGCTCCAGGGAATCCCTTGTCAGTACCAATCCCCCATAAGTAATGTGGCCCTCCTGCGGAAAATATAAGGTGGAAAGCAACTTGATCAGAGTTGATTTCCCCTTGCCATTCTCCCCTGTGATCGCTGTCATTTTGTTTGCCGGAAACTGCATGTCAAGATTCTCAAATACAACTTTTTCATTATTATAAGCGAAGGTCACACCTTTCAAACAAATGCCGCTATCCTGGAAAGAATCTCCCCACCCTATATCTGCCCTGACATTCCACTTTTCTTCTTCCAGCAATACAATCTTATTAATTCTTTCCTGATAACCTCTTATTTGCTGTGTTAAAGATATCAAGCCCTGGATACCGGGAAGCCCTTGATAAACATAATTAAAAACCGTAAGAAAGACATAAAAAATACCAACACTTATTTCCTGCTTAAGAACCAGAAAGCCTCCTCCAATAAAGAAAAAGATGTACGGCACTACTCCCGTCATAAGCTGGAGAATTCCGCTAAGAGACTCACGAAACGCCATCTTCTCCTCAACATTTTTCATGTTATCCAGTCTGGTATTCATTTTCTCGCACATAATGCCCTGCAAAAAGAATACCTTTATAATATTTTGTTGCCTGATCGAGCTTATAATAAAGTCATTAACACTTGCTCTGGCCTCTCCTCGCTTTTCTACAATATTTTTCAATGGCGCTGATACAAGCCCACCTAATACCGCCATAATTGGAATCATCAGGAAGCCCATGATTGTTAATTGCCATGAAATAGAAAGGCATATAAAAAATGCCACAGTCATAATAATCACGGACGGAATGCCACCCGTATACACTTCTCTTAACATACTATAATATTGCCCTGCTTCATTTGTCAGTGTCTCTGTTAGATGGCCTTCCGGCAAGGCAGATGCCTGAAAATAGTCTGCCTGAATTACCTTGTCCACCAGATTAAGTTTAAACTTGCGGCTACCTTCTAAATAGAGTTTCTCCATTTTTGCGGCATGAAACACTTTAAATACATATTCAACGATTATTACCAGCATGTAACAGGATATAGTAACATAAACGGAATCGCCAACCATGAATTCATCCAACAATTTTCCCATAAGCAAAGATTCTGAAATAGAAAGAGTATTCATAAGGATAGACAAGATGAATCCTGCGAAAAAAATTCTCCTTTCCATCATTTTTTCTATTCTACCCATACTTACCTCACTTTCTGTCTTCCTGATACGGTTGACCGCATTCAGTACGAAAACACTCCTGCGGTCAACCATCTTCAATTTCTGGCGCGTTACCAACCACAACAGATTGCCCAAGCCTTCTCACTATAAAGAACTAACTTGGACATTTTTCTTTTTTTCCTTAACACCATATTAGCCTTCCTCCTTTCCTCTTCGATAGGCTTTTGAATCCCTTATAGCAAATCGCTTCATAATATCGCATCTCATGCCCTTAAACCAAAAGATCTTAGTATTTTCCTATCGAAAAAACTCCCTGTTTACTTCCTTGAGCCTTCTTTTGGTATTTAACTGTCTTGTTTTCATTATCTCAATAATAATGAATTTGAAGACTCAATCCTTTCCTGTCTTACCATGGACAGCATACAAAATATGCATTTTCTGAAAAAAATATTATTTTTGTATTTGCTTTTTTCTTACGCAATTTCATCAAAACTTCCCCCTTTCTGTCAGACTGGTTTTTAAGGCACTTATGAAATGCCAGAAGCTGCGACCTGTACCTACTCATAATTTATCAAAAGAGTAGATCACTTTGAATGGTTTTTATCAGCATATCTTCATTTTTAACCAAGGTATCTAATTCCTTACCAACACTTGAGCTAACCAATTTGCTATAATACAAATGTTCATATGACAAATCTTTTATTTTCTTCATATATTCTATAGATTTATCCAAATAACTTACAATTTCAAAATAGTTGCGTAAGCTATCCTTATAAATACCCAAACATCTTTTAAGCATAATTCTTTTTGATACTGCTAAATGATAGATAAAAAAGGGAACAAACAATTGTTCTTTCCCCAAAGCACACTGGTCAGCCATGTATAATAAAGCATTTCTGCCTACCTTGAAATCCGGAGATTCAAAGTAATAATCCTTTACAACTCCAGCTAATATTTTTTGAAAGTATAATAACCGCCCATCTTGTGTCATCGGTATATCATGAAACCTAACTACTGACACTTTACAATAGCGCTTAAATGCTTCATCAAAATGCTCTTTTGGTATTTTTACTATAGATGGATTAAACTTTTGCTTTATTTTCTCAATGTTCAAAAAAACATATGGACTATCTGCTATATAGTAACTTTCTATATCCTCACCCAGCAGATATGTTAAATGTTGTAAATGTAACGTCTCCTTTCCTTCCGTCCACCATGCATAATCAGGAACATAATTAAATGCTGTCTGCAATATTAATGAACCCTCATCGTGTAATAACTCTGTAATCTTCTCATGGTGATTCCCCTTTATTGTCCATTCCTTAAAATCTTGATAGTGGGTTTTTACATCCGTCTTCATTATATACAAATCATCATTAGCAATCTGTAAATTAATGTCATCACAGAAATAAACCCATGGATTAAAATCTGATATTTTTCTAAATTCAAAATAACAAATCTGTTCAAAACAATCTAATAAATTACATAATGGAATAATTTTTTCGTTATGATCTACATGATAATCCAATTGATATTTTTCTTCCTTTTCAATTAACATATCCATACCTTTAAAACCTTCCCAAATTGTCCTCTAGTTTCCGAACCCGGCTCTGACATTTCTCTATTTCATTTTGCCGAATCAACTTCCCGTTTCTATTTAAATGGATTATATCGTTTTCCCCTTTCAATTGCCACCATCTGAGCAGAAAGATTCTTCTTTCCTTTTAGGTAGAGTTCTTGACTTTAACAAAATGATAAACTATAATGCTAATCGTAAGGAAATGTCTGCAATTTTCACCTTATTAACTTAAACCAACTACAGATAAAGCAATCATATATTCAGGGAGTAACTGATATGGGAATCTACAACGCCAACAGATTTATCAGAGAAGCCCGACAAAAGGCAGGACTCACCCAGGAGCAAATGTCGGAAGGAATCTGCTCCCCCAAAGTCCTGTCCAGAATCGAAACCGGATTGACCAATGTCAGTCATGTTACCTTCCAGGCCCTGATGGATCGGGCCGGGGCGCCTGTCAGCGCTTTTCCTGTCTTTAACAGCAGGGATGGATTTGAGTGTTTCTACGCTTTGAAGCGTGTACACTTTTACCTGAATGCCTGGCAGCTGAAACCTGCCCGTAAGGAACTGCAGAAGCTTGAAGACCGCAATTGGGCCGGCAATAAGCTTTATTACCAGGAATGGCTCCTGTTGCATTGCCGGCTGCAGTTTTATTCTTACCGCTGCTCCCATGAGCAAAATTTCCGTACTCTCCTGGAAGCCCTGCACATAACCAGGCCGGAGATCGATTTGTCCGATTTCCGCCGTCTCCTGCTGTCTCAAAATGAGATCCGGATTCTCACTTCCCTGGCCCAGGAGGCCCTCTATCTGGGGAAAATGCATGAATGCCTGCAGATCTGCGCTCAGGTTGCGGACTTTCTGGCAGACAGTAAGTGGACCCTTACGGAAAAGGAACGATTGCAGGCAGATAACGCCATCGTCTGCACAAAATACCTCATTGCCGCCGGCAACTATGAGTCCGCTCTGGAAACCACCCAAAGCAGCCGTCACAAGATGGCTCTGAACGCCGAGACTGCTCCCCTGCTGGAACTGACCTTCCTCACCGGATTATGCTGTTATCATACAGGAAACGTGAGCGATGGAGAAAAGTATGTGAAAGCCGCCTTCTACTCTGCCTATGCCCTGGAAAGCTGCTATGCCACTGTGTGCCGGGATTATCTGCGCAGGGAAACTCCCTTTCCTTTGACGGGAGAAATGCGTTCCCGTCCGGATATCCCTCTGCCGGTCTATCCAACAGCCCGGGTCATTGATTCCGACTCTTTATGCGGTGAATCTTATGATATGGCGGCAGATTCCTATTCTCTGGGTAATCTCATACAGGACCTGCGCAGGGAACAGAAGATCTCCCAGAGCCTTCTCTGCCGGGGATTATGCACCGGCTCCCGGCTGTCCAAAATCGAGAGCGGCGCCATAGAGCCGGATATCATGCTGTCCGAAGCTCTGCTGCAGCGCCTGGGCCTCTCGGATCGGGTATTCGCTTTCTGGGGAAGTGAAAAGGAAAAAAAATTTCACGATTTGAAATATAAGATCATGTATGAACGCTCCCTGCCGTCGGAAACCCTGGAGGCTTATCTGGATGAGATGGAGCGAATGATCGGCGAAAAGGATATTTTGTATTGGCAGGAATATCTTTTCCTCAAAACAATAGAACAAAATCCTCCCGGTAAAAGAATTGCAGGACTTACCCAAGCCCTGCAACTAACTCTGCCCGAATTTAAAATCAACGAGATCTGCTCCTATCGGTTAACATGGTGCGAATTAACAATCCTTAATAATCTGGCCCATGAATATCGGGGGACAGAGCAATCTTATTTGTGTTCTGTGTATGCGTCACAGATTATTGCCTATATGCAATCAGAAAAGACCGATATTTTATTGCAGAACCTTCTCCTTCCTTTTACTTATTTTGCACATTGCCGTACCTTATATCTGCAAAAGCTTTATGTACAGGTTCTGGATTTTGCCAATACAGTAAATATATCTTTACTAAAATGCAACTTAATAGCCTACACTGGTTATCTATTTTTTTACGCTCAGGCGTTAGCGGAATGCAATTTTCTAAATGATGCAGCATCAACTGCAATATCTGCCTGTTCGCTCAGTGAGCTAAGAGAAAAGACGAAGAATGCCGCAACATTGACAAAATATTTTAGAGAAGAATTGAAAACTATTCTCAATTATTAACAATAAAGTTTTTCCTCGTCCTCCAAATCCACATAAGGCCTGACACCCTCTTCGCCGCCCTCCCCTTCAGGCAGCTCCCCGATCTCGCTCTCCACACCCGGCTCTGTCCGGAGAGGTTGCTGTTCTCCGGGCTCTATCTGCGGCAGCCCTGCAAAAAGCACCAGAACCCCTGCCAGCACACCCTTCGCAATTACCCTCTTAACCATACTTTTCCATTTTGTTCCCATAATTCCTCTTTCTCCTCTTTCGTCTCATCCTATCCTGCCGGAGAGCTTTCCCTCCCGGGCGGAACGATTTTATAGGAATTATATTAGCATACCTTTATCCTGAAGAAAACTGTTTGAACAGAAATTTTCATCTTTCCATTTAGGTAGAATTGCCTCTACAAAAGGCGAAACCTCTCATCCGATCAAAACCGTTTTCCCCGCAAAGGCAAACCCGTATTTCCTGATTTTGCTCTCGGGAAAACCCTTGGCCAGCAAATCTGTGGCATAGTGCCTGTCCTCAATCTGCCGCAGGGCCGCCTGCACCGTCTCTTCCATGGTACTCTCGCCCTTTTTTCCCGGGGTATGCACCTTAAATTCCATAATGAGAGCGTCGTCTTCCCGGTTTAACGGCTCCAGCATTACGTCATAGCGTCCAAATCCGCTTTCCCTGTTGGATGTAACGGTATACCTGTCCGATAATTCCACCATGAGTCCCAGTACAAATCCATGGTAAAAGCGTTCCGGCTCCGAAGATTCCGAAGATATGCTGCCTGTGTCAAAATAGCTGAAAACTGCCCTGGAAACCCTGTTCATATATGCGTTCATGGCCTCTTTATCCCCCTGCAGCAGCGCCTTGATGAAATTGTTGTAGGCGGAAACCGATGGGGAAAACCAACCCTTTATCATTTTCCGGAACATGATGCGGACTTCCTTGTTCGTCAGGGACAACTCGTATTCCTCCTCCCCGTCGTCCAAAGTATAGTTATCCACCTTCAGATACCCGCTGACCAGGAGCATGCTCCAGATTGCATTCTCGTCCTGATCCAATTGGCTGAACACAATCTGCTCGTCTATCTGTGTATGGAGCTTCCCGCCTTCCAGCAGGCCTTCCATCACCATCTTCACATCAGGGCTTCCCTCCCGGATCAATTTCCCCACCAGGCTGTTGGAGCTGGTATTTGCCCAGTAGGTTGTCAACTTCCCGGTATCCAGAAAATTCAGGATTGACCATGGATTGTAGATATCCTTCCATTTTCCGAATATAAAGCCATCGTACCAGCTTTTCACCTCTTCCTTATCTTTTTCTCCGAAACCATGCTCCTCCATCGCCGCGAACACTTCTTCTTCCGTAAAACCGAACGCCGTCCCATACTCGTCTGAGGTTGTGGTTACCACTTTCAGATTATTTAAATCCGAGAAAATGGATTCTTTGCTGATTCTGGTGATTCCCGTCATAATCGCCCGCTCCAGCCATGGATTGGTTTTGAAGGCGGCATTAAACATACTTCTGGTAAAGGCCACCATTTCCTCCCAGTATCCATGCACATAAGCCTCCTGCATAGGGGTATCGTATTCGTCCAGCAGGATAATCACCTTTTTATTGTAATAACGATATAAATATTCCGACAATTCATTCAACGCCAATGTAGCATCCGTATCGTTCATATCTCCATCTTTCCGAAAAAAGGATTTTTTCTCCCACTCCGACAGCTGACCGCTTTCCACCAGATATTGGCACCGTGCATATTCTCTGGCAAGCAGTGCACAGATTTTGGAACGCGCGTTCTGGAAATCCGTCTCCTTCACATTCGCAAAGGACAGGAAAATAACCGGCCACTTCCCCTGCAGCAAGCGATACTTCTCTTCATTCCAGACAGAAAGCCCTTGAAACAGCTCTCCGCGCCCCGCATATTCTATGGAAAAAAATTTCTCCACCATGCTCATGGCCAACGTCTTGCCAAAACGCCGCGGACGGGTGATAAGGGTCACCGCATCGCCGCCTTCCCACCACTCTCTAATAAAATCCGTCTTGTCTATATAGAAATAATCATTTGTAATCAGCTGCTCAAAGTCCTGATGTCCTATCCCTATTGTCCTTGCCATATACAGCTCCTTTCTTTTCCAAAACAGCTCCCCTCGCATACGCTTCCAGCTACTGCCGCAGTCTGGCTTTAACCATTCACCTGTCCCCGAACCCCTGTGCCAGCAGGCCAAACACATTCCTCCGGCCCTTTTATGTCTGGAATAAGACATTGTGCCATGTGCACAGCAACGCACATGGCAGGATGGCCATTCGGCCGTTCCTTGCCGGAAATAAGGTCAATTATACCATGTGCACAGCAACGCACATGGCAAGATGACCATTCGGCCGTTCCTTGCCGGAAGTAAGGTCAATTATACCATACAACAGACAAAAATAGAATCTTTTGGAGATAGATAATTGACTATGATTTCCTGATTCAGCGGAAGAATGACATCTTCCCTGTGGAAGTCAAATCCGCCCCCAACAGCAACAGCAGAAGCCTGAAAAAATCCAAGGAACTGTTCGGCAATCAGGTGAAACTGCGTGTCAGGCTCTCCCTGGACAATTTGAGATTGGACGGAGACATTTTGAATATTCCGCTTTTCATGGCAGATCAGACAGACCGGCTGATGGGAATTGCGCTGAACCTCTGACATTGCATGTAAACGACGCATACCGGCGTCTTTTGGGTGCACGGCTCACCCTCAGTTATTCGGTGCGCATATAAGCCGACCGCGTATAGCCGCTCAACACGAAAATCCCGCGACTACCGCTAAATCGGGTTCTGACCTGTCCGATTGAGGCGCCGAACACCAAAATCCTGCCTGCTCCGACAACCTCAATCCGGACTTGTCCAAATTACAAATTAAGGCACAGAATACGGAAAATCCTTTTACCGGAACATTCCATATCCTGTGCCTCTGATACAGCCGCCGCAGGATCTGCCTCCTCAGCATCGCCGCCGAAATATCGGCCGTCTTCCTGAACCGCAGCTGCCTTCTTACCTTACACCTTCTCGATCGCTATCGTTACTTTCTCGCCGTTCACGTTCCACTCCTTCGCCACTGCGAAATCCACGTCCGAAGTCAGCTCTTCCGCCAATACCTTTCCGGAGATAGAATCCTTGTTGCGGGCGGCGATTTCCGCCAGCTTTCCGTTTCCGTTGACGGACACTTTAATATGGTCCATAACCTCAAAGCCCGCGTCCTTGCGCATGGTCTGGATCTTGCTGATAAGTTCAAAGACAAATCCTTCTTCAATCAGCTCTTCCGTCAGATTAGTATCCAGCACCACGGTCAACTTACCGTTCTCCTGGGACACATAGCCGCACCTTTGCGTCATGTCGATTATCAGATCATCTTTTGTCAATTCTACGTTTGCGCCGTTTACTTCAAAACACAGCTTTCCGCCCACGTTCAGCTCGTCCATGGCCACGTTGCCGTCCAAGGACGCAAGCACCTTCTGGATCCCGCCGAGCTGTTTGCCGTACTTGGGTCCCACGGTGCGCAGCTGGGGCTTGAAGGTATAGGTGGTGTAGTCACGCACGTCCTCTGTGTAAACCACTTGCTTCACATTCAGCTCATCCTCAATGATGGTAGTATAGAAGCTGTCCAGACCGGCTTTTGCGGTTTTCGCTTCCGCCGCAGCGCCCTCCGATGTCCCGGCGGCCATCTTCACATACATCCTGCCGATGGGCTGGCGATTCTTAATTGCGGCGGCATTCCGGCAGGCCCGGCCCAGTACCACGGCCTCCAGAACCTCCTCCATATCTGCCTCCAGTTTTTTATCGATAAAGCCCTCTTCCGCCTTCGGGAAATCGCACAGGTGGATACTCTCCGGCGCATTACCGTCCGTGCTGCACACCAGATTCCGATAGATTTCCTCCGTCATAAAAGGAATCATGGGAGCCGCCGCCTTGCAGACAGCCACCAAAGCCGTATGGAGAGTCATATAGGCATTGATTTTATCCTGCCCGCAGCCCCCTGCCCAGAAGCGCTCACGGCTGCGGCGCACATACCAGTTACTCATCTCCTCCACGAAATCCTGAAGTACCTTGGCTGCCTCGGTAATGCGGTATTTGTCCAAGTTATTGTCCACCTCGCCCACTGTAGTGTAGAGCCTGGACAGGAGCCACTTATCCATCACGGGCAGCTTATCATACTCCAGTGTATACTGCGCCGCGTCAAAGCCGTCGATATTGGCATACAGCACGAAGAAGGTGTACGTGTTCCAGAGCTTATCCAGGAACTTGTGCTGCCCCTCCAAAACAGTCTTGCCGGAGAAGCGCTTTGGCAGCCAGGGAGCGCAGCTGCTGTAGAAATACCACCGGATGGCGTCCGCGCCGTACTCTGCCAGGGCCTCGAAGGGATCCACCACATTACCCTTGGATTTACTCATCTTCTGTCCGTCCTCATCCGCCACCAGGCCCAGGACGATGACATTCTCATAGGGAGCCTTGTTGAACAGCAAAGTGGATTCCGCCAGGAGGGAGTAAAACCACCCCCGTGTCTGATCCACGGCCTCGGAGATGAACTTCGCCGGGAACTGCTGCTCGAACAGGTCTTTATTTTCAAAAGGATAATGGTGCTGCGCAAAGGGCATGGCTCCGGAGTCAAACCAGCAGTCGATGACCTCCGGCACACGCCTCATGGTTTTGCCGCACTTGGGGCAGGGGAAGGTCACTTCATCGATATAGGGCCTGTGTAGCTCCACCTTTCCCGCATTCTCGTCCCCGGCCAGAGCCGCCAGCTCCGCCCGGCTGCCTACGGACACCGTGTTCCCGCATTCGCACTCCCAGATATTCAAGGGTGTGCCCCAGTAGCGGTTCCGGGAGATGCCCCAGTCCTGGATATTCTCCAGCCAGTTGCCGAAGCGCCCCTCGCCTATGGCAGGCGGGATCCAGTTGATGGTCTTGTTGTTCCGCACCAGGTCATCCTTCACCGCAGTCATCTTGATAAACCAGGACTCCCTTGCATAATAGATCAGCGGTGTGTCGCAGCGCCAGCAGAAGGGATAATCGTGCTCAAATTTAGGTGCGGAGAACAGCTTCCCCTCCTTATCCAGATCCTTGATGATCTCGGGATCCGCATCCTTGACAAACATCCCCGCATAAGGGGTCTGCTCCGTCATATGGCCTTTCCCGTCCACAAACTGTACCAGGGGCAGGCCGTACTTTCTACCTACATTGGCGTCGTCCTCGCCGAAAGCGGGGGCAATGTGTACGATGCCGGTACCGTCGGACATTGTGACATAGCTGTCACATGTGACATAATGCGCCTTCTTTCCCTGGCGCTCTGCTTCCTCTCCCGCACATGCAAACAGCGGCTCATATTCCTTATATTCCAGATCCGTGCCCTTATAGGACTCTAAAATCTCGTATGCGGCCTTACCTTCCTGTGCCAGGGAACCCAGGACAGCATCCAGCAGGGCCTGGGCCATATAATAGATATAGCCGTCCGCCGCCTTCACCTTCACATAGGTTTCATCAGGGTTCACACACAGAGCTACGTTGGAAGGCAACGTCCAGGGTGTGGTAGTCCAGGCCAGGAAATAGGCGTCCTCTCCCGCACATTTGAACCTTGCCACTGCGGAGCGCTCCTTCACTGCCTTATAGCCCTGGGCCACTTCATGGCTGGAAAGAGGGGTGCCGCAGCGGGGGCAGTAAGGCACGATCTTGAAGCCCCTGTACAAAAGCCCCTTATCCCAGATGGTCTTTAATGCCCACCACTCCGACTCGATATAGTCGTCGTGATAGGTTACATACGGATCATCCATATCCGCCCAAAACCCCACTGAACCGGAGAATTCCTCCCACATGCCCTTGTATTTCCAGACGCTCTCCTTGCACTTGTCAATGAAAGGGGCAAGACCGTATTCCTCGATCTGCTCCTTGCCGTCCAATCCCAGGAGCTTTTCCACTTCCAGCTCCACAGGCAGTCCGTGAGTGTCCCATCCTGCCTTTCTCGGCACCATATAGCCCTTCATGGTGCGGTATCTGGGGATCATATCCTTGATTGTGCGGGTCTCCACATGGCCGATATGGGGCTTGCCGTTGGCAGTAGGCGGACCGTCGTAAAAGGTATAGACCGGGCCTTCCTTCCTGCTGTCGATACTCTTTTTGAAGACATCGTTCTCCCGCCAAAACTTTTCCACTTCTTTTTCACGTTCCACAATACTTACACTGGCTGAAACCGGTTTGTACATTTTCTGACTCCTCTCTGAATTTCAATTTTTGCCGCCCCGTCGCCGCGTTTCCAAAGCTCCGTTTACGGCTCCCTGCTGCAACCGAATCTGTACGCCATGCTGTCCAAAGGCTTAAAAATAAGCTCCGTCCCGTAATAGGACGAAGCTCTCTTCGTTTCACCACCTGTTACAACGTACGTTTCATGCCGGCTAATGCTTTTCACGTTTCTCCCAGGTAAAGAACCGCCGCGCGGTCCGCTCCAGGTACCCGAATATGCTCCTGCATTCCGGACTTTCCGAAAAAGCGGTTCTGCAGCCATACAATACAAATCATGCCTGCTAACCATCAGCCCTCATGAATAATACGGTTTCCCGTAACGTGGGAATCCCGTGCAGAACTACTCCTCAAAACCAGACGCCTTTCCTCTAATCGGATATCCGGCGCCGGCTCCCGCTTTCGCCCTGCCTGCTCGGAAGTGATCTTCGCTGTCCCCTACTCACACCGGTCTCCCACCCTCACCGGCTCGCTGCTGATTTCCGAAAACAGTTACTCTCCTCGTCATGGCATTTCTGCTCTTTCTTTTTCAGGAAAATGCCTTCCTTCTGTAAACAACCGTCTGACAGTTCTCCCGATATGCCATTATAGCCCTTAACTTTTTTATTTGTCAAGCAAAATTAAGGGAATATCCGAATTTTTACTGTTTTTTTAGATCCAGGAATACATTTACCATTTTCCCTCACCTCTTGCTGTTTCCTGACCGTTGTTTTACTGGACATAATGTTGATATCAGCCATCTGCCCTTTCCTCCTTTATCTGTAATGTTTTCCCTCTGACATGGAAAACATTACCCTGCTTACATGCACCGGTGCGCATTAGCGCATACAATGGCGCCCATAAAGAACAGCCCCATGGCCGCCGGATCGGAGAAAATGAGAATTGCAGCAGCCTTTTCCCGTCAGGTTTCCGGGAGCGCAAAAAATACGGTTACATAAATGACCGTCAAAAACGCGTTCCCCCGCCATGCCGGAAACAGACTGATACTACTGGCGGTTGACGATCTCCTGCTGCTCCTGAATGACCTCAAACTAGAGCAGCTCCTTTGATTTATAAAACAAATAGAACGTCTTACAGAAAATATTTGTGCTACCCCTTCTTCCGCGTCAGGAAAGCCCCAACAGCTGCCCCGATAAAAATAAACGGCGCCAATCTGACAAACAGCCATTCCAATGCGTGAACGGCCGTTCCCATAACGGCAGTCTCAGGGGCAGAATAATCCCAGCCTGAGTAAGGACTGCTTAATTCGATCAGGACCGCAAAAATCATTCCTATGACAATGCACAGCGAGATAAGCAGCCAATGAAGTATTTTTCTTCTCGTGTCCTTCCTTCGGGCAAGCTGTAAGTTTATAATCTCCAGTTTTTCGCCAAGCGCCTTCAGCTCATCAACTTTCGACTCCGCAACTTTTTCCCCGAGCAAAGTGCTTACGGGCGTCTCAAGCGCTTCCGATATGGAAATCAGCATATCTGAATCAGGAACCGACAGTCCCTGCTCCCATTTAGAGACTGTCTGACGCACCACGTTCAGCTTAACAGCCAGTTCCTGCTGCGAAAGCCCTTTTGATTTTCTAAGCGATTTTAGATTTTCATTTAACATGAGTAAGTACCTCCTTCTTTTTGTCGTCACCCCCATTGTACAGAAAACGCCCCGTTGCCGCAAGCAACGCATATTAACATTTGCAAAAACATACAGGCAAATGTTTCAAATATGCGCAAATTATTCAACATTTACAAACTGCCTCATTGCATACTCCCCTGTCCTTTGCTATCATGAGGGAAGGAGGTGACATATATGGCTAATGAAGACAAAAAAGATTTTAACGCAATGCTGCACAATGTCAAGGACATGCCCAGGATACAGATTGTCACAGATGAAGCGACTATCAAAAAATACGGCGGAGACAGAATGTACTTTGCCCCGCCCGCAGCTTATGACGAGCTCATGAAGAAAATACCCCCGGGCAGGGTCATTACCGTAGGTGCCATCCGTAAATATCTGGCAAAAGAAAACAACGCGGATTTCACCGAGCCCATAACCGCAGGGTTTTTCGTCTCCATCGCAGCCTGGGCAAGCCATCAGCGCTCCGGGGACGAAACGCCCTACTGGCGGACCCTGAAGGCAAACGGCGAACTGAACGCCAAATATCCCGGCGACGTGGAAGCGCAGAAAGAAATGCTTGAAAAAGAGGGACATACCGTCGTCCAAAAGGGCAGGACGAATATCCGGTATTATGTGAAGGATTATGAGCATGTCTTATTTAAGTGCTTTTGGAATAGAATGTTTTCTCATGCTTCCTCGCTTCCTATTTGTTTAGTTTGGTTTACCCGCCGCAATATGAACATAGCAAGAATTAGATAAAAAGTATTCTTTTATTGCCGTCATGTGGCAGATTGGATTTCTATTGTTTATTTATATGCTAACTGCTAATTTTGTGGATTTCATAAAGATTTGAAAAAAGGACGGCTCGCAAGCCGTCCATAATGTCAATATGGAATTTTGATTATAACCTGTGCGCCGCCAGTCTTTTCAGAGTTGCTTAAAATAAGCTGTCCGCCATGTTTGGCTATTATGGAGTCTGCTACATAAAGACCTATTCCATAATGCGATTTGGAATGTCTGCTTTGTTCGTCCATATAAAATTGTTCGGTTGCATGTTTTAACGCTTCGGGAGAAAAACCACTTCCCATATCAGTGACAGAGCATAGGATTGAATTATCTTTTTCATATACTTCAAAGAAAACGGTTTTTCCTGCTGGTGTATATTCTATTGCATTTAAAAAAACATTTGCAAAAACTCTTATCAGTTGTTCACTGTCTGCAAAGATATATTCCCGATCAACATTCTCCCTCCATTCCAAATAGATATTTTTTACAGCGCACAAACCTTTTGCCTGTGTACGGATTTCCTGCAATAAGGAAGATAATTTTACATTTTTACGGCGAAAAGGAAAATTCTCTTTTGCTTTTGTCATGTCAATTAGCGTTTCAATATAGTCCTGCATTTGAACAACACTGCCCTCAATATAGTCCGCACATTCTTTCTGATTATCGGCAAGTATCGTGTCATACAGCAGCTCCGTATTTCCACGGATAATAGTCAGTGGTGTTTTCAAATCATGTGCCAAAGCTGAAATCTGCTCCTGCCTTAATTTATCCGCTTGCCATTGCTCGGCAAGCGAATTTTTTAGTGCCTGTTTCAAGTGTTCCAATGCGGATAAGGCGCGGTCTACTTCAAATATGCCACTACTTTCAATCTTAAAATCCAAATCCTGCTTCTCAATTTTCTGGGTTACGATAAGCAGTTTGTCAATTTTCCTGCCCGTATATTTCCCAAACCAATGGGAAACAAGGAGCAGCAAAACGATAATCTCAATCATTATCAGCCCGATAAGGCAAAAGTCGGATGTCGGGCATATCCGTCGAAGCGCTGGATTGCTGAATTGTGAAGTCAAACGGTATCGCAAAAGAATGACTTCATTCTCACGGTCAACAATCCGAACACGGTATGGGTGAACTACATTCTTTCCGTTTATGACAGCTTTCTCCCAAAAGGTGTTGGCGGTATCTTCTGATAAAGAACCGTACTGGAACGCACCTGTGGGAGAATAAACGCCATAATCGCAAAAGCTGGGAATGTCGGCTGTATCAAATAATTTATCTGCCTGTATTTTTTCTGCTGCGTCATCAATACTATCCTCAATATTCATGGCAGGAATAATGACTTCTGTATTGATGAAGAGCATATATAGACCAACATTAACGGCAATAATGAAAAGGATACCTCCAGCAACAGTGAATATATACCGCATGAACACAGAACGTAGTTTTTTTACTCCCATTTATAACCCACCCCCCAAACCGTTTCAATAGGGGATAATTTGACAGCCGCTAACTTACTGCGGATATTTTTTACATGAGTGGCTATCACACTATCGTCACTTTCTCCCTCAAAACCAAAAACAGCTTCATAAATCTGCTCTTTTGAAAAAACCTGTCCCCGGTGCAAAGCCAGATATTCACATATTTCATACTCACTTTTGGTTAGAGGGAGTTTATTCCCATTGACTTCCGTTTCCTTTGCGTTGATGTGAAAGATAATGCCCGAAATGGATATGGCATATTTCTTTTCTCGGTTATCTCTGCGTAAATGTGCATTTACACGGGCAAGCAATTCATTTGTACCAAAAGGCTTTGTGATGTAATCGTCGCCGCCAATTCCCAAACCACGAACAATATCACTTTCCTGTGTTTTTGCAGTCAAGAAAATAATAGGGCAATCCACAAGGGAACGGATTTGATCGCATAATTCAAAACCATCCATATCCGGCATCATAATATCCAGCAAAATCAAATCATATCGTCTGAAATCTATATCAAGAACGGCTTTTGCATTTGCTTGAAGTGTTACGGTATGGGCGTCTTTTTCGAGAATGCGTTTTATCAGTTGAAGCATTGCGTTTTCATCATCAACAACTAATATATTCGCCATATCAATCCCTCCTGTCAGACTTCATTTACGGTCGCCCCAAAAGGCATAAGGGCGAGTTTTGCAATCTTAAAGCATTGCATACCAAACGGTATGCCGATAATTGTACAGCATAGCAGTATTCCATTTATGCACGCTGTTATGGCAAGCGGAATACCACTGATTATAAGCCATACAAGGTTTGCCAAAGTTGAAATTGCATTACCGCCATACTGAATTTCTTTTCCAAAAGGGAAAAAGGTAAGAGCAGTAAATTTGAAACATTGCCGCCCAATCGGTATTCCAATAATGGTTATGCACCAAAAAATGCCCGATATTGTCCATGCCAAGCCCTGCCATAATCCTCCGCACAGGAACCATATCACGTTTCCCAAACAACCCATATTATATCATCTCCTCACTCATTTGTACACTTTCCCTCGTACCGCAAAAACCACACGAACAAAATTACAATAAACAAAACCGTCATGCCCGCGCACATGCTTATCCCGAATTTAAGTTCTGCGCTAACAGCAGTTAAATCCTGCAAGGAAAATTGAAGTGCGAAATCACTAAGATGTATTCCAAAGCCATATGGCAGCACAAACCACAAGCCTGTACCTAAGCCCGTTTGGAGCAATGCAGCTAATAAACTGCCAATAGCTCCCATTCCTATGCAGACCGTTCTTCCAAACCGAAATGCCAAAATAATAGAAAGAGCATATAGCAGTATATTGCTGCTCCACAAGGTCAAAGCCGGTAATACAAGGGATGATGTCGGCAAAAGTAATTTTGTTCCTGTCGCCGGAAGTAACAAAGTAAATAAAAATATGCTCAATAATACCGCAAGCAATCCGGCGGCAATCAGTAACAGGAATTTAGACAAAATGGCTTTCGTTTTGGAACGCAACACTAAAATATTCTGATAATGCCCCGCCCGGTTTTCCTGTCCCGCGATAATCTCACAAACGATACTGATAACAAAAGGATATGCGATTGCGAAAAGCTGAAAGAATACCGCAATTTTGTTTATATCGTTTACAGCCGCAAACGTCGCATACAGTAAAACAAGTGCCACTCCCAGAAATGGGAATAAAACATGTATCCAAAAGAACGAAGAATTGCGCAACTTGTAAAAATCGCTTTTTAGATAATGATATAACTCAATCATGTGTTATGTCTCCTTTAGTGAAAAGCCATGCTGTAAGCAAAAAACACAGTACCGCCAAAATCAAGCTAAGCAAAACGGCAGGAATGATTGTTCCAGTATTTAGCAGAAAAGAACCATTTTCAATAGGAATACCGTTAGGGTGCATTTTGAAAAAGGGGCATACAATGCGTGCTGGAGTGGCAAATGGATTGAGATAAAACAAATCACTTTCTGCTCCAATCGTGGATAAAATGTTGCAGCTAAAGGAAATTAGTACAGCGGTAAGATAATTTGTTTTTTTGGCAAGCAACATAATAAGCGGAAGCTGCCAAACGTAAACAAGAAACAATAACATACAGCCCAAAAAACCATTAAGCGGGTCAATGTTCATCACGGTAAAAACACCAAAGAGCGTACAGCCACCCCACATTACAAAATTGGTTAATAAAAGCAGCACAGCAACCGCAAACAGCTTGCCAATCCAGATTTTCTTCATGTCAACAGATAAACAGAGAATATTCTGATACTGTGTGCGTTTTTCACAACTGATAAAGCTGGCACACCAAATAGCAATCGTAATCGGCAGTATCAAAATATACCACCAATTATAGGCTGTAAGCTGAACAAATTTGCCACTCAAGATGTATCCTAAACTCAAAGTAACGATAGGAGCCGCAACAAATAGCTTTAATGCAAACGTATGACGTACTTTTAATAATTCAGAATGTATAAGATGAAACATTATTTTTCCCCCCTTTCGTTATTAGCAGCTACAACACGCATAAAAATTTCTTCTAAACTTGTGCCTTTGTTTATTTTGCTTTCATAGCCCAACTTCCCGGCAGAAATAATTCCAATGTGTTCCGCAATCTGTTCTACTTCGGATAAAATGTGGCTGGATAAAATTACTGTAATTCCATGCGCCGGAAAAGAACAGATAAGTTCCCGTAATTCTTGAATACCAATAGGGTCTAACCCGTTTGTCGGTTCATCTAAAATCAACAATTTAGGTGATGATAACAACGCAAGCGCAATGCCAAGCCGCTGTTTCATTCCCAAAGAAAAATGTCCCGATTTCTTTTTTCGGGTGTCTGTAAGATCAACAATCCGTAAGACTTCCTCAATACGGGTATCGGGAAGTCCGAGCGCAAGGGTTCGCACTTTCAGATTTTCGTATGCAGTCAGATTTTCGTATAGGGGCGGCATTTCAATCAATGCGCCAATAGATTGTAAATCGCTGCGGTTCCATGCGTGACCGTCAAACTCAATTTCTCCCGATGTAGGGCGCAAAATGCCAGTGAGCATTTTAAGAATGGTAGATTTGCCTGCTCCATTCGGTCCCAGCAATCCGTAGACAGAATTTCTCTGAATGTTCAGAGATACATTGTTTACCGCTGTCTGCCCTTTGAAATTTTTGCAGAGGTTTGTTGTTTTCAAAATCATATCCATAATCATCATGTCCTTTCATTTAATTCTATTAGTAGCATAAAGAATATTTTTGAAGATTTCATAAAGAAAGTGGATTTTTGTTTATTTCTTATTAATATGAATAACAATCTCTCCAAATAAAGGAAACCATGTAACAATAACACTTTGCCAAACAACACTTCAATTTACATTTTTCGGAATAACCAAAACCTCCATTTCTTTATCCATTTCTTTTATAAAAACATTCTTTTACAGGTCTATCCCTGCTCTCTCTGCGAAATCAGATTTTCGTCCGATAAGTATCGACTGTCTTTCTTTTGAAAGGCTCTCAAATACACACTTGTACCATTTTTCCATCAACGGAGTGATGAAATAAAATAGAGCCAACGAACGATAATTCTCACTTGTTCATCGGCTCTGCGTCTATGCGTCTGGCTCTGTTATTACAGTTAATTGAAAATTTTTTGCTTAAATTAAAGTTTCATGTCTGCATTTCGGACAATAAAGAGGATAGTTTTTTAACTCTGTATCTTTTCGTATTTGAAGCCTTGTTTTATTTTGGCATATAGGGCATAAAATCCATTTAACTTCCATCAGTCTAATCCTTTTTAATCAATCATTATCTTAATCTTCATTTTTATATAGTGCATAATAATCAGAATCTATGTTATCCAACATTTGAGTAAACCATTTTTTTGTGTCATCAAGGGCTTTATTATAGATAATCGGCGCCATTTTTTCTTCAAACAAATCCAACAGTTGTATTAATTCAATCATGCCAATTTCTTCACCACGTTCAGCAATATAGAACGCCTTTATCTCAGCATTTAATTTTTCCTTTTGCACATCTGATAACTTAATTTTTGATATACTTTCCCTTTTTTCATAAACTGTTCTCCTTGTTCTTAAATCAAATGAAAATATCTACACGCTTTGAAGATACCATCCTCTTCAATGTCTGCCGTCACATAATCAGCTATTTCCTTTAACTCCGAAACAGCGTTTCCCATAGCGATTCCAGTACCGGCAGCTTGTAAAACCTCAAAATCATTCATACTGTCGCCAAAAGCATAAGCGTTTTTTATATCTGTTTCTAAATAATCACACAAAAATTGCAATCCTTTGGCTTTGGAATTACGCTTTTCTACTATATCAGCCCCTTTTATGTCGTCACATAATGGACATTTCAATTCTGGGAATTCCGTTTCCAATTTTTTTATGCCCGCTGGCTCTCCTACATAAGACATAGTGCAAATCCTTTTATCTATCAACTTCCATGGGTCTTTATATTGTCTTTTTAATTCGCCCCAAATTTTGCGATCACGTTCTATGACCTGTTCCATATGGGTAAAATAGTCGTTATCTTCCAAAGTAACTCCTACGGATAAGTCCTCATCCTCTGCAAATCTCAAAATTGCTTCAACCAGTTTTGGCGACATATAAGTTTCATAGATTACTTCATTTCCTATTGTTATCTTCGCCCCATTACTATGTATAATCGCATCTGCACGAATAATATCCCGAAATTGGCGGCTGAAATAATTATCCATATCCCGTCCAGTTGCAATAACAATATAACAGCTTTTACGAAGCCTGCTAATAGCTTCCATAGCACTTTCTGGTATGTGATGTGTCCTGGGATTTAGCAGTGTCATATCCAAATCAAAACTGACGATTGACTTCATAAACATTTCTCCTATTAGTTGTTGTATTATAGCTTTTCATACTGTGCAGCAATTAAACTTCGGCTATATTTAATTCTTCCTGCAATCTGTTAAAAAACAGCGATATATGATAACCGTCAACAATGGCATGAGATACCTGTATCGTAAGCGGGAGCAGAAATCTGCCATTCATTTTTGCATATTTTCCCAAAGTAATCATTTTAATGATTTTATTATCTCCATTACTTGTATTTGAAGAAAAATGTTCAAAATGCAGCCACGGCACAAATGAAACATTAAATACATTTTGAGGTAAAATTTCTTGGGGAACAATCACATTTGAGCCTGCATATTTTTTTAGCGTCTGTTTATATTCCATATCAAAAGCAGGATAGCCCTCTTTCATCTTGACATATAGAGTAAAAAATAATTTCGTCTGCTCATTAAATGCTGAAAAAGTAGGGACTATCTTTTCCCATATAATTAAATTTCCATCAAGAATATCATATTTGAAATTTTCAATACTATTTAATATTTTGTATAACTGAAACAACAAGCGGGATTGCAAATGAGTGTTTTCCTCCCTACTTTTTTCCAATGTCTTTGTAATATCTATTTTTTTATATAACTCCATACTGTACCTCTTTGATTTTGTACTTTTTACCGCAAATCTAATGTTGGTAATGAAAGTAATTTACAAAATTCCCTCAAGAAAATTTGCTTATTCAATATTACGTTCCTATTATCCGTTTTTTTTATACTCATATTCTAAATATTCAACATATTTTTCAAAAATGGCAATAAAATCTGTTGAAAATTCATTCTGAATTTTTTCCATAGCGTGTTGCACCGCCTTTTTCATTTTGCGTGTGACTTTATCCGCAAAAACCTGTCCGCTATCCGTAAGTGAAATCAATTTTTCTTTTGACTGTTTTTGGGGTAAAAGAATAATATACCCCGCACTGACACACTCTTTTATAATTGTGTTCAGTGTTGTCTTGTGTATATGCCAATCTTCACATATCTGTTTTTGAGAATGCTGTTTTTGGTCGCTTAGTATATCTAATAACAACAATGTGTTTTCTTTTATCCCCATTTCTTTCGCAATTTCATAATAGACGCCAATACATCTGTTGGTTGTAAGCATTAGCTGATATACCTCTTTTCGATAATCGTTCATTTCATCTCCCTTTCTTTATAAAATACGAATCCGTATTGATGTCAAGATTAAAAGTAAACACGACAGAGCTTTCAAAAACTCTGTCGTCAATTATTTATATATATATGATTTCCTTATTCACAATCTCTGATATTGTCAATATTGGTTGACACTTTTTTTACAAGGATATCAATGCCTAAGCT
>OFFY01001065.1_pt1 | contig 24938 bp, 18 predicted proteins | sample 1521481 | NCBI WGS metagenome assembly OFFY01 (sample SAMEA3504117, study PRJEB24116) | mouse gut metagenome | biome: mouse gut; feature: mouse-associated habitat; material: faeces | place: Denmark | collected 2011
GGACAGGTTGTTGATAACGGTGAGGGGGTCGCCGCCAGCGGCGGGGGCGGCAAAGGCCGTCATGGTGCAGCAGCCCATCAGGGCCACGGTCGCCACCAGGGAGCAGTACCAGCGGTAGCCCCGCTTCACCTTGTCGGGCATGGGCAGGCGGTTGTCGTTCTTCTTCTCGTTCTTCTTGAAAATGCTCATTGTGTGTTACCTCCATGATTGTTGATATATTCCTCCAATTCTTCCTCGGTGAGAAGAATGAAGTGGTGTTCTCCGGCGTCCTGTTCATCCGATTTCGCCGCCTGCTTCAGCAGTTCCTCGTCAAATTGGATGGACACGATGCTGTGGGTGTCCTCGCCGTGCCGGTACGGTTCGGCCCCGCCGTCTGTGGTCAGTTTCACATTGGGGTGTTTCAGAATGTCGTACTTGAAGTCCTGGATGGGCCGCTCCCCACGGATAAAAAGAAGCGCGTACTGGTTGTCCAGCATACGCACTTCATCGGGGGTCAAAAGTTCACGGCCCGCTAATTGCCAGTTGGTGGAGTAGCTGCCGTTCCGTCCCCTGGACTGTCCATAGGTGTTCGTGTCGATGGTTTCCTTGCCCAGCAGTTTGGAAACATACTCGTGCGTCGCCTGCTCGTTCCCCCCGAGATAGATAAATTCATCACAGTTGCCCACGATGCTCTCCCACTGTTTCTCAAAGAGGGCCTTTAGCTGGGCGAGGTTCTGGATGATGATGCTCACGGAGATCTCCCGGCTCCGCATGGTAGCCAGCAGCTTGTCAAACTCGTCCGGCAAAGCGAATAGCGATAGGTAAGACCTGAGCGGCGCGTCAGCGCCACTTTCCGTCTTTTCCCCCGCTCCACACCGTGCGTGCGACTTTCACCGCACACGGCGTTCCATCGACCTTGAAAGAATTATAAATAGATACAGCTTCCAGTGAATGATTACATTTAGATTGAGAATAAACCTGCTGTTTTGCGCAGGGTGTTCAGTTTCGCTCGCTGTTTTTCGCTTAGCCGTAGTGGCGGCACAAGATGTGCAATGACCTCGCTGTCAGTGGCATGAATCAGGATATGGACTGCTTCCGTGACCAGCACCAGATTTCCATATTGGTCGCTGCCGCCTTGCTCTCGCGGGAGCTTATGGTGACAATGAATGTCTCCAATTTCAAGCGGTTGTTTGGTAATGGCACAACGCCCATGTTGGGCGCAGTACAGCGCCAGCCTGCTGTTGTTCAGCTCCACACTGGCAAATTGCACCGGGTTCCGCATGAGGTAGTGCAAAATGCTCATATTTATGGATTCCAGATTTTTGTGGATACTCCTACGGCCTTTTTCCGTGTACTGGTTCACTTCACGCCGCTTATAGAGTGGCGCTTTGGCTTGGGTATACCCTATTGGGATAATCGCCTGACCACTCACATAACGAATTTGCTTGCTTCTTCCATATCGCTCCGCGATATAGACAGGTAGGGGATTTCCTTGCTTTTGCAAGCGTTCTCTCAATCTGTTCTGCATGGTTCGAGTGACGCCGAGGGCTATTTTTCGGATGTCTTTGCTGATATGGGTAGCATAATGATAGTAATTGTGAACACCTGAGACATAGGCGTTGTAGGCTCCAATGGCTTTGTACTCCTCATTCACATTTGCCGGGTATTGGATTCTTTTCACCATCTCCCGTGTTTGCCGCTTGACTTTTTGGATTGCTTTATTGCTCATGTGCGATTCCACCGCGTACCTCGCTTCACCATTGCTCTTGGCCCCTTTTCTCACGGCTTTTAACTTAAAACCGAGAAAATCGGAGTATTGCTTTTTCAGGTTGACGATTTTGGACTTTTCGGGGCTGATGTCCAGTCCCAGCCGTTGTTTAAGCCAATCCTTTGTAGCTGTAAAGAGCTTTACGGCATCGCTTCGCTTACGACAGAAGATTTTGAAGTCATCAGCATACCGGACGATATAACACTCCTTTAGTGCAGAGCCTTTTCGGAGCATTTCATATTTCTGGCTTTTGTCAATGACACCATTATCAGACCGCACATATTCCCGATTTTTGCGTGTCGGCATATTTTCCCACTGGCTGGCGACCCACCAATCCAGTTCATTCAGGACGATATTAGATAACAGTGGGGAAATGATTCCGCCTTGCGGCGTTCCCTTTTGGGGAAACCCAATTCCTGCGACTTCTGCTTTCAGCATGGCGGATATGATACTCAGCACACGCTTATCCTGTATGCCCATGCTCCACATCTGCCTGAGTAGTTTGCCGTGACTGACATTATCAAAGAAGCCCTTTATATCAATATCAATCACGTAATGAAGCCCACGCTTTTGTATCATCGCATAGCATTGTGCCAGGGCGTGTTCCGCACTCCTGTTTGGCCGGAAGCCGTTGCTCCTCTCATGGAACTTTGCTTCGCAAATCGGCTCCAGAATTTGCAGAAAACACTGCTGAATCAGTCTGTCGGCAATCGTAGGGATTCCCAGAGGACGGGTCTTACCTGTATCACCTTTGGGAATTTCCACCCGGCGTACCGGCTGGGGCTGGTATTGCTCCAGCCGCCTTTTTACATAGTGAATGAGTGCTGTGCTTGTGAACTTTGACAGGCTGCGGATGGTTTTGCCGTCCGTCCCCGCCGTTTTACTACCCTTGTTTTTGCTGATATTTCGATAGGCAAGCAGGATATTTTCATCAGCAGTTACCAATTCCATCAGTGCCGTGAAGCACTTGCCCTGCGCACTTTTGGCATAGAGCCTATCCAATGTCTCCTGCAAATCGAAATATTCAGCGTTGCGCAATTTCTGTTTCTTTTGCGATTTCTTCACTGTCATAGTCGGCATACCTCCTTTGGGGCGTGCCTTTCTTAGTCATACTCGAACCTATGAATACTGTTCTTTTACTTTTGCTTTCAAAGCCGACTGGTGCCTGTTCCTCCACCGCCATTACAGCGGCTTCCATGGTCGTGGCACCGCTCTCAGTTGGATAAAGGCACGTTATACAGTCTGCTTTCCGTACCAGCACTTCATAGCGCCGCAATACGCTCCATGCTCCAACCTTTCCACGTTCCGATATTCCTATCTGTGCATATACCTTTAGGTGGCCCCTTTAAGCCAGTGCGTTTGGGCGGCGCCTGTAACGCCGCAGGGAGTTTCATACTAACGACTTTTACTCGTCCCCACGCACACCGCCATTGGCGGCAACCGCATTTCTGCGGCCCATTCGTCTTGACCCGTACATTCAGGGCTTTGTCAGTGCGTTCCACCACACATTCTCACCGTGGGTATTTTATAGACCCCCGGCGTATCATCTGCGCACCCCACCGCTGGGGCGTTTTCCTCGGCTTGACCCGTTAGGGCGGACTTCCGCCGACTTCTGCGCGCTCTCGGACACAATACGTCTTTGCGCTTGCACCATGCCCGGCGCAGTCTTAGAGCAGGCGTTTCAGGGCGTTACCCCGTCATTCCACCTGTCGGAATACCAGTTCTATGAAACTGATTTGTTCTCGAAACTCCTTTCAATTTTCTTATTTTTTCAGCTTCACGCCTAACCTTTTCAGTTAGGAACGTGTCGCACCGTTGGCGAACTCGTCCATCACAAAATGCACATGGACGGGCAATCTGCCGCCGTGTACCACGTCTGCCTGATAGTAGAGCTGCTGAAATAGCTGGGTGTAGAGCATACCCACGATGAAGTTAAAACTGCTGTCGTTATCGGGGATAACGGCAAAGATGGCCGTCTTTCTCTCGCCCAAACTCCATAGCTCCATTTCGTCCGTCTGCGTCATACCGGCCAGCGATTCCAGGTTGAACTTCTCCAACCGGGATACCAGCGTGATCTGGATAGATTTCAGGGTCTTGCCGCTGCCGGAGCGGTAATTGCGGTAGTATTTCAGGGCGATATGCTCCGGGTTCCGCATTTCCAGGCGGTCAAAGAGTTCGTCCAGCGGCGATTGAAATTCGTCGTTGTCCTCCCGGACTTCCCCGGCCCGTATCATTTCCATGACCATCGGGAAGTTCTGCTCATCGGGCGGGGCCTCATAGTGGAGATAGAACACCAGCGCCAGCAGGAGCATTTGTGCCGCCTGATCCCAAAAGGGGTCTTGGCTCTGACTGCCCTTGGGCGTGGTGTTCTTGAACAGGTTCGTCACCAACCGCTGGATGTCGTTGTCGCTGCGGAGGTAGACAAACGGGTTGTAGCAGTAGCTTTTTTCCATGTTGATAAGGTCGATCACCTTAATGTCGTACCCCTTGGCTTTCAACAGGTTCCCGGTGTCCCGCAGCAACTCCCCCTTGGGATCGAGGCACACAAAGCTGGTGTTGGCGTTCATAATGTTGGGCTTTGCGAAAAATCTCGTCTTGCCCGCGCCGGAGCCGCCGCACACCAAAATATTGAGATTGCGCCGGTGTTTGCGTCCGTCCAGCCCTATGGCTACGTTCTGCGTCAGTATCTTGTTCTCGGTCACTTTCCTGTCGGCGTACTTCTTCCTGACGGCCTGGGCGGTGCCCCACTTGGCGGAGCCGTGTTCCTCCCGCCTGCGGTAGTTGCGGTCGGTGGAGAGGTAGATACCGATGCCCAGCCCGTAGCACAGCAGAAAAATGAGGACAGTTTTCAAGCTGTCCCCGCACAGCACGATGTGGAACGGGTCATTCAGCGCCGCCCCGCCGTACTGCACCAGCCCCAGCAGACCGCCGCCCACATAGGGGGCCAACAGCAGGGCCAGCCAGACCACGGGGATAACGCCGCAGGCGTAGAGGGTCAGGTGGGTCTTGGAAAACTTATCTTGCCTCACGGTCAGCCCTCCGTTTCTCCCGCTTGGTGGGGGCGTCTATCACCTTTAATATCAGGTCGTCCACGTCCTCGGTGGGCTTGCCGTCCCGGAGGGCGTCGTTGCGGAAGTCGGTCAGGCCCGCCACCATAAGCCGCTGCTCGAAGCCGTTCAGCGTGACCACACGTTTTTCATCACGCATAGAGCGCCCTCCTTATCTCGCGCCGCCGTCCCGGTTTTTCTGCGCTTTTTCCTGGGCCTGGAACAGCCGGTTCATGTCGGCGGTGATGGTGCCAGCCACGCCCCGCATGACGCCCGCCTCGGCCCGGAGCGCCTTGGCGTCCATCATGGCATAGCTCTCCGGCAGACGGTCAAAGGAAAAGCCCTCCACCGACACGCCGTTGCGCCTGCACAGCATATAGGACACACTGTACGCCGTGAAGTCGGGACTTTCACAGGCAATCCCGCCCTTGTCCATGTGGGCGCGGGCCAACTCTTGGGCCACTCCCCGGAAGATGGTGGGGGCGTCCAGCCCTTGCCGCACATAGATCACGTTGCTCTCGGCGTGATAGGCCACGTTGACGCCCTCCGGCAGTTCGTTGGAGATAGCGAAACGGCAGGGGGCGTTGTTCATCAGGGCTTTCAGCAGGAGCCGCTCGTCACGGGCCACGGCGGGGGCGGGCCGCTGCTCGGCCCTGGTCTGAGAAATGTCAAAGACCTTTTTCACATTGTAGGACACGCCCACGCTGCCATCGTCCTTTTTGTACTCTTTACCCGGTTCCAGGATGGTGATGGCGTCCTGGCCCCGCTTGACGTACACGCCGTCGCCCTTCCAGGTGTCGAAGTCGGCCAACTTGGTGGCCTCCGGGCATTGGGCGGCAATCAGGATGGCGTTGCTCACGGAGTAGAGGTCAAAGCGGGCCTGCACGTCCAGATAGCCTTGGAACACGCCGCCGTCCACACCCATGTCGTGAACGTGGTCGTCGATCATGGCGTAGACGCTCTCGCGCTCCGCCTGCTTTTTCGCCGCCCATGCGTCCTTATCAAAGGGCGTTTCCTCCTGCTGGGCGGGCTGCTCGGTAAACAGATCATCATAGTTCGGCATCGTTATCGCTCCTTTAACCTTTTGGGTTTATATTTTCGCGGGGCCTTGTGCTTCGGCCCCTTGGTGGGCTTGGACTGCTCCTTACCCTTTGCCGCCTTTTCTTTCTGTTCCGCCGTAATCTCCTTCAGCTCCTGCCGGACGGAGGGGCGGGAACGCTCCTGCGGATCAGAAGTACCCGGTGCGGTTGGCTCTTTGGGCTTTGAGGTAGGCTCGGACTGACGGGATTTCTCGATCCGGCCCTCGGTGGGGTTTTCCGTCTGCCCTTCCTCCCTGGTAGGGGAAGCACCCAGCACCGCCTCCAAAAACTCGTCCTTGTCCTGTTCGGGGGCGGTGCGCTCCGGGGCGGGCAGTTCTTCCCCCGGCTCCGGGGGCGGGGAGAACATGGCGTCCAGCAACTCGTCCACCTCCTGCTCGGACATCGGCTCTGCCGCCGCTGGCGCTTCCGGGGCGTCGTTCTGCTGGGCCTCCCGGCTCTGTTCGATCTCCCGCCTGACCTCTGCCATATCCACCATAGCCAGGTTGAAACGCTCAAAGATACGGTTGATCTTGCTGGCGTCCTCGGCCCGTACCATGATGTCGGTCAGCCCGTCCGTGGCGTCCCGGTCTTTCAGGACGCAGTAGAGAACGCCGTACTTCTTGGCCTCCCGGCAAAAAAGCTGGAGGTCGCTGTCCTTCACGGCGAACACCTTCAACTCCTTGCCGCTGCGGAGCATATTGGTCAGCCGGGTCTTGCCCTTGGTTTTCTTCTGCTCCCGGAGGATGGCGTACAGCAGAATGGCAAGCTGCTTGGCACCTGTACCGGCCAGCTTGACCGCTACCTCACCTGTTTCCAGGGACAGCCTCACGACTTGCTCCGCCGCGTCGCCTGAATAACTGCTCATTCTTGTTCAGCTCCTTTCGCTCGGTTTCCTTCTGCGCAATCAGACGTTCCAGATTCTCCTTGACCTGCCCGGAACGCTGGGCGATGCCGTCACATAAAACCACCTCCTTTCGCAGCGCCTTTAGACGGCTGGAAACGGCGCTGATTTTCTGCTTCATCTCATCGGCGGCTATGGTGTCGCCCTGACGTGTCAGCCGCCGCGCTTCCTTTCGGAGTTCCTGGCGCTGGGCGGTCAGGGCGTCGATCTCCGCCGACGATTGCTCCCGGCAGGCGGTCAGCTCCCCGATGGTGCTGATATGCCGCTTGCCCAAAAACCGGGTTTCCGCGTCCAGCCTGTCCAGCTTGGCGATGTCCTCACGCAGTAAAAAAGACACCCGCTTGACGGATGCCGGTCGTTTGACGATAATGTGGAGTTCATAGCAGTAGCGGAAGTAGAGCGCCCGCAGGCCGGTGACTTTCTTCCGGGGCTGGCCCCGCACCCGGTAACGCCGGGGCGGACGGTGTACCACCTCCGGGAAAGGGACTTGCTTTTGGAGGTTGTGCAGGATGCGCTCTCTGATTTTGTCCAGGGTGTAGTCCTCTCCCAGCTTGTGAAAGCGGAAGTACCCGCCAGCGTCAGGCGGTTTCAGAGCCGGATATTTCAAGGGTTTCCCGCCCTTGCCCCTGGTTTTCAGTTGGTAGCCCATTTCGCCCATCACCCGGATAAAGTCGCGCTCGGTGGTGGATGCAAGGATGGCCCGGTCAATGTCGGCCCGGATGGTGCCCCGGTGGGTGGGCTTGCCGTTCTGTTCCGCCTGCCATTCGGCGTAGTTCTTGGCCCGCCCGCCGGGGTTCTCAATGACGGAAATGGCGTACTCCCGGCAGAGCCGGTCTGACACCTCCCGCATACGGGCATAGTCGGCGGGGGTATTGTGAAATTTGATACCGTCCCGGAAAGAAACAGAATTGATGACAAAGTGATTGTGATAGTGGCCTGTGTTACAGTGAGTGGCTACCACCACTTCCAGGCGATCTCCCCACAACTCCTGTGCCAGCTTGACGCCGATCTCATGGGCAATCTCCGCTGTGACTTCTCCCTCCTTAAAAGACTGATACCCGTGGTAGCAGGCGCGGCCCCCCAGCTTATCCCGGCCAGATATGCTCTGCCATAGCTTTTTTGTTTCGATAAACTGATGGGCGGCTGTTTCTTCTTCACAATTCAGACAGGACACATAGGAGCGGCGTTCGGTTTTCATATCATCGGCGGCATACTCTACCACATCGTCAATGGCATGGAGGGACGCCAATTCTTCATAGCTGGCTTCGGTGGTCTTTTCCGGGTTCCGTGCGTAGTTTATCACCCTGTCCACGCGCCCCTTGATGGGCCAAAGTGATGTGACAGCCATGTTAGTCCGGCATGGTGTAGGCGTTCACGATCAGTTTCTCAACCGTGCGGAGGTCAGTCAAATCCTTGCGGAGCTGCGGCACATCCAGCAGGCCGATGGAGTTGGCCCGCTTCAAAATCTGATTGAGATTGCTCCCCACGCGCCGCACCTCCTGGATCAGCATAGGCACATCGGCGGTCGGGCCAGCCTTGACCTCCTGATTGGCAACGGCGGCACGGATGAAGCCCTCCCGTGAAAGGCGGGATTTGCGAATTTTCTTCGTGAGGGCGTCCAGTTCGTCCTTGGAAAAATAGACGACAACACGGCAGTTTCGCTTTCTCAAATAAAACACTCCATTCTATAAAAAGTCGGTTGTAAATGCGGGGTCATAGGGGCGGCAAGCCCCTGTCAAGCGGCCTTTGCTGTAGCAAAGGCGTTGCTTGTTTAGACAACGCCGCCCTCTGCGCCTGCGGCGCGGGAGAACGTGCGGGCTTGGTGCCCTCCTACTCGTTTCCGCTCTTGGCCGGACGCTCGGCCAGCCAAAATTCCCGCTTGGCCTGCATATACTCATCGTAGGCAAGCTGGCGGTTGATGCGGTCAAGCCACGCCCGTTCTGCGGGAGAAACCCAGCGGGCGGTCTTGGGAGGGGGCTTGCTCTGCGGCACTTTCACCGGCATGGAAAACACCTCTTTCTTTTAGATGGTGACGGCAAAATGCCGTCGTGGTCATTTGCTGGGCAAAAAGAATGACGGCAAAATGCCGTCATAAGAAATTGTCCAGAAAGTCCATAATGGTATCGTCCGCTTCATTGTCACTCCCCGGCTCCAGCTCTACGGACTGAACAGGTAGCTGTTTCATAGCGGCGGCAAGTTCTTCCCGGATGATACTGCGGAAATCGTCTTTCATCAGGCTGATATGCGCGGCTTGATTGATAATAGACACCAAAGTTCTATTCAGGGACACCGCATTAAGCCCTTGCAGGTACTCCCATGCTTGTCTGTCCTCCGGGTGGTCAAGGTCAAAGCGGAGGGTCATTTTCTTACGTTGCATGGTCAGCGCCACCTTTGCGGAGCGCCATCTCGCACAGGTACTCGTAGCCCTTGGCCGTGGCGCAAATGTCCTCGTAGATGGTCACGCGGTCGGCATCATACTCGCCAAAGTTGCGGATCAGGCAGCTCCCGCCGCCCAGCACATGGAGCCGCATGAGGGCGGGGTTGTACTCACGCTCCCGCAGGATGCGGAAGATCTCACGGACGTATCCCGCGGCGGTTTCCCGGATGGTGGTCAGGTAGTCCGCCTGAATGTCCGCCATGCCAAACCGCAGCACACGGTTGATGATGGAGTCGTCCACCGTGGCGTGGTGGGTTCGCATGACGTTCTCCCGGACGGCCAGCATACATTGGTGGGTGCCGTACTTCTCCGTAAACATTCGGTCAGCGGCGGGCTTGCGGTCGTTGATAAACATGATGTTCATCGTACCGTTTCCAATGTCGCACAGCATATTCACGCCCTGGAAGTCCCTGATCTGGCTGGCCACCGCCGCAAAGCCCTGGGGGAACACGTCAACCCCGGCGATCTCCACCCGGTAGGGTTTCCCTCTGAAGGTGAAGGTCGGCTCCCGGTCACGCATGAGGTAGGCTTTGAAGTCCTCCCGTTGCTGGCTCACCCAGGTCAGGGGCAGGCCCACCGCAAGGCGCACCTTGGCGGAGGTCAGACCGTACACGTTCAGTTCACGGGCCACCGCCGCCAGGGTCAGCAGATAGTAGTCATCGTCCCCGGTCTTGTCCGCCGTGAACTCCTTGTGGCCCGTCCCGATCAGGTGGTAGCGGCCATCATAGACCAGCAGCTCGTCCTTGAACACCGGCTCGGCGTCATAGCTCGTCAGCCCTGCCGGGAAACAGCAGTTGGCGGTTTTGATGTTGCCGTAGCCGTTGTCAATGCCGATGATCTTCATGCCCTGATACTCTTTCACCGGCTCCATTCCTCCTTTCTCCGTGTCAGCCCCAGCTTGCGCTGGAGCAGTTCGTTTACGTCTTTTCCGCTGGTGGGCGGCTGGTCTAACACGGTGTAGCGGTCTTTCAGCCCGCTCATGATGCCCGCCGCCGCGCCCCGGCCCACCTCGTCATTGTCCAGGTGGAGGTGCAGGGTGTGGATGTTGGGATGCTCCTGAAGATACCGGCTGAGAGCGATGGGCACCACGTTCTCCCGCTTGGTCTGATAGACACCGGCCAGGGAGAGCAGGCTGTCCTTCTGCCAGTCCCAGCCCCGGCCCAGCATCAGGGTGGCGTAGCTCATCAGGTCGATGGCCGATTCAAACAGGTGGAGCCTGCCCGATTCCTGGGGCGCGGAGATGGAGAAGGAGTAGTGCTTGTCGCTGCCCGTCACCTCGCCCTTGAAGTCGCCCATCGTCCCCCGGAGGGCGGCGTAGCGTACTTTGCCCTCCCGGTCATACCCGGCGAACAGGGCGTTGTGGTACTTCCTTGTTTCAGCCAGTAATTTGTGTTCCAGGCAGTAGTCCAGGATGACAGGGTGGATGCCCCGGCCCATCAGGTAGTTCAGCGCCCGGTCACTGTTGGGGTTCAGCTCCGGCATGAGCAGCTTTCGGGGCGGTTCAGGCTTGGGGGCGGCATGGGAAACGGGCGGCAAAACTGCCGCCCGCCCCACCAGCATTTCCACCGCCTGGGTAAAGGGAACATCCTGCACCTTAATGAGATAGTCCAGCGCCGTTTTGCCGCCGATGCCACGGGAAAACCAGTTCCATTTGCCGTTGCTGATTTTCAGGCTGTCATGCTCACGGGTACAATAGGTGCTGCCGCCGACATGGACAAGCTGGTGGGGGTCAAAGCGTTGGAGGTAGGTCAGCAGGTCAAGCTCCTTCGCCTGGGTAATCTGCTCCGGCGTGACATAGCCCATCTACCGTCCCTCCCGCTGGCCCGGAGGCCACTTATGATACAGTTTGGTTCGCAGTTCTTCGCCTGTCATGGTTCATCAACTCCTTTGAAAATAGTAATAGCCGGGGGATTTTCGGTTTGAAAACCTCCCGGCTATGTACGGTTCCTGTTGTAAAGGGGCGCAAAAGATGGTATAATGCGGAAAAAGAAAATTGCTTATGGAGGTGCCGCATGGCAGACTATGAGTACATCCCCGCCACAAAAAAGACGGTGTATCTGGACAAGCAGATGTTCGCCACTATCGTGTGCATGATACCCGCAGGGAAACTCACCACTTTAGACGCCATCTGCGAGATGTGGGCCAAGCGGAAAGGTGCCGATTACTGTGAGATTCAGCACAATGGGCTTCTCCCGCTTGATAAGAGATTTTTTTGGAAATCCACCGATGTCCAGCGTATAGATTTTATCAACGATCTTAAATCCTACCCCAGCGTTGATGAAAACAACATCATTCCCTATTGGAGATTGATTTCACGGACAGGAACATTGATAGATTTCGCTCAATACTGCGGCAAAGAAACACAAAAAGAATATTTGGAAAAAGAGGGCCATGTAATTGTCCAGCCCAACCCGAACAGGCGGCTTTACCGGGTTCAGAATTATAAAGCGGCCCTCTTTGATTTGAATAAGCTGATTATCAAAGAATAATCAATTTCTTTTCAGAAAGTTATAGCCGGGGGATTTTCAAAACGAAAATCTCCCGGCTGTTTTTCACCGTGCGTCCCTGTCAGTTTTTTTGAGGGGGCGTTCGCCGCTCATATCCGCCGTCCTGTAAACATCATAGCCCTCGTAGTGGTAGCTGGCGTCCACGCCCTTCATATAAACCTCTCTGTCGTTGATTTTGTCGGTCAGGGCCGCTCTTAACAGGGTCTTGATCTCCAAATCCCGGACAGGGCTGCGCTCCATCGCCAGCAGATAGTCCTCCTTGTCCACCCGGCTCCAGTCAATGACCTGCCGGAGTTCCTTTTTCAGCATGGCGTCCAGCCAGAGCCGGGTGCTTCTGCCGTTGCCCTCCCGGAACGGGTGCGCCACGTTCATCTCCACATATTTCTCAATGATCTCGTCAAAGGTGGATTGCGGCATCTGCCCGATATGCTCCAGCGCGGCTTGCAGGTAGAGGACAGGGGCAAAGCGGAAATTCCCCTTGGCGATGTTGACGGTGCGGACTTGCCCCGCAAAGCCGTATATCTCGCCAAACAGGTATTCATGGATTTGTGCAAGCCCCTGAAAGGTTCCCACCTCAAACACGTCCAGCAAGCCCTTTTCAAACAGCTCCAGCGCCTTGGCCTTGCTGATCCGTTCCTCCGTCCTGGCAAGCTCCGCAGAGTCGGTGATGCCCAATTTATTCTCCAACGCCATGCCCGTATATCCTCCTGAAAAAGTTTCCTGTTACTGCTATTATACCGAAATGACCGCGTTTCGTCAATCGTTCGGCCATGCAAAAGGCGGCGTTGGTATGTGCCAACGCCGCCCTTCGTCACAGGATGCCCGCCTTTTTGAGATACCCCACGCTGTCATAGCAACCACGGAAGTAGACCGACTGCATTTCCAAATCCACAAGCTGGTTTTGCAGGCTTATCACCTTGACAAGCGCCGCGCACTCCTGCTCGGTCAGCGCCGCCGTCCGCTCTGTGTCGAACACGCCGTACACATTCGGATACTGCTCATAGATGGCCTTGATCTCGTTCTGAATGGCCTTGTACTCCTTGTTCGACTTGGGCAGCTTTGCGATGATGGCGCTCACATACTCCTGAAAAGCGGTGCTTTGGTCATCTACAAGGGTTTCAAACTTCATTTCGTCAGGCACCATTTTCACCTCCGCCTGTTTGCTGCGGCCATTATACCGCATGACCATTGGCACGGCAAATGTGCGATTGATTTTACCGCTCCCGGTCGGAGGATTCCCGTGCGGGGCCGTCGCCCTCATTCAGTTCCCCGTCCACGATCTCATTCTCCGGCTTGTCCATATTCAGCAGAATATTGAGTTCATCCAGACGGGCGGATTTTGCTTTCAGCTCGTCCTCCTGGGGGAACGGCTTTTCCACCTCCTGCTTGGCGTTTGCCAGTTGTACGTTGGTGTTTTCAAGCTGTTCCCGGCAGGAAATCAGCCGTTCCTCCATGCCGCCCAGCAGATTGTCCAGCCGCAGGATGTTGCCAAAAATATCGGTGCCCAGGCCGGTGGTATGGTGGAGCGTCCCTTTCAGGGTGATTCGGAACTCCTTGCTGAAGCTCTCAAAGGATAACTCCATAGCAAAGCCCCGGTACTGTCCCAAAGGAACAGGATCGGGGCTGGTCATGGCATGACAGGCGGCAAGGATGGCGCTGCCCGCTGCTTTTTTATCGGTGTAGACAACACCCTCCACCTCCATGGGGGAGAAGCCGTCCTCATTGGGATGGGTGTTCTCTTTCAGCCGGTTCATATCAGCGGCAAAGCCCTCAATGCGCTGTTCAAGGGCCGCTATCTTTTGCGGGAAAACCTTGATGATCTGATCCTCCAGGGCGTACCGCTGGCTCAAATGATTGGCTTTCAGCAGTTTTAACCGCTGTACGTCAATATCCAAGTCATGAGGTAAGCAACCCCTTACGGGGCCACTCCCTCCCGAACCGTGCGGGCACCTCTCGATGCACACGGCTCTCCATTTACGTTCATCTTACGATTTCATCGAAGCATGGATTTCTCCATGACATGCCGGACATACTGCCAGCGTTTTGCGCCTACGCTTGAGCATGATAGCTTCCCATAAGGTTTGCCCAGTCAAGTCTTTCAGACGCTTAACCTGGTGAATTGCAATATCATCGCTTACTGCGCCGCACAGTTCACAGGTTTTCGAGCGCAGTTTTCGGGATAGGCTGTTGGGCTTGTCATATCGTTTGTAAGTGTCCAGTATATCTATCTGCCCAAACAGCGGTGTTTTCTGCCGCTCAAATTTCTTGTTGTAATATACGCTCTCCTTTGGCCCGGCCTTGGTGGCATAGGGGACTGTAAATTCACCATCTTTTATATACCGCGCCTTGATTTTCGATACCTTGGTACGATACTTTGCCGCAAAGGTTTTGAGCATACTGTACTTCATAAGACTTGAAAAGTGCATCAGAGCGACAGGGTTACACGCCAACGAATAATAATTTGCCATCCCACGAACTTCCGAATTATATTTCCGCAGTATCTCAATATCTGTCCGGTTCATCAGCTTACCCCTGTGGATAGCTTTCCAATGGTCTTTTCCCGCTTTGTCCTTCTTGATTCGGATTGCACCCAAACTCAGCAATTTTGACGCCCATTTTTCATGGGGAACATAGAGTTTCACCACGCCATAATATACGCGGGACTTCACCCCGTTTTTGAGCCGCTTGACCTCTTGGCTCCGTGACACAGAAATGTCATAGCCTAAAAATCTCGCGGTTTCCCCTGTATGGGTGATTTTTGTTTTCTCTACCGAGAGTGTCAACCCTAACCTTTCCTTCAGGAATACGGCTAAATCTGCTTTAATGGCTTCGGCATCGTGCTTGCTTCCAATAATCCCAATCAAAAAATCATCCGCATAGCGAACATACTGCAAATTCTTGTAGTTTTCCTCCCTGACGGGGTGTGTCGGCAAGTGCCTTAGCTCATTTTGGAGTTGTCGAAGGGAAACCGCGCATTGTTTACGCTCCTTATCGCTCATGCTGTCCCATACCGCCGCATTTTTTCGTTTTGTACGATAGATTTTACCATGCAGGCGTTCGTATTCGGGATTTGGCTTGCGATTTTGGGAACTTCCGCACTCAAACTGTGCCTTGAATTCTGCCATGTGCCGGTCAAGCTCATTCAGATAGATGTTGGCTAAAATTGGGCTTATGCCCGACCCCTGCGGTGTGCCGGAATAGGTTTTGTGGTATTCCCACTGTTCCATGTATCCAGCCTTTAGAAATTTCCACATCAGGGTGATAAATGCTTCATCATCAATCCGTCTGCGCAGGATTTCAATCAATACATGGTGGTCAAAGCTGTCGAAACATGCTTGAATATCTCCCTCGACAAACCACTTTGCGCCGGTAAACGTCCGCTCTATCTGCAAAAGCGCCGTGTGGCAGCTCCTGTGCGGTCGAAAACCGTGCGAGTTTTCAGAAAAGTTGGGTTCGTAGATGCTTTCCAGTAACATTCGGACTACTTCCTGCACTAATTTGTCATTAGCTGACGGTATACCCAGCGGACGCTTTTTGTTGCTGTTTTGCTTTGCAATATAGGTGCGTCTTGCCGGGTTCGGCTGGTAACTATGGTCTTTCAGGGATTGAATAATCCCTTCAATTCTATGGCTGTTCATGCCGTCCATTGTATTACCGTCTACCCCTGGTGTCATACTGCCATCATTCGCGTAAATATTTTGATAAGCCAGCATGTAAAACTCAGGGTTGTACAGGTTGCGGTATAAACGCTTGAATTTGTAGCTGGGATTCTTCGATTTATCGCTTAGACTATTTAATACATCAGTTGGATTACGCATAGTGCCTCACGCACCATCCTTCCATATAGTATTAAAGTGTAAACTGCTTCCCTTCGCCATGTGAGCGGCTTTCCCGCTTCCGTTTTTACGGCTATCCCTGTTGATTCAGGGTTCTCAGACTACTATGGAAGCTGTGTTGCCCTGCCCGCTGGCTGCGGGGTTAGGCAATCCCCAGTAGCATATATCAAATGAGCGTTTCGCGTTGTCGGTAAAGGGGTTTTCCCATGTGACGTTCGCCATTTCCCTCTATCTGGAGGTGCTGCATCCTGAATATCGCACACCTGCCCCTATATACATGGCAGGTGCCAGGATGTCGTGTGTTTCAGTTCCTTTCACACGTAGACGTAGATATTTCCCAGCTCTGGCTGTCAATCAAGCAGTTTAGCTTTCATCCTCATACGCGAATTTTCATCCCTATATAGGGCAGTTTTAGAAACTTATTGTCTGCGCTATATCCGCTGCAATTACAGCGACACCATGCTGCACTCCCCATTGGGTTTCCCCTTCCGGATAAGGTGTGAGATGACGGGGTATTTTTCACCTGCCTTTCTTTGATACCTTTCTTCCCGCCGCTTGCTCAAGGCGGCATTTGATATATGCCCTTATGGGCGCACATATAACTCTACCATACTGTTGGAGATCGGCGTGCCGGTGGCGAAAGTAATACCGCGCCCGCCGGTGATTTCGTCCATGTAGCGGCATTTGCCGTACATATCGCTGGACTTCTGCGCGTCCGTTTGAGCAATGCCCGCCACACGGCTCATTTTTGTGTGGAGGAACAAATTTTTGAACGAATGTGCTTCGTCCACAAACAGACGGTCTACGCCCAGTTCCTCAAACGTCACCACATTGTCCTTTTTCTCCTTTGCCGCCAGCTTCTCCAGCTTTGCCTCCAGATTTTTCTTGGTTTTCTCCATCTGCTTGACGGTAAAGTGGTCGCCATCTTCCTCTTTCGCGCTCTCAATCGCGGTTATAATTTCGTCAATCTGGTCCCGGATGACGGCGCTCTGCCGTTCGGGAGAGAGAGGAATCTTCTCAAACTGGCTGTGGCCAATGATAACAGCGTCATAGTCTCCGGTGGCGATCCGGGCGCAGAACTTCTTGCGGCGGTGGGGTTCAAAGTCCTTCTTGGTGGCCACCAGCACCTTCGCGCCGGGATACAGGCGCAAAAAATCGCCGCCCCACTGCTCCGTCAGGTGGTTAGGGACGACGAATAGGGATTTCTGGCACAGGCCCAGGCGTTTGCTCTCCATGGCGGCGGCAACCATTTCAAAGGTCTTGCCCGCGCCGACACAGTGAGCCAGCAGCGTATTCTTGCCATAGAGGATATGGGCCACGGCGTTTTGCTGGTGGGGCCGCAGGGAGATTTCCGGGTTCATGCCCGCAAAGCGGATATGGGAACCGTCATACTCGCGGGGCCGGATGGCGTTGAATATGGAATTGTACTTCCTGCACAGAGCCTCCCGGCGCTCCGGGTCTTTGAAAATCCACTCCTTAAACGCTTCACAGATTGCCTCCTGCTTCTGCTGGGCAATCGCGGTCTGCTTCTCGTTGAGGACGCGGACCTCCTTTCCGTCCTCCCATTTTTTATCAAATATCCGCACATCCCGCTGGTTCAGCGCGGCCTCGAAGATTTCATAGGCGTTGATGCGCTTGGTGCCGTAGGTGGTATATGCGCGGACGTTATCCGCGCTGTCCTCGCTCTTACCCTGCACCCGCCATTCACCGGACGTATCGGAGTAATCAAGACGGATTTTCTTCTCCCGCAGGCGCTCCGGCGTTTGCAGCAGCTCAAACATAAACTGTTGGTAATACTCCGGGGCAACCCAGGACGCGCCCACCCGGACACTGATCTCCGAAGCGGTCAGGTCCTTGGGTTGTATCTGTTCCAGCTTCTCCGCGTTGACGGCGAACTCCGGATACTGTTCGGCGGCGGCGCGGGCCTGGGCCAGCTTCACCCGGACATTGCCGGAAAGGTATTCATCCGCCGTCTGCCAGCCCCTTGCCCAATTTTCGCCGCCCTCTGCCAAGTCGAAGGGGCCGGTGTCGGGGTCCTTGAAAATGATGCCCTTCAAATCCTCCACGATCTGCGGAATCTTATCGGGTCCACCCATCAGACCTGCCATATACTCCAGGTCCACGCGGGCCTTCTCGCCAATGGACACCGCCAGGGCCTCCACCGCCGTGTCCACGCTGGTGACGGCCTGCCGGTTCTGGATGGTGCGCTTGGTGAACATATCCGCCTTGCGCTCCAAATTTCCTTCATCGTCCAGCACTTCCAGGGAACACAGAAGCGGGTAGGAGGAATCCTGTTCAAAGGCCCTCCTGTTGCCCAGGCTGCTCAACAGGCCGTGTTTTTTCGTGAAAGCGTCATAAAGGCGGTTGAGCTTGGCCTGCTCCGCCTTGATTTCATCGTCCCCGGCGTTTCCTAACTGCAAATCAATGAGCTTCCGGGCACAGTCCCGAATGGCGATCATGCCCATGGCCCGTTCCGTGGGGGTCTTGCCCAAGTCCACGGGCTTCATGCGGGAATTTTCGCGGAAATACAGCTTGCCATTGAACAGTGCGTAGCTGAAATTGCGTACAGAAGGGTCGGCAGGGATAGATTCAACCTCTTTGCCGTCCTCCTGCTCCGGCTCGATCTCCAGCAGTTCCCGGTCAGGCGGGGCAAGGTTCTGAATGGCCCCGGCAAGCTGCCGGGAGAGGTCCGCCCCGGCAATGGGCGCAACGGTGTAATCCTGCCTGCCGTACTGCGTATTCTCCGAGGTGGCCGTGCCCAGCACCATATCCGGGTGTTCCAGAAAATAGCTGTTGATCTTGAAGCCATCTTCATTTTCTCCCACCTGCACCCATCCTGGCTGCTCAATGGCGGGGCGGTCCCGCTTTTGCAGGAAAATAATATCGGACACCACTTCGGTCCCGGCGTTGGCCTTGAAAGCGTTGTTGGGCAGACGGATAGCGCCCAGCAGATCAGCCCGCTCCGCCAGATACTTCCGCACGGTAGAATCCTTGGAATCCATGGTGTAGCGGCTGGTGACAAAGGCCACAACGCCGCCGGGACGCACCTGGTCCAGCGCCTTGGCAAAGAAATAGTTGTGAATGTTGAAGCCCAGCTTGTTATAGGCGGGGTCATTGACGGGGTACTGGCCGAAAGGCACGTTGCCCACCGCCAGATCATAGAAGTCCTTCCGGTCTGTCTGTTCAAAACCGGCAAGGGTAATATCGGCGTTCTGATAAAGCTGTCGGGCAATGCGCCCGGTCAGATCGTCCAGCTCTACGCCGTACAGCTTCGCCGACGCCAGAGAATCCGGCAGGAGGCCGAAAAAGTTGCCGATGCCCATGGACGGTTCCAGCACGGTCCCCGGCTGGAAATTCATATTCTCCACCGCCTGATACATGGCCTTGATGACCGTGGGGCTGGTATAGTGGGCGTTGAGGACCGTGGCACAGGCGGATTTGTATTCCTCCGGGGTCAGCAGTTCCTTCAGCTCGGCGTATTCTTTCGCCCACTTGGGGTCATTCTGGTCAAACGCCCCGGCAATGCCGCCCCAGCCGACATAGCGGGAGAGGGTTTCCTGTTCGTCCGGTGTAGCAAGACGGCCCTCCGCCTCGATCTGCTTCAAGGTACGGATGGCCGCTACATTATTCTGATATTTGGTTTTCTGGCCGCCAGCGCCGAGGTTATTATCGGTGATATGGAAATTGTGCTGCTCCGGGCCGAAATGCAGTTCTTCAAATACAACATCAAAGGCTCCGGCGTTTACCCGCCCCACCACTTTAGACGTATACTCTGCGGGCGGCGGGACGATTCTGCCGCCGTCAATCTCCACCCGCTCCGGCTCCGGGGTGAGTTCCGGCTTCCGTGCCGCTTTCTGCGTGTTTGCCAGCAGTTCCTCCGGCTCCCCCTCCAAACGGATGAGGTCATCAAAATCCAGCGCAGACAGTTCGTTGTCGATCATTTCCCGCAGGGACTTGTACCGGCGTTCCTCCACAAGCTGGCCGTCCAGTGTCTGCGTGACGCTGAAATCAACCAGATTGACCGAGACTTGGATTTCGTGCTTTTCGTTCTCCGTGGTGGTATAGGCGATGCCAATGTCCGCCAGATTGGAAAAATCAACATCGTCCTGCCCATACTCCGCCTCGCTGAACTCCCGCATCAGTTGTTTGGCTTCTTCCAGTTCGTCGGCTTCGGCGTGGTTGTGGTTTTCCGGGGCTTCCGGCACATCGGCGGTATCAGGCAACTTTTCCACATGGGCAGTCTGCTCAAATTCCCGCCACTCCGATTCCTCCACATACTCCCGGACAAAAGACACAGGTTCCTCCCGGAAAACAGGATAGCGGTTTTTCTCCGCCATCTCCATGTCAAGCAGGCTGACCTTGCCGTTGGTGTAGTCGATGCTGTCCACCTTCATGCGCCGTCCGTCAATGGTCAGCTCTTTGCCCAAGGGGATATATTCGGAAATATCCCGTTCCTTGATGATCTCATAGGTTCCGCTGTCCGGGTCGGGCTGGGCCAGCAGGACGCTGTGCCCATGCTCCAGCAGCTTTTTAAGAACGGCCTGCCATGCGCCGCGGTAGCCGGTGACGGCGGTGACACCCAAACCGGGAATATCCAGTGTGGGCGTCTTTGTCCCCAGCGCCGGGGCAGCTTCCTCGGCATCTTTGCCGTAGAACATCATAAACTCGCCTACTTGAACGCCAATGAGCTTATCCGGGTGCTGGGCTTTCAGATTGAAATATTCTTCTACGTTCGGGGTGAAATCACGTTCAACCGGGACTGAATCGCCGTTCCCCTCCGGCTGTCTTTCGGCGGAGGCTTCCTGGGCCGGTTCACTGGCCCCGCGTATAATGATGTGGCTGTGATCGTCCAGAAGTTCCTCAAACTTGTTGCGGAACATCTCAACAGGGGCCTGCGCCAGATCGGGAAAGGTGTAATAAATGTAGTCCTTGCCGATGCTGTCAATGATATACTGGTATTGCTTCCCATCTACAACGTACCCCACCGCATCACCAGCGCGGTATTCCTGCCCACCAGGGGTGCGCCAGACCGTTTCTGTGTTCTCCAGCGCACCCGCCCCGGTGGGTTTCGGCTCCGCCTCCGCCGCTGGGGGTGTCTCTGTACCAGTCCCCGACTGCTCCTGTTCCGAATGTTCCGGGGCGGACACTTCGTGAATCCACTCCGGGGCGTCCGGGGCATCGGCATACCTCCGCACCGCATCATGGGGAACAGGTATATCCTGATAGGTCTGCTCCAGAATGTCCTGAACCAGCCACTCCCGAAACTTGGGCAGGGTATGATAGGCGTCGTGCAGGGCAGGGTTATCCTCCCTGATCTCGTCCATCATAGCGGCGATCTCGGTGTCCAATTCGGTCTGCGCACTGTCATAATCGGTTTCCCGGTCGCGGAGATAGTCATAAAAACTGCTCTGCTTTACTGCGCTGACCAGCGTGGAAAGGGCCTCCCGGTACAGTTTGACCGCACTGACAGGGGCGGGTGGGGCAGTCTGCTCCTGCGCCATGTCCTGCCGGTAGGTAGTCTCAAACAGATGGTCACGGAATTGCTGGGCCGCCAACAGTGCGTCAAAATAGACATTGTAAAACTGCGGGTTTGTTTCAGCCATGGGAACCACAATGCGGTTCATAGCGGAGTAGAACTCGTCCCGGCTGTTCTGCTCATCGCTGTTTAACCGGGCGTTCGTATAGTGTTCATCATTCAGCAGTTGGGCGGTAATCGCGTTCGCTTCACGCATCAGAAGGTCGTAGGCGGTGACAGCCGCCCCTTCTGGGGTAAAAAACACCTCCACATCCTCGCCGTCCTGTTCGGCAACAGCTTTTTCCTTGATGAACCTCTGCTGGGTGATATTCTTCATCCACTGTGCGGCGAACTGGTTCAAATCGCTCCGCAGCTTGGGAACCCACTTGCCCGGTTCCGGGTACACCTGCTGATAGATGGGCAGGCCGCCATCCTGCTGGAAGGTCAGCGCCTCCAGCGTCCCCTTCTCCCGGTCAACCCGGAAGGTCATCTCCGGGTCATTCATGGTGTCGCCGTTCTGCCGGTAGGTATGGCCCAAGGCAACAACATCATCGGCAATCCACTGAACATGAAGGGGCATAAAGGACGGCCCCGCCTGCAAGCGCATACTGCGGTACTCGCCGCTGACGATCTCCGGGAACAGCTTGGCAAAGGTGCTGTAATTGACCTCCGGGCGGGTGCGTCTGGCCTTTTTGGGTTTGGACACAGCCTCCGCCGCTTTGGAAATATCTTTCCTGATTTTGGTGATTAGCCGCTCAAGAGTAGCTTTTTCAGACTCCGCAACACTGAATGTAACATCGCCATTTTCCTGGTTAGTCCGTTTGGGTGTGATCCCCGCCTGTGACATGGGCCTCGCTAAAATCAACGCTTCCGCCGATGTAACAGTAATCTCATAGGTACGATCCTGTTCAGCGGCAGAAGGTTCCCCCGCAGAGGCAAGGGCTTCGTCCTGTTCCCTGGCTTGCTTCTCCGGCTCTGCGCCAGTCATTTGGGCCTCATAGTGGTCAATGTCCTCCGCTGTCAGCCATTCCGGTTTTTCGGGAAGAAGATCGTACAGTTCCCGCATCTTGGCGATTTGCGCCTCCACGCTGCCCTCCGCCAGATGCTTTTGGGCGCGATTCCCCGCGCCAAGATAATATTCGCAGTCAGCTTTCAAGCGGCCTAACAGGCGATACTCAAACTCAAAGTTATAGGGAACTGTATCGCTGTCAAAGGAGGTCAGGGCGCGGGTCTGGCGCTCTCCGGTTTTGGCGTCAACGATGGAAAGGGCCACGGGGTACTGCCCGCCCAGCGTTTCAATACTCTGCTGCAACGCAGGGAGGGGGATGCCGCACATCTCCACCCGGCCCACGCCGCCGATGGGCCGGGTGGTCAGAGGCAGGTCCAGCACAGCGGCGGCGTTTTTGGCATCCTCGCCAAACAATTCAAAGAAGTCGCCTATCTGATAGACCATCAGACAATCCGGGTGATTTTCTTTCAGAGCGGTGTATTCGTCCCACCAGGGAGAGCGGGAGGATTCCTGCTCTTGTTTCTGTTCCTGTTCCGGGACCTGGGGCGGCGCGGAAAATACGGGAGCGTTCTGTGTGGCGGAGATTCTGGCGTCGGACGTGGCGGCGGTGTGTTCGATCTCCCGCTTGATTTCCTCTGGCAGATCGTCAACATAGAATGTTACCGTCCTGTCCGGGGCGATGTGGGCGATGGTCTTATAATCGCCGTCCTCCTGCTCCATGCTGTTCCAGACGGTGAGGCCATTCCCCAAAAAGCCGTACCCCAAACTGTATTTTTTCTCCGGTTCCAAGGTGGGGTGGTCTTTCTGATACCGCTCCAGTTCCTCCGGGGACAGATAGCGTCCCTCTTGGATAAGCTGGCGAATATGTGCGGCCATTTCCTCAAAGGAGACATGGCGCATCACCCCTTCCGGCCTGGGAGATAGCCGCAGTTCCTTGGTAAAGTAAGCATAGGCCCTGCTCCCGTCCGCCAGAGTGCAGAAGCCCCCTTCCAGATTTCCGTGTCTGGAACGGCTATATTCCTGTTCCAGCTTCCGCACGATCATGGCGTCAGACCAGTCCCCGGTAAACAGGGCGTAAAGCCTCTGCTTACGGTCAGGGTCGCCCAAATCCTCAATCAGAAAAGCATCAAGGTCTGCGTCACTGATCTCCCGCTGCTCCTGCGGCTCCGCCGCAGCCTGCCCAGCGGTAAACAGAGAAAATTGCCCATCGCCCTGCGCTTCGGCCACAGGCTTACGCTTGCTGGCAAGGGCATGGGCCACCGCCGCCAACTCGCCGGAGGCCCCTTCCGGCACTTCCGTTGTGCCAGACGCGGTGCCCTTTTCAGTAGCCTGATTCTTCTTGCGGTAACGCGCTTTTACCTCACGCTCCGCTTGCAGGGCTTTCTCCGGCAACGGTGTGAACAGGGGAGAATCCCCACGCACATACGCCCCCATGTCCCGCATGGCAAACGTCATGGCCTCATAACCGTCCACATCCGGGGTGAGCGGAGCAAAGTCACTCAACATAGTGTCGAACAGTCTTGTTGCTACTTCGGGTGTCTCCAGCAGGAGGCGTATCTGCTTGGCCCCCTCCACAGCGTTTGCGTCCTCGGTGTAGGGGCGGTGCTGACAGTCGGGCAGATAGGAGAAGAATTGATAGACCATTCTGGCGGTGTGGTCTTTGTCATGCTCCGGCAGGCTCTCCCGCTCTTTTTTTGTGAGAAAGCGGTCCTTTTCAATCAGTTCCCGGACACGCTTCTGCGCCTGATTCCAGTTCAGATGGACGGTATCATATCCGTCAGCGCCCGAATTTTCGTCCGAACGGATGAATTTAAGGCCCTTCCCATCGCTCCATATCTTTCGGCTCTCGGAATTATGGCCTGTATCACCGCACTCCCGCCGCAGGAACGCAGCGCACTCCTTGTCGTTGTGGCCCTGCATGAAATAGGAGTAAACCCGGATTTTGCCGTCCTTGATGTTCAAAGCGTCCGTCAAAAACTGGTCGATTTCATCCTCGGTGATGAAACTGGCCCTTGCGGGAGCAAAGCCATCTATTACGGCCTTAAACTCCGTGACCGGCTTATCCAAGCTGGCGATCCGTTTGGCCAGCGTTGGCAGGGACATGGGTGGGCGCAGCTCCAGCAAGGAGCGGTCCATGGCATAAAAGCTGGTGAACACCCGCAATTCGGAGAGGACGCGACGGCGGCTCTCCGGGTCGAGCAGAAGTTCCTTGATCCGCAGAGCGCTTTCCTCACTTCTGCTTTCCCCATATGCCTCGGAAATGGTGTGCAGATAGCCCTTTTCCTTTGCCGTGTCGCTGAAATCAGAGCGGAGATAGGCAAGACTGTTTGCCAGTTCGCTCAATTCATTTTCCTGCGCCGTGTCGATCTTCTCCTGGCTGGCAAACATACCGTCCCGCAGAAGCTGGGAAATACGGACGGCAACAGCGGGCCAGGGAAGATGGGTGAAAATAGTTCCATAGGTGTTGTTTCCGGGGCAGATATGCACCCCGCGCTCATCAAACCACATGGCGTACTGCTTCTTGGCAATGGTCAGGCCCTTGCCGCCAACCCCGTACTCCTTCGCCAGAAAAGCGGCGGCATCCTCGTTGCTGGGGCTTCGCTGGAAGAACGCCACAATGTGCTCAATGCTGTGCTTTCCGTTGCCGCCGCTGGTCAGGGCGCGGTCCGCCACCGCATCAGGTACACTCAAAGCAGGCGGTTCTGCTTCCGTCTGCCGCTTTTCCTCTGCCTGGACCGCTGCAATAGTCTCCACCTGTTCCTCCACCGTGGGAAACAGGTGGAACCTGGACAGCCCCGGCGCGGGAGCGTCCTCGGCCCTCGGTTCCGGGGACGAAGAAGCGGCGGGCTGTTCGCCCGCC
>OFFY01001071.1_pt1 | contig 24830 bp, 16 predicted proteins | sample 1521481 | NCBI WGS metagenome assembly OFFY01 (sample SAMEA3504117, study PRJEB24116) | mouse gut metagenome | biome: mouse gut; feature: mouse-associated habitat; material: faeces | place: Denmark | collected 2011
TGATCGCTGCCGTCTTCACCCATTCCCTTTTCTTCTTTCCGTTCTCGTTCATCGCCATACCTCTCCTCTATCTATTAAAATACAATCTGCCGGATATCCTGTGCAGGTTTTCCTGATGCAGCAGTCCCGACAATCCATGAAGAAACGCTGTCCTTGATTCAAATCCTTCTGTCATCCGAAAAGCGCCCCCCAAGATGCTCAGCCCTTGATACCGCCCTGATAGGTAATGCCGTCCACCAGATATTCTTCCCCGTACAGGAAAATCAGCAGGCTGGGTACCATATAAATCGTCGCCACCGCAAACGCCAGCCCGATTTCCCCGGCGTTAATCTTGCTCAAGAATACCGACAGGGGATGGGTCTCCGCATCGGTAAGCAAAATCAGCGGCTGTTCTACCATGTTCCAGTAGTCAATAAATACCAGGATCGCAGCCGAACATATGGCGCCTCTGCACAGCGGCAGGCATATCCTGCGGTATATCTGCCATTCTCCCGCGCCGTCTATCTGCGCCGCCTCCATCACCGACTCCGGTATCCTGCGCATAAACTTCGTCAGCAGAAACACGGCAAAGGGTGACACGATACCCGGCAGCCAGATAGCCCAGTTGGTATCCAGAAGGTTCAGCCAGTCACTGATCAGGTAATTGGGCACCAGTGTCACCTGATAAGGCATCAGCATCAGGATAATGTACATGAAAAAGATAATTTCCCTTATCCTTCCCCGATACCTGGCAAAGCCGTAGGATGCCAGTGAGGCGACAATCAGCTGGAATATCACAATCGGAGCCACCAGTATCACGGAATTCCAGAACTTCAGCAGATATTCCGGACTCTTGAACAGCACCGTATTATACTGGCTGAAAGAAACCATATCAGGAATAAATTTCAGGTTCACTCTCTCTGCTATGTACACCTTCCCGCCGTTGGCATCGGTGGCAAAAACGGAACCGTAGTTTGCCGATATTTCGGATGCCGCCATAAAGGAATTGGTTATCGTCAGCACAATGGGCATCAAAAACAGGATGGCAAAAAATGCCGCCACCAAAGTGGCCAGCCCGATCTTGGCTGTCTGCACCCGCTTCCTCCTCTTTGCGGCTTCGCGGTCTCTGGCCGCCAGATCCTCCCACTGTGCCGGCTGTTCCCTCTTCTTCATCCCTCCACATCCTTTCCGAAATGATTCTCCGCAATGAACAGAATTCCGATGATCACGATCATTACCAGGGACATCAATATCGCCGCCGCCGACAGGGTCTGATAATCCAGTGACCTGAATTTATTGTTCATGAAATGTTGCAGCGTATAAATGGAATCATATGGATAGTCCCCTGTCAGCAGATATACTTCCCTGAATATCTTGAAGGAGCTGATCAGGGACATAATCGTCACAAAGAGCAGGGATGACGACAGATATCTTATCTTAATATGGAAGAAAGTCTGCAGAGGCGTAGCGCTCTCCAGCCTGGCCACTTCCAATATATCCTTGGGAATACTGGCCAGCGCCGCCATAAACAGTATCATATTATAGCCCAGATTCTTCCAGAGAAACAGAATCACCACAACGATCAAAGCAAGATCCGATTTCATCCAGTCAATCTTGTTCCCGCCCAGCTTCACAAGCACTTCATTGATTGCGCCGTTGTAGTGGAACAGCACCTGCCAGATCAGCACGACGGAGGCCACAGGCACCATCATGGGGCTCAGGAAAAAGGTCCTGAACTGACTCCGGAAAGGCAGCTTCGCCTCCAGCACAATGGCCAGAAGCAGGGAGAGAACTACCGCGAGAGGTACTGCCACCGCAGCGAAGGTGAAGGTATTGCGCACTGCCGTGCGGAAAGAAGTATTTCCGATTATACTGCTGAAATTATCCAAAAATACAAAATTCGCGCTGATGGGATTGTCTATCAGCGAATAATAGATAACCACCATAAAAGGAAGTATAAAAAACAACATCACCCCCAGAAAGCTGGGAGCGATAAACGCTCCCGAGCTGATCTTCAATCTGCGGGTTCTCCGGGTAGTTTTGATGTAATTCTCCGGTACAGGCGCTTTCCCGCGCCTTTCTTTTCGCTTTTTACCCATTTTCATCCTCATTCCAGATGTATTTTTTGAAGCCCGAACAGCTTACTTGGTCTCACCCACATAGATCTTCACACGGTTCTGGATGATGCCCGCCACTTCGTCCACGGACTTCTGGCCCTTGAAGTAGCCTTCCGCCTCCTCATTGATGATCTTGGATACCTCGTCGTTCATATTGTAGGATACGGGCCTGGCATTGTTCATCAGTTCCATCACCCTGTCTACTTCCTCCTGAGTGGTCAGACGGTAGGTGTAGCTCCAGCCGTCCTCATATCCGATAGAAGATCCCCCCTGGGTGGTAATAGGCTCTCCGTTTTCATCCTTCATGATCTCCCCGTTCTCATCGGTGACATACTCCGGCTCCGTAGCCTTTTTCGCCATATCCTCCAGCCGGGATTTCATCGTAGGGAAACCGCTCCAGTAGCGTCCGTTGTCCTCTTCCGTAAGGATACTCTCCAGAAATTCCCATGCGCCCTCCTTATGTTCAGACTTGGTGGCAATGCCATAGGCTTCTCCCGTGGTCAGAGCATGACCGCCCGTGCCGTCCACCGTGGGGAATCCGATACAGGTATAGTCGCCTTTGAAAATCTCGTCATACATTTGAAGCTGGTCAAAATCGTAAATATAGGCCTGGGTCAAGAGAACCTCTCCGTTCTGAATCCTGGTAGGTTCGGAATCCATCCCCTCTTCCCACTCCACTTCGTCCGGGAACTTATTCACAAATTCCAATATATTCTTAAACGCGTCAGAATCAAAGCTGCACTCTCCCGTATTCCAGTCGATAAACGAATCCTCATTAAACATCATGGCCGCCTGCAGAATAGCCTGTTTGGAAACCCTGTCAAAAAGCTCTGCGCCGGGATGCTCATTGGAAAAAGCGATCAATTCCGCCAGAGTCCAGCCGCTCTCGCTGCCCACCATGGATGTGGCGCCGATTACGGTCTGCATGTTAAAGTAAGCGGGAATGCTCACCAGCACGCCGTCATATGTATAGGCGTTCAGGATATTTTCCACGAAATCCTCCCTGTTGAGCTTGCCGCTCTTCTCCAGATAGGGATTCAGGTCTTCTAAAACGCCCTTGGCCACCAGCTGGCTGACCTTCAGGCTGGACAGATCGATCATATCCGGACAGTTTGCAGAAGTGATGTCATTGTTCAGATTGTTCAGCGCATCCGGCCAGGTGTTCTCATCATAATTGTCATAGTTCACATATTCCTTGATGGAAATATGGTACTTGGTATTGGCCTTGTTAAACTTGACCGCCTTGGACTGCAGATCGTAGGAGCCTCCCAAAGTAGCGATGAGAATGGTCTCCTTCTGGGGCACCTCCTCCGCCTTCTTCTTTGTCAGCAGGGCGACGCCGTTGTCATTGTTCTCCCAGTCCTCTACTACCGCGATAACCTTGCCGTCCTCCATCTGGCCGAATTTCCGCACGGAGTTTCCGTTGATATCGCTGTCCAGCCAGTCGAACATATACTCCTTTTCCTTCTGGCCCAGATTATACCCGTACAGGGAATTGCCGTCGTTAATCAGGAAATCGTAATCCACGCCTGCTGTCATGGAATTGCTTCTGGGAACATCCTCATAAGATTTACCTGTCTTTTTGCCGTCGAAATCCACCTCACACAGAGTATAACGGCTTGCGTTGCCGTCATAGGAGCTGTAGCTCAGGTATACCTTGCCGTCCTTGCCGCATATAAGGGCATCGATCCAGGTATTTCCGCCGTTATCCACAGACACGGAACCTTTATTATTCCCCTCCGCATCGAACAGCCATACCTTGCCGTCTCCGGCGATATAAATCCTTCCCTCTCCGTCCACCATCATGGTATCCAGATAGGAATCTGCGGCCAGATCTGTGATATCCTGCGAAAAGATCTGCTTCCCTTCCGCGTCGAATTTGGACAGGAACTGGGTGGATTCGCTGTAATCCTCGCTATAACAATACACAACGGCATACATACTGCCGTCTTCCAGAAAATAGTATCTGTTAATATTCTGGTCTCCGACAATTTCCGCCCATTCAATCGGGACGGAGGTCATCTTCCGATCCGCCAGAGAATACTTACAGATGCTCTGAGAACTCTCCCCTGTCTCTTCATCCCAATCATAGGACAGATAGTACAGATTCTCGCCTACGATCTGCATTTCATAATAGTTCGTATTTTCCTCATCCATCGTGATAAATTCCGGCACATAGGCCCATTCCTTCGCCTGCCGGGCATCGCCGGAATTCCCGGAGCTCCCGCAGGCGGCCAGTGAAAATACCATCACGGCCGCAAGCATCAGGGCCATCCCCCGGCGCCATGTAAATCTCTTAAACTTCATCTTAATTTCTCTTTGCATTTTATACCACAATCCTTCCTAGATTTCATTCCATGCCGCCTGGAAATGCGGCATGGAAATATACTCAATATGCAGCTTGGGAATGCCACATATTGAGTATATCACACTCTTGCCAAAATGCACCTTAAGATTTTATGAATTACAGAAAAATAAAGCCTTAAATTGCAATAATTCTGTAACATGCCCCGCTATTTTACACGAATATAATACTTGCGCAGCTCCTGGATACGTTTCCTGTGGCGCGCCATGCTGGCCACGCGGTTGTAAAACCAGAAACCGTCCACCAGCAAATTATTCGCCTTGCCGATCTTCTGCTTTGTGGTCTTCTCATAATATTCCCCGCCGCAGACACAGGCCTTCGTTCCCTTCTCTTTTATCAGCCGGATCAAGTCCGATTCACAAGTAATATTTTCACGGAATTCCGTATATGCCAGACCGATGCAGTCTTCCTTGTGGGCATCGCTTCCTCCGAAGGCGGGTTTTCCGTACATTTCCGCAATGGCCATTGCCCCTGCGTTGCTCTCCGGCGACTCGCAGGCGTTAAAGCCTTCCAGAAAGTCAAATTTATCCATCACCGCCAGCTGATTGCGATGCTTTCTGGTATTGGTGATGCTTAAATATTTCTCCCCGCAGGGATGGGCGGGCCCCAGTATCCCGCCGTTTTTATGGACGATATCGATGAGGAACTGCACCGGCAGCCCCCGTAATTCCAAAATCTTCAGCTTCACTCCCTCCGGCATAATCACCAGAATATGACCCGCATCGATGGTATCATATTCCACGCCCTTCAGCACCAGAAAGCCCTTGTCGCGGCCCTCCTCCCGCACCTTTTTCCAGACCCGGTATCCCTTATAGGAATCATGATCGCTTACAAGCATTCCGTCAAATCCCTTTTCCCTTAAAGCGGCGGCAAATTCCTCAATGGGCACCTTCCCGTCCAGTGAGCCTTCCTTTGTATGGCAATGCATATCAAATCTCATCTTTCTTGTTATCCTTTCGCTAATCTACGCTCTTCAGGGATTCCGTCATGCTGATCCCCTCAAGCTTACCGCTCATGGCTATATTCACACACCAGCCGAAACCCAGCGTCAAAAGCCCGCTGTATAAATAGCTCACCGGTTTCACATAAATGTCAAAGGAGATCAAATCTACTTTGATTTCATTCATGACAAACCAGTGCAAAAGACATCCCAATCCCATACCCACAGCCATGCCGAACACGGTAAGGATGATATTCTCCCGAAATACATAAGCAGACGTCTCCCGCCTATAAAATCCCAGGACCTTGATGGTTGCGATCTCCCGGATCCGCTCCGTAATATTGATGTTGGTCAGGTTGTAAAGAACGATAAACGCCAGTCCCGCCGCACAGAAGATCACCACCACCACGATGATATCCAGGCTGGCCAGCATATTGCCGATTCTGTCCATAAAATCCTGGTTCAACGTCACATTTGCCACCATATCCAGCTTCATCAACTCCGCGGAAAGCGCATAAAGCAAATCTCTCTGAACCGACTCATCCTCCCCTTCGCTCAGGTTCAGGTACACAGTCTTCCGCTCAGGTTCCTCCCCGGTCATTTCTCTCCAGGTGTCCTCGGACACATGCACGTAATGATCGATATAATTTACATAGATACCGGATACTACAGCCGTCACCGTGCTCAGGTTTTCGTCCCGCAATGTTATCATATCACCGATTTCCACATGATAATCCTCCGCCAGACGATTGGAAATAACTGCCTCTCCCGTCTCCGGATAAGGAATCTCCTCACCTCCGGAAGTGCGGAAATTCCAAAAAGGCGCCGTTCCCTCCCGGGTGCCCGCCACCAGACACACGGATTTGACTCCTTTGTCTGCCACCAAATCCATATTTTTCTCCATGACAAAGGTATATTCGCCAGCCCCCAATGCCCCCAGCTCTCCCAGGGCAGATTCCAGCTCCTCGTCTGCCGACTCTTTCAGCCCGATAGAGATATCCACGGTCTGAATCTCCTGAAACTGCTTTGAGGCCACATCGGCGATGGAATCCTTGATACCGAAACCGGTCACCAGCAGCGCGCTGCAGCCGCTGATCCCCACTACCATCATAAACAGCCGCTTCTTATACCGGAAAATATTCCGGATAGAAACCTTGCGCAGAAAGCCAAGCCTCTTCCACAAGAAGGGAATCCGCTCCAAAAATACCCGCTTTCCGGCCTTGGGCGCCTTGGGCCGCATCAGAGCCGCCGCCACCTGTCTCAGCTCCGCTCTGCAGGACATCCAGGTAGTCCCGATGGAGCAAATCAGCGATACTGCCGCAGAAATTGCCGCCATACTGCCGTCAAATACATAAGAAATCGGATCCGCACGATACATGATACCATAGCAGAACCAGATAATCTCCGGAAAAGCCCATGTCCCCAGGAAAAAACCGAACACGCAGCCGCTCACCGCCGCCAGACCGGAATAGATCATGAACTTTGACATAATGGTGCCTTCCCCATATCCCAATGCCTTCAATACGCCGATCTGAGTCCGCTGCTCCTCCACCATCCGATTCATGGTAGTGATACACACCAGCGCTGCCACCAGGAAGAAGAACACCGGGAAAATATTGGCAATTCCTTCTATAATATTAGAATCATTTTCAAAACAGACATAACCGATATTGGTATCCCTGCCCAGCACATAGACCTGCGGTTCCTCCAGGGCCGCAAGTTCCTCCCGGGCCTCGGCGAGCTCTTCCTGTGCCTGGGCAATCTGTGTATTGAATTCCTTCAGGGCATCCTCGTATTCCTGCCTGCCGGTCTCGTATTCCTCTTTCCCTGACAGGAATTCCGCTTCCTTTTCCCCCAGGGTGTTCCTGCCTTCCTCCAGCTCCCTTTTTCCCTCCGCGATGGCCAGCTCGCCCTCCGAAAGCTCTTCTTTGGCCTCGGCGATGGCCCTGCGGCCTTCCGTGATCTCCTGCCTGGCCTGGGTCATGGCCATCTGTCCCTCCGACAGCTGCTGTTTGGCCTCGGCGATGGCCAGCCAGCCGTCGTTAAGCTGCCGCTCGGATTCCGCAATCTGCTGCCATGCCGCCGCCAGCTCCTCCTCTCCCTGGGCCAGCTGTGCTTCCCGCTCTGCCAGCATGATCCGGTATCCCGCAAGTGTCTCCTCGCCCCGTTCAATCACTGCCGCTGCCAGATCATAGGCTTCGCCGGAAATCTCCCCGCTCTCCGCCTTTGCCTGCAGCTCTGCCTTCTGTGCGGCCAGCTCTCCGGACTGGATTTCCAACTGAGCCTGTCCTTCGGAAATCAGCATCCTCATGGTTTCCACAGATTCATTCTTGCTGCGCCACTGGGCCTTTCCGTCCGCCAGCTGCCTCTCCCCGCTTCGCAGCTCTACCTCATTGCTGTCGATAAGCCGCTTCGCCTCCGCCAGCTCCGTCTCCTTTGCAGCCAAAGTCAGCTCTCCCGCGTCCAGCTCATCCTCCTTCCCTGCAATGGCAGCCTTGGCGTCGGCAATCTGGGCTTCCTGCTCCGCCAGGGTCTCTTCTCCCTCTTCCAGCTCCGCCCTGGCTTCCGTCAGCTGTCTCTCCCCCTCCGCTATCTCCTCTGCGGCCTGTTCCAGCTCCTCCTCTGCCTCTGCCAGCTGCTTCTCCCCCTGAGACTTCTCCTCTTCCAGCCGGTTTTGCCCTTCTGCGATCTGAACGCGGCCCTCCTCCGCAATCCGCTCATACCGCTCCAGCGCCTCACGCTCTGTCAGATTTTCCCAGATGCCCTTTTTCTCCTCTATAAAGGAATCATATTCCGGACTGTATAATTCGTAATCACGGTCAAATCTGACATAAACTTCCGTAAAATATTCCGTGTGAAAGCCCTCCGGCAAAAGGCAGATAAAGCCGTCCAGCCTCCCTGTCCCCAGAGAAGTATTTCCCCTCTCATACTGCAGGTAAAGGGGCGACTGTACCAGCCCCACAATGGTATATTCCCGGCAGGCAAAGTTCTCAAACGTATCCTCGTCATTATCCTCCGACAGATAAATCACAGAACCGATGTCGGATTCTCCGAACACCTGACTGTCCGCCACGCATTCGTTCTCCTCCTGCGGCATCCTGCCCTGAACCAGCTTCAGCGTATTCAGCTCCCGGGTCACACTGAAGGTCTTCACGACTCCCTGGTTTCCGTCTCCCCTGCTGTAGAGCACGTCAAAAGACACCGCACCTTCCGCTGCCTGCACATCCTTAGCCGATGCCAGCGCCTCCACATTCTCCTGATCAAAGCCCAGCGTGGAAACCAGCCGGAAATCCTGGAAACCATATTGATTCAGATAATTTCTGACGGTGGTCATCATGGCTTCTTTCGTCACCTTCAGACCTGCAAAAAAGCCCACTCCCAGCGCTATGATGGCAAAAATCGCCATAAAACGCCCGAAGCTGGCTTTAATCTCTCTGAATGTGGTTTTCCCGATTCCTCCCATCCCTTTACTTCTCATCCGACTCACCCGCCACTGTGATGTTTACAGCGCCCATGCGCCGCCTTCTACCATTCGATCTCTTCCACATCCACGATCTGCTCATTCTCCGCCATGTCCGCGACAGTACCGCTCTTCACCGTGATAATCCGGTCAGCCATGGCGGTCAGCGCCTGATTGTGGGTGATGACGACGACAGTCTTGCCCATCTCCCGGCAGGTATTCTGCAGCAGCTTGAGCACCGCCTTGCCCGTATTGTAATCCAGGGCTCCTGTTGGCTCATCGCAAAGCAGCAGCTTGGGATTCTTCGCCAGCGCTCTGGCAATGGCCACCCGCTGCTGCTCTCCTCCGGAAAGCTGGGCCGGAAAATTATTCGCCCTGGCATGCAGTCCTACCTGGCCCAGCACCTGCGCCGCATCCAGCGGATTTTTACAGATCTGCGCCGCCAGCTCCACATTTTCCAGGGCTGTCAGATTCTGTACCAGATTATAAAACTGGAAGACAAATCCTACGTCATAGCGTCTGTATGTGGTGAGCTGCTTTTTGTTAAACGAAGATATCTCCTCTCCGTCCAGGAATACCTTCCCGCTGCTGAGCGTATCCATACCGCCCAGAATATTCAGAATCGTGGTTTTGCCTGCCCCGGAGGCTCCCACAATCACACAGAATTCTCCCTTTTCGATTTCAAAATTCACATGCTGCAAAGCCTGTATCTCCACTTCGCCCGTCTTATAAATCTTATTTACGTCCTGAAAGCTCACAAATGCACTCATTTTCATCCGTCCTGAAAGATTAGAATCAAAAGTCAGAATAAAAAGCCGCCACGCCCCTGAGTTAACATTATAACATAAAACCTTTTCATCTTCCAAGCTTTTTGCTATAATATAAATTGTGAAATATTAGAAAATTTTCTTTCGCACCCACAGGAGGTAACCTATGCTGTTCATCCACCTTTTTGCCCTTCTGGGTATCCTGCTTTTCGCATTGAGTTATATGGGAGGACGTCTCAATCTGCGCATTTCCAAAAGCGGCCTCTTTATTCTGGTTCTGGCGGCATTTTCCCTGCGCCTGCTGGCTGCCGCTCTCTCCAACGGCTTCGGTACCGACACCGCCTGCTTTACGGCGTGGGCCGACAGAATCTATCAGGTACGGCCGACCGGCTTTTATTCTCCGGATATTTTCACGGATTATCCCCCCGGCTATATGTATGTGCTCTGGCTGCTGGGCGCTGTCCGGCAATTGTTTCATCTGGAACATGACTCGATCCCTTATCTGATCCTGCTCAAGCTCCCCTCCATCCTCTGCGATATAGCCTGCGGTCTGCTCATTTACCGCCAAGCTGTGAAAAACCAGACGGAAAACAGTGCGTTTTTCATGTGCCTGGCCTATCTGTTCAATCCTGCCGTCATACTGAACTCTTCCGTCTGGGGACAGGTAGACTCTATCCTTGCGTTACTTGCGGCCCTCATGTGCCTCTATCTGGTACAGGGCAGAATGTACGCGGCTTACATTGCCTTCGGCATCGGTATCCTGGTCAAACCCCATATCCTGCTCCTTGCCCCCATCCTCCTGGCCGGCTTCCTGGACCATGTGGTGTTTAAGGACACTGCCGAAGAAGCGGTAAAAAACGGAGCCGGCACCGCAGTCCTGCGCATGCGCCGGATCGCCCACAGCTGTCTCCAGGGATTGACCGTCCTGTGCGGCGTTGTCATATTATGCCTTCCCTTCGGCCTGGAAAATGTCTGGAACCAGTATTTCAGCACCGTTTCCTCCTATCCCTATGCGGCGGTGAATGCCTGCAATTTCTGGGGGCTCCTGGGTTTAAACTGGGTCAGCCAGGATGAAACATTTCTGGGGATTCCCTTCCGGCTGATGGGATGGGCGGCCATATTCGCCGCTGTGGCCTTTGTGCTGTACTTAAGCCTGCGCAACCGGAAACGGCGGGAGAAATATCCCTTCCTGGCCGCTTGTATGATCTGTTTTGTCTTTCTGTTCTCCGTGCGGATGCATGAGCGCTACCTGTACCCGGCCCTGTTGCTTCTGCTGCTGGCCTGTGTACTTCTTCCCTCCCGGCTGCCGGCGCTTTGTTATGCCCTTTTCTCCATCCTGCACTTTTATAACACGGCGGATGTGCTGTTTTTCTATGATCCCTCCGATTATGACAGACATTCTCCCTTGATTTTGTCCGTATCGGCAGGCATGGTACTGGGCGGGGTTATGCTGTTTTACACGGCAAAGCTTTTGTATGGAAAAAACGCCGTCTCTCCTTCCCGGATACCGCCGTTGTTTTGGGATTCGGGCGGCAATGCGAAAAACGAAAAATGGGCTCCCTTGCCCTCCGCACCGAAAAGCCCCCTGAAGAGAAGGGATGTACTGTGCATATGTACAATTACGCTGCTCTACGCCTGCGTGGCCCTGTATCATCTAGGAGACCATCGCTCTCCTGTCACGTCTTTTGACATGACTGAGGGACAATCCCTGGAATTTGATTTTGCCGGGGAAGCGCCTGTGTCCCTGTCCTACTTTATCGCTCCCTGGCATGGCAGGAATTTTACCCTGGAAGGGAAGCAAAACGACAATGATCAGTGGACCTCCTTCGGGAAGATCACTTTTGACGACGTATTCACATGGCAGACAGTAAGTGTAGACACTAAAATGTCTCATCTGCGGCTGACTCTGCAGGAGGAACAGGCTTCCATACTGGAGCTGGTCTTCCTGGACGGGGAGGGGCATCCCATGGCTCCGGCCTTTTCCTCCTTTTACGGAAACCTCTTCGACGAGGCGGCGCTGTACCCGGAGGCATCCACCTGTCGAAACAGCATGTACTTTGACGAGATCTATCATGCCCGCACTGCCTACGAATTCCTTCACGGTCTCACTTCCTATGAGAATACCCATCCGCCCATGGGTAAGATTTTCATCGCTGCGGGAGTGGCTTTGTTCGGCATGAATCCTTTCGGCTGGCGCATCGCAGGGACCTTTTTCGGAATTCTCATGGTCCCCGCCGTATACCTGTTCGCCAGACGGCTTACGAAGGACAGCCTGTCCGCCGCCCTGGCCTGCGTATTGTTTGCCTTTGATTTCATGCACTTTACCCAGACCAGGATCGCCACCATCGACGTGTACATCACCTTTTTCGTAATTGCGATGTACTATTTCATGTATCGGTACAGCAAAATGAGCTTCTATGACACGGATCTGAAGAAAACGCTGCTGCCTCTTGGCGCCTGCGGTCTCTGCATGGGCCTGGGAATCGCCTGCAAATGGACCGGGGTATATGCCGGCTTGGGGCTGGCTGTCATTTTCTTCTCTGTATTGTATAGAAGATATCGGGAATACGACCATGCCAGGAAGACACCCTCCGGCTCCACCAACGGCATTTCCCACAGGCAGATCACGGAGAATTTCCTGCCCTATACCAGAACCACCATTCTGTTCTGCCTGGTATTCTTCGTATTGCTGCCCGTCCTCATCTATGTGCTCTCCTACCTGCCCTTCAGAGATTATTCCGACAGGGGGCTGATCGGGCGGCTGCTCTACAATCAGAATACCATGTTCAGCTATCACAGCAATCTGGAAGACACCCATGCCTTCTCCTCCCCCTGGTATGAATGGCCCATCCTGAAAAAGCCCATCTGGTACTATTCCCGGATCATTGACGGGGTAGCGGGCGGCGGCGGACTGCGGGAGGGAATCAGCGCTTTCGGCAATCCGGCGGTATGGTGGATGGGCATTCCCGCCGCCCTCTACATGGTCTGGCTGTGGATCAGAAAAAGGGACAAAACTGCCGCCTTCCTGATTGTGGGATACCTGGCTCAATATCTGCCCTGGTTTTTTGTGACCCGCATCACCTTTATTTACCACTATTTTCCCAGTGTGGTCTTTGTGGTTCTGATGATCGTCTACAGCTTCTGCCAGTGGAAAGATCGGCTATCCCGGCGCACGCTGCTGACTATGGTTGTTGTATATGCCGGGACGGCAGTGGGCCTGTTTGTTCTCTTTTATCCTGTACTCTCCGGCGAGCCGGTGGAAGCGGCGTTCGTGGACAAATATCTGCGCTGGTTTAAGACATGGGTTCTGACGGCAAAGTGAAAATAATAATCTGCAAATACATTCATGCAAAAAGACGCCCCCGGAGGGACGTCTTTTTGTCTCACTGTCTTTACCTTATTTCGCCAGCAGCATCATAATCTCGTTGCTTCTTGCGATAAACTTTGTCATGGCTTCCGGCGACAGGGGAGCCTGCTGGATCTTCGCCAGGTCGTAGAGCTGTTCGCAGATGGTATCCACGTTCTCCCCTTCCTGATTATCTGTCACATATTTTACCAGCGGATGGTTCGCATTGAGGATCAGCGTCTCGCCTTCCCCGCCGAAGCCGCCCATGTCCATTCCCGGCATGGAATACATCTTCATCATATCCTGCATCCGCCTGGTTTCCTCGGACAAGGTCAGCACGGAGGAAATCTTCTCATCCTTCAGCTTCTCCACCTTCACGGTGAGCTTGTCATTGTTCAGGACTTTCTTCATGATCTCGCCCAGAGCCTTGGCCTGCTCTTCCAGCTCCTTCTCCGCTTCTTCGTCAGTCTCCGCCTTCAGCGCCCCGGTTACATCCGCATCGATTCTCTGGAATTTCACACCCTCATTCTTGGACTCCAGCTGCTGGATGAAGGGCTGATCGATATTGTGGGTCAGGATGACGGCATCCATTCCGTTGTCCTTAAACATCTTGATATACTGGCCCTGCTGCTGTTCGTCGGTAACGTAGTAGATGACCTTCTCCTTCTTCTCCTCCGCAGCGTCCTTTTCTTCCTCCGTGTCGGTCACCACTTCGGCCTCTACCTTCTCGCCGTTCTCGTCCACGGCACTGGCGCTTTCCTCCTTTTCCACGTCGGCACTGTCAAGAGGCTTGACCTCCAGGCACTCGGGCAGCGTCATATACTTGCCATCCAGATTCTTGAACAGGATATAATCATTCATCCTCTCGCAGAATTTGTCGTCCTTCAGGCAGCCGAACTTGATGAAAGGACTGATGTCATCCCAGTATTTATCATACTCTTCCTTCTCCGTCTTGCACATGCCGGAAAGCTTGTCCGCTACCTTCTTGGAGATATATTCGGAAATCTTCTTCACAAAGCCGTCATTCTGCAGGGCGCTTCTGGACACATTCAGAGGCAGATCCGGACAGTCAATCACACCTTTCAGCAGCATCAAAAACTCCGGAATGACCTCCTTGATGTTATCTGCAATGAAGACTTGATTGTTGTACAGCTTGATAGTTCCCTCAATGGATTCGTACTCCATATTGATTTTCGGGAAGTACAGAATTCCCTTCAGGTTAAAAGGATAATCCATGTTCAGATGAATCCAGAACAAAGGCTCCTTGTAGTCATGGAATACCTTGCGGTAAAATTCCAGGTATTCCTCCTTGGTGCAGTCGTTGGTATGCTTCGTCCACAGAGGGGTGGTCTCGTTGAGAAGCTCAGGGCGCTTTTTGATCTTGAGCTTCACAGGTTCCGGCTCTTTCTCTTCCTTTTCTTCCCCTTCGCCTTCTTCCTCTGCGGCATCTTTCTTCTCTTCTTCCGCGGAGGCCTCTTTTTTCTCCGGCTGGATAACTTCGATTACCTCGTCATCCTCCAGCTTCTCATCCTCCTTGATGATCTGTGTCTCCTTTGTATCCGCCTTGGAGAGATAGATTTCCGTGGGCATGAAGGAGCAGTACTTTTTCACCACCTCGCGGGCCTTGTATTCATTGCAGAATTCCAGACAGTCCTCATTGAGGAACAGGGTGATGGTGGTTCCTACCTCGCTACGGTCACCTTCCGCCATGGAATATTCCGTACCGCCGTCGCACTCCCAATGAACGGGCTTTGCACCCTCCTTATAGGAAAGGGTATCGATATGCACTTCGTCTGCCACCATGAAAGCGGAATAGAATCCCAGACCGAAATGGCCGATGATCTGATCCGCATTGCTCTTGTCCTTATATTTCTCAATAAAATCAGCGGCACCGGAGAACGCGATCTGGTTGATATACTCCTCTACCTCGTCCGCAGTCATTCCCAGTCCGTTATCGCTGAAGGTCAGCGTCTTCTTCTCCGGATTCACTACAACGTCGATACGTGCCTTAAAGCCTTCCGGCAAGGTATACTCGCCTATCATATCCAGCTTCTTCAGCTTCGTCACGGCGTCACAGCCGTTGGAGATCAGCTCCCTGTAGAAAATATCGTGGTCAGAATACAGCCACTTCTTGATAATCGGAAAAATGTTTTCACTGTTAATCGATAAGTTACCACTTTTTGCTGCCATCTTACTTTCATTCCTTTCTATATTTATGATAGATCATGAACACCTTGAAACATAGTTTATGACGCCCTTTCACAAAAGTCAAGAAGAAATTAGCACTCATTTTAGATGAGTGCTAATAATTATAAGAAAAAGCCCGCAAAATGGGGCTTTTCCAGATTTCTAAAATTTTTCTAAACCGTTTTATCCGGGAAATATTTCGCATAAATATCAAAAAAGTCTGCCGTGGTCACTTCCTCGTCATGAAGCAGCTTGATACTGTCCCACAACTCTGTATTCAGCTGGCGCGCCAGGGTCACCACAAAAGCGTCATACTCCTGTCCGAATACCTCTCTGCGCCGCTCCTCCACAATGGTCAGCTTATTCATGTCCGTCTGTTCCCGGTCAAAGGTGCTGATACATTTAATGATATGATAGCCGGCTTTTGTCTCGATCACCTGACTGACCTCATCCGTCTCCAGAGAAAAAGCCGCCTCCTCGAAGACGGGATCCATCTCCCCCTTGCCGAAGGAATAGGTAATCACAGAATCCTCACTGTAGCGGGAAGCCAGATCCAGGAAATCTTCCCCGTCTTCCACTGCCATCCGGCGTATTTCAAGCGCCTTCTCATACGCCGCACGCTTCTGCTCCTCCGACTCCGCCTGTCCGTCCTCAGCAGGGATTCGGAGGAGAATATGCTGCACCGTGATGGTCCTTGCCTCGTCGTCACTGATCTCCGGATTCACATCCTGAATGATATAATGGTATACTTTATCCGCCAGAGCGTACTCTTTGTAAAGCTGTTCTATAGTTGAGAGTTTTACTCCCATCAGCTCTTTTTCCCGCTCTGTAAGGGAATCAAAATATTCTTCCGCGGCCTGCTTCACACGTTTATTTTCTCCGTCCTCCAGGGCTACGCCCCGATCCTGGGCCAGCAGATACATGGTCTTGATCTGGGCCATCTTGGCCAGAACGGTATCTTTTACATTTTCCTCCAGCGTGACTCCGTCCCTGGAGACATTCCACACTTCGGAACCATAGACATTCTCGTACTGGTTCTGCGTATTGGTCAGATATACCACCATCTCCGGCTCCGTACAGATGCTTCCGCCGATACGGAACACCTCGTCCTTACCCAGCCCTGTGGTAAAAATCACTTTGGCACCGCCGTCCTCATCTCCGCAGGCCGTAAGCACTGATAAAAGGAAAAAAACACAGCCCAACAGCAGCTCCGGACAGGAAAACCTCCCCTTTTTCCGGGGCCTCCCGATCTTTTCTCTTCTCTCCATTGTTCGGTCTTTACTCTATTACATGAATCCAGCCTTCCGGAGCCTGGATCCTGCCCATCTGAATTCCTGTAAGCGTATCATAAAGCTTCTTCGTAACAGGTCCCATCTCGGTCATGCCGCTGGGAAGGCAGATTTCCTTTCCATGATCTACGATTTTCCCCACGGGGGAGATCACCGCCGCCGTACCGCAGAGACCACACTCGGCAAAATCCTTCACTTCTTCCAGGTAGACTTCCCGCTCCTCCACTTCCAGCCCCAGATACTCCTTCGCCACATGGACCAGGGAACGGCGGGTAATGGACGGAAGAATGCTGTCCGACTTTGGGGTAACCACCTTGCCGTCCCTCGTCACAAAGAGAAAATTGGCTCCGCCGGTTTCCTCCACCTTGGTACGTGTGCCGGGATCAAGATACATATTCTCATCAAACCCGTTGGCATGGGCCGTCACGATGGCATGCAGGCTCATGGCATAGTTCAGACCTGCCTTGATATTGCCGGTTCCGCGAGGCGCCGCACGGTCAAAATCGCTGACACAGATGGTCAAAGGCTTTACACCGCCTTTGAAATAAGGTCCCACGGGAGTACAGAAGATACGGAACTGATACACATCCGCAGGCTTTACGCCGATGACGGAATTCATGCCGAACATATAAGGGCGGATATACAGCGTCGCCCCGCTTCCATAGGGAGGCACATACGCCGCATTGGCGGCCACAGCCTTCGTCACTGCATCCACGAAATGCTCTTTCGGGAACACAGGCATCTCAAGGCGTCTGGCGGAATCCTCCATCCGCTCCCCGTTCAAATCGGGACGGAATGCCACGATATGCCCGTCCTCGGTAGTATACGCCTTCAGTCCCTCAAAGATCGTCTGGGCATACTGCAGCACGCCCGCACACTCATTCAATACAATATTGGCATCTTCGATAAGGGTTCCCTCGTCCCAACTGCCGTCTTTAAAATAGGAGACATATCTTTTCTCCGTCTGAATATATCCAAAATTAAGATTGCTCCAATCAATGTTTTTCTTTTCCACTGCCGCTACCTTCTTTCCGTGTATGCTTTTTTCTTAACAATTATTATCCTTTTTACCGCAAAAGTCAATAGAAATTGTCCAAAACTCTCTCATATTTACAGAAGGTATAGGCAATGTCGAAATAGGTCTGCTCATCGCTGTCCGCCGTCATGCACCAGGCCGGATCCCGGTCCAGGTCCGGCAAGTATGCGTCTGCCTCATACTGCCTGTCGATCCGGGTGATATGAGCCGTATCGCACCAGGGCAGCAGCTGGCGGTAAACGCTCTCCCCGCCGATGCAGTAGACATCCTGAGAGGGATAAGGTTCCAGGGTTTGTTTTAATTCCTCCAGAGAATGCACCACCCGGGCATCTTTCACATGAAAGGCGGGATCTCGCGAAAGAATGATGTTGATCCTGCCTTTCAGAGGCATACCCTGGGGAAAGGTCTGCAAGGTTTTCCGCCCGCAGACCACTACCTTTCCGGTGGTCTCCTCCCGGAAAAATTTATGGTCATTGGGAATGGTGACCAGCAGTCTTCCCTTCCGGCCAATCGCCCAGTTCCTGTCTACTGCCGCAATGATGTTCATATTGATTGTCTCCTTTTCCTATTCCCACTTATCGCAGAGGGAATTGATCTGATCAGCGAATTTACTCATATCCTTGTTCGGCATACCGTCGATTCCCTTGACCAGGTTAAGCAGCCTCTGTGCAGCAGCCAACAGCTTCGCATAGATATTGGAAGCCACTGTTTTGGCTTTCTTCTTGACGGGAGCTGGGATCGCTTCGTATTCCAGCATGCCGGAAATGAGATCGAACACGGTTCCGCTGTAAGGCGCATATGTACGCTGTCCGTATTCCAGCTTGAGGCACTCAGCGAAACCGGTGCAAACCGTATCCTCGCCATGCACCAGAAATACCTTCTTCGGCTTCTCCTCAAAGCCGCAGATCCACTCGATCAGGCCGTTCTTGTCCGCATGTCCGCTCATTCCCACCAGCTTTTTGATCTCGGCCCTGACCTGAATGGACTCCCCAAACAGCTTCACCTCGTCGATACCCTCTACCAGGAGACGTCCCAATGTCCCTACCGCCTGGTATCCCACAAAGAGAATGCTGCACTCCGGCCTCCAGAGATTGTGCTTTAAATGATGCCTGATACGCCCGGCCTCGCACATACCCGACGCGGAAATGATCACCTTGGGCGTTTCATTAAAGTTGATCTCCCTGGACTCATCGCTGGTGATGGCAAGCTTCAGTCCCGGGAAGGAAAGGGGATTGATACCCTCCTGTACCATGTCCAGAGCCTCTCCCGCAAAACATTCCATACGGTTTTCCTGGAAAATCTCCGTGGCCTCCACCGCCAGCGGGCTGTCCACATACACAGGAAAGTCTTCATGTCCCTTCACCAGATTGCCCACCTTGATCTTGCGCAGGAAATAGAGCAGCTCCTGGGTACGTCCTACCGCAAAGGAGGGGATCACCACATTTCCGCCCCTGTCAAAGGTTTCCTTCAAAATCGCCGCCAACTCATGAACGTAGTCGGGCCGCTCTACCGCATGGAGACGGTCTCCGTAGGTAGACTCCATAATCACATAATCCGCCGTCTTGGTGAACGCAGGATTGCGCAGCAGAGGATCGTTTTTATTGCCGATATCGCCTGAGAAGACCAGCTTCTTCGAATGACCGTCCTCCCGCAGCCACACTTCAATGCTGGCAGAGCCCAAAAGATGGCCGATATCGGTAAACCGGATGGTCATTTCGTCGCAGATCTCTATCTTCTGGTTATAATGAACCGCCACGATCCGCTTGATCACCCCCTCCGCATCCTCCATTGTATAAAGAGGTTCCATGGGTGCCACGCTTTCGCTTCTCTTCGCCTTCCGGTTCTTCCACTCTGCCTCCATCATCTGGATGTGGGCGCAGTCACGGAGCATGATGCTGCACAAATCCGCCGTGGCATCCGTTGCAAACACCTGTCCCCTGAAGCCCCTGGCATATAAGAGCGGCAACAGACCGGTATGATCGATATGGGCATGGGTCAGCAGCACATAGTCGATCATCGACTCATCCACCGGCAGAGGAACATTCTCAAATACATTCACGCCCTGTTCCATACCGTAATCCACCAGAATGTGTTTCCCGCCAACCTCAATGTAATGACAGCTTCCTGTCACCTCATGGGCAGCACCTACGAAAATCAGTTTCATATCTCTCCCTCCTGTTCCAGTTCCGTCTCTTAACGTCCCATGCCCCTTAGGGGGAGTCAATTTCCGCTGCAAAGGGCGCATCTGAAATTTCTCCCGGGCATGGGGCGCTCAGAGACTGTTTTCCAGTTCCGTCTCTTAACGTCCCATGCCAAAATTATCTCTATCTTTATTTTATTATGTAATTGTATTTACTGCAAGAGAAAAATTGTCTGAAAACAAAAAAGGTTGCGGAAAGAAGGTTGCAGAAATGGCAGAATCTGTGTTACACTGAAATTCTGAGAGGACTATAGGTGAAACAGGGCACATCCACTGTCGCAGAGACACCGTGCCCAGAGAAACGGAGAAAATTCATGGCAGAAAACCGGACAGATTTTCATCAGATGCATTTCGACAGTATACAGGCACTGCGGGGGATTACAGCCCTGTTCATTGTACTGGAACATATCCGCTTCTTAAACTGCGGTGCCTTCGGCGTGGATATTTTCTTCTGCATCAGCGGTTTTATGATTATGTTTTCCACTCACAGAGATACCGCTTATTTTCTGCGCAAACGGCTGATCCGCATACTGCCTCTGTACTACCTCATGACAACCGGCACTTTCCTGCTTCTGGTTCTGTTTCCGGGCATGTTCGAACAGACCAGGGCAAATCCTGTCTTTCTTCTAAAAAGCCTCCTGTTCATCCCTTTTGACATCGGCGGCGGTGTGCTCCAGCCCCTGATGCGTATCGGATGGACTGTTAACTGCGAGATTTTCTTCTATCTCCTGTTCCTCGCCGCCATGCGTATCAGCCACAGGTATCGGGGCCTGCTCTGCGGCCTGTTTCTGTCCGGAATCGTGACGGCTGCTACCCTGCTGCCCTCTCCTCCCGCAGTTCTTGCCTTTTATGGAAATCCTGTGATGCTGGAATTTCTCTTCGGCATGGCCGCTTATTATATGGCATGGGGAATCTACCGGCTGTACCAGGCGGGCAGGCTTCCCGGAATCGGACTTCTGCCATGCTGCGCCGTAATCCTTCTGTGCTTTGCCGGTCTCCTGATCACAAAACCCACAGTGAATATCCTCGGGTTTCGCAGGCCCTTCCTATGGGGACTCCCGGCTTTGTCCATTGTGATCTGCAGTTTCCTTCTGGGCCTGTATGTGAAAAAGATCCCTTCGCCATTGGTCCGACTAGGCGATATCAGCTTTTCCCTCTATCTGATACATTACTATCCGGTAATGCTGTTGGATCGGGCCGTTTTTGATTTTTCTGTCTTTACCCCATATACACTGTTTGGGACGGCTGCGGCGATTGCGCTGAGCGTATCCCTGGCGATTATCATTTGGGCAATTATTGAAAAACGCTTCTCCGGATGGCTGCGCCGCTGCCTGCTGAGGAAACCGCAGAGTTCTTGAATACAGGCCCTGCCGGTTCTGCACTTTCCTGTTTGGGGGCCTTTGGATTTATCGGATTTATGAAAAAAACTGTTGACAACCAGACCATCCTATAGTAAAATAAATCTTGTCCTTGAGAGAAAAGGATTTAAGCGATAGTGGCTCAGTTGGTAGAGCGCCACCTTGCCAAGGTGGAAACCGCGGGTTCGAGTCCCGTCTATCGCTCGTGTTAAAGCATGGCGGAAGCCCATAAAATGTGGGTTTCCGCTGTTTTTTGTGTACATGTGTTCTGATTACATTTGATTACACTTTATCCCGTGAAAGCGCACGCTCGATATTCTCATGTGTCCGGGCATCCGTTTCCCGGTTGTAGCAATAATTATGGAAAGTCGTGCGCTCGTCTTCATGCCCCACCAGCTCGCGGATTTTGTCGATGTTGATTTCACCGGAGTCTATCAGTGCGCTGATGTAGGTCTTGCGGATTTTGTGCATGGTCTTCACCGTGGCCATGGTATGGCTGCAATATTTCCTTATCCGGCAGTTGAGCGCTCCGGCATGGATGCGCTTTCCGTCCTTTCCCAGGAAGATGTATTCCGAATCCTGGAAGCCGTGTCCGGCGTTCCATTCCCGTATCATCTCCAGAATCTTCCTTGCATCCTGTACAAGGTCAACATTCCGGTTTCCGGCCTCGGACTTCGTATGCTCCACAACACGGTATCCGGCGCTTTTCCATGTCCCGTCAGGGAGCTGCCGGTGCATCTTCTGCTCCATGCGCTGGATGTGGATGCAGCCGATTCTCTCTTCATCGATGTCAGACCATTTCAGGGCGACCATCTCCCCCAGCCGGGCCCCCAGCTGGAAACAGAGCGCAATCCCCAGGCAGGCGGAATAATCGTTTTCGTAGAAGTCGTTCCATGCCTCTTTTTCAACTAGGGGCTGCTCGTCCGTCATGAACACCTGGCTTTCGTTGGGCTTCTTCCTGACGGTGCGGAACATTTTTGTCTGGACTTTTACAGCCGAAAACGGGTTCGCCGCAAGCATACCTTTGTCCACGGCCAACGCCAGGGCCTGGCGAATGATGACGGTAGCGTTATAATACTGCGTCTTCGTCAGGGAGTTGTCCCTGATAAGGGAGTGGGCCCATTCGTCCAGCGTCACCCTGTCCAGCTCCACAAGGGGTATCTTCGTGATTTCCGTCCCCTGGTAGAAGCGTTTCCAGTCATCGTCTATCCGCCGTATATAGGATGTGGCATCCGTATGGAGCGACTTGTAGCGCAGCCATTCCGGATAGAAGCTGGCAAGGGTTTCTTTCCGCCGCCCATGGGCCTCTTCCTGTTCCTTATAGTAGCCGATGATTTCATGATGGATTTTCTCTTCCGAGCTTTTGGCGATTAGCCGCCTCCCTTTCTTCTTCGCTGCATCCGGCAGATAGGTGTACCAGCGTCCGTTGCTTTCACCTTGCCATATAGTACTGAATTCCTTGATGTGCTTCTGGATAATCTCTTTCCTGTCCATATCTTCCTTTACCTTATCCAGCACATTCCCTACATCATTAAGATTATACCCCTCTTGCAGTAATTGCAAGAGGAAGTTTTCGATTGTCGTCTTTTCCATTGCCCTTTGTCATGCAATGGGACTGTATCTAAGTTTTAGGATTTAGGTTTCTAGGGTTTAGGTTTTTAGGTTTTAAGTATTTGCGTCCCGTAATGCGCATCTCCTTTCTTAAGAGTTCGTAGAGGCAGAAGCGTCATTTTCCGCCATTTCATGCAGCAAATCGTCTATTTCCTTATGGTCTGCCTCCGAATAGATGCCGTATCCGTCCAGCGGGCAGGGAGGCAGTGGTTTGTCGTTCCGCCAGTTCCACCTGTCAACTACCAGCCTTTCGGGGAGGACGACAGTCCCGGCTCCCGCATCGAAATATTCCCCCGTCCTCTCATAGAGGCAGTCGTACCGGCACCGGCAACGGGGAAACATGCCGCATTCTTTCCGGGCATCCGCACCGCATTGCAGCCCTGGGACATCCGGCTTCCATGGCATGTACACAAGGTTCCAGCAGCGCGCCAGGCTATCCCACCAGTACAGCCTGGCCTGGGCTTTCATTGCGGTGGCGAGAGCGGCAACAGCGTCACGCTCCCGGAACACCACCGACACATAGTCTTCACTTTCCGCCAGGTGGTACATGTCCCCCTGCATGGGGTCTGTCAGTCGTCTTTCATCTTCTTTCATGATTTTTTCTCCTTTTTGGTCATTTTTTATCGTCATCCGGCTGGACAGCGCCTTGCAGGAGCGCACTGAAATCCAGTTCCGGGAACGTCTGCTCTTCCGGCTCCATCTGCTTTTCCGGTTCCGGCTTTTTCAGTCCCTTTTCCGCATGGGGCGATTCCTCTGGAATGCCCATGGACTCTAAATCCGGTACCAGAAAAGACATCTTCTCTGATACATGCTTCCATACGTCTTCCGGGTCAACTTTCCTCTTCGGGACATATTCTTCCAGGACAGTGTTACGGAACGTCACCGGGGAGGAATAGCGCATATATTTCTTATCCCACAGTGAAATGTTAATCTCATGCTGGTTCATCCGTATGTAAGTGCTGCACCGCCGTTTTAGCTGGGTAACAGGCTCTTTCTGCTCAGAGAACACATTCTCGTAAAACTTATCTATGTCCAGAACCGTGGTAAGAATTACAAGTTCGCAGTTAAGGTATTTATTTTTGTAGCGGCTCTTCACGGAACAGGCCAAATGTGGGTCTAGCATTTTCAGGAGGTCTGAAAGCCCTAACACACTGGGGCGGATATCGTCCACGATGATGCATGGCTCCTGGCCGTATCCGTCCATGATGTCGTTGGAGCCGGAGCTGACGAAGTAGGCAAGCCCCCGGGAGTCCGCCATCTTCCTGGCGAGCGTCGTCTTGCCGCAGCCGGAGGGGCCGGTTATGTAGACGCATTCCATGTGCCTGTCCTTTTGGATGGCGTGGAGGTAGTCGGAGCGCACCTTGAATGCCTGGTCAATCTGCCGGGAGCAATAGACCAGGAGTTTCTGGTCTATTTCCAGTGTCTTGTTATACTCCCGGACTTCTCCTTTGAGTATCCGCTCCACCGCTTTCTCTATTGGAGATTTCTTTTTCTTCTTCCTTTTGGACGTGCCGTCTTCATCGTCTTCCTCTTCATCCTCGTCCTCCTGTTCAGCCAGGTATTCTTCAATGAATTCGTTGTAGTTAAAGCTTGCGGAAACATCCGCTATGGCATACTGGAACTTGTCAGGGGCATTGATGTGGGCCAGGTACAGACAGGCGGATTCCCAGCTTTTGCCCTTGCAGTTGATGAAATTCTCAGGAATTCCGAACCACTGGGCAATGTAGCCCAGCTTTTGGGGCTGGTTCTTTTTGAACTTCAGGAGCAGGTGGACATGGGGAGGCTTCAAGCCCCCTTTTTTATGTGTGTCCGTGTCCTCTTCATAGACATCCCGGTCATGGATAATGTAGCAGAATTCAGCTATTGCGTTCTCTTTCTGCTGGATGACTTCTATGGCATTGTCCATGTCAAAAAGCGTGGTTCCGTCATCGGAGGCCAGGCGGGAGACGATTTCCACCCAGCGGACGGTCTTCATATTGATTTTCGGTTTATCTTCTTTATTCATGGAATTCTACTCCTTGATAAATTTTTCTACATTTACTACATTTTCTACCGGGTTCTGACAAGCCCGGAACCCGGTAGGGCTGCCGGAAAGCCAGGCTTTCCGGCGGTTTACTACAGTTCTACACTGAATCGGATTCCCTGCCCCCCGCACGCTTTGGGGCGTGCTGGGGG
>OFFY01001097.1_pt1 | contig 24404 bp, 28 predicted proteins | sample 1521481 | NCBI WGS metagenome assembly OFFY01 (sample SAMEA3504117, study PRJEB24116) | mouse gut metagenome | biome: mouse gut; feature: mouse-associated habitat; material: faeces | place: Denmark | collected 2011
GACATTTCGCTTTGTGCCCACAACCACTGCAGTCTGCACATCCATACACCTCAAAATTCTGTGTATAACCTGCCTGTTCTTTGGTTTCTGTACGGATATGATGTAATTCTCTTCCGTCATAACAAATATAATACAATTCGTCCTCAAACATCTGCGTTTTCATGTTATAATACTTTCCTATATCTTCTGTATAAGCACGTGTTTTACGTTTTTCATGATCCTGTAGTTTGATGTAGCTGGAGATTTTATTTCCCTTTAAATACAAGAGATTTTTTTCACTGCAATAGCCGCTGTCTGCTGTTACGTCTTCCAAAATTTCTCCAAATGCATCTTTATGCTTTTCTAAAACGGGAATCAATGTATTATAATCTGTCCTTTCATTGCTTACATAAGTATGGACGATAAAATAATTCTCTACTGCAATCTGAACATTATATGCCGCTTTTAACTGTCCGTTTTTCATATGGTCATCCTTCATCCGCATAAAGGTGGCTTCCAGGTCTGTTTTAGAATAACTGTTCCTGTCTGTTCCCATGATCTCAAAACATTCTTTGTATCCCATGAGACGTTTGCCGCAGGCTTCTAATTCTTCATAAAGTTGCTGAATCTCCGGTTTTCTCTTTCCTTTTCCATAAACAAACTCCATCTGTTCCTGCTCTGCGATCTGTGTCAGATTTTTCTGGAGTTTCAGGATCTCCAACGGAGAACAGCTATCGATCTCGATGATTGCATGATTCGACAGCTTTTTATGTTTTGTCAGTTTTCGTTTCCGGTTCTTTTCAATGATGGCTCTTACTTTGTCCATCCCTTCGATTACAAACATATGTGCATGGGGAATATCATATTTCACACCATATTCATTTTCATCAATCAAGGTGTTATATTTATGATACAAAGAATCAATGGTATCTAATAATCCTGCAAGATGATAATTGATCGTTCCCCTCCATACAAACGTATAACGGTTTGCATTTGCTTCTATCTTGGTTCCGTCATAAAGTGCCTTTAATGTAGGAAAGCCTTCTTTTTGCAGGCGGCGAAGAAACTGGTAATTCAGCTCGTCCAATACATCAGCCGTCAGTTTTTTGTTTTTGAACTCATAAAAAGCATCTCTTTTAGGCTTCTGTCCTTTTGTAAGCCAGATAAACGCCAGATCTCTTTCACATAATTCCACAATGCGGTCAACAGCCCTTATCCCACGCATGTTTGCGTAAGTAACTACAGCATACATCATAATTGGGTTGTACCCGGTTCTTCCCTTATCTGAACAATTGGCTAGTAAGCCAGAAAAATCTAATTCCTCCATCACTTTTTTCAGGGTATAGACTGGATCGTCGTTAGGTAAACACAATTCAAAGAAACTAAAGTTAATTTTCTGTTGCCCTAATTCAAAAAATTCGTTATAATAATCTTGTTTTAGCATATGGCATCACGTCAGGCTAAAGCCTGCTCCATAGCGTTTTACTCGTTTTATTTCTTATACTCATTTTGCCTATTTTACTCCGCTGTTATGATGCGCTATCTATCTTATATTTTTATGATATCATATTTTATTCCTATTTGGAACTCTGACCATAAAGAAATCCTAATCTCCTAATTTCTCCCACGCATCACTATCATATAAAAAGTGAATCTGGGCATCGGGCTTCTTCTGAATCGCATGCTTCAAGTCACCTTGTGTGCGTTCCCCGAACATAAACAAGTTTGCCACTTCCAGTAATTTCAGGGCATAAAAATCCTGATAGGCTTCATTGCAATTATAAACACGGAACCACTCCAAAATAACATTGGATAATAAGGGCTGGCAGTATCTGTCATAGAACATCATAAACCGGTCTTTGCGTTGGGCATTATGCTCCATCGTTGGGAGATGGTTTTTCCATAACAGCGGAGCGGCACCTCCTAAAAACTCCTCGATAATCCGGTATCTGCCGCTATGGTAGTTTAGTATAGTGCCAATGTATTCTCGGTTATGACAGACTGTAACGGTTACCGAATAAAAAAATCGCCCGTCAGTCCGCTGACACCAAGCTCTTCCTGTTGGATAGCGCGGCGTTTTTTGAACTCAGCCATGATTTCAGAATCAAATAATTCTAACAGCCTCCATGCAGACATTGAATATCCGCGCACAGTTTTCTCGCTGCTGCCAGACTTAGCCGCAACGGCCTTAATTGTAAAATTATCAGGATGCCCGGATGAAAGGATTTGGCAGACGGCAGAGCGGATGGCCTTTTTGGTGGTTATAGTCCGGGCATCCTCTTTAAGCATAAGCTAATTATATATCATGGGGAGGGGTTTTGCTATAATAAGATGAAGCCATAAAATTGACCCGCTTCTAAAAAGAAACGGGTCCAAAATCAATAAGGTGCTTAAATTGCGTTTTTTTGCTATGGGCGCCAGTATTCGAAACTGATGCCGCTTCCGTCAAAGTCGATCCTGTAAAGGATGCGGTCACGCAGCATTTTGAGCAGCGCCTCCGTGCTGAAATTGGTCTCGACATAAAGGCCATTATCAACTTCCAGAGGGGATAGCATTCCCGCTGGGGAATCTGCTATGACTTTCCGACCACGCCCCACGATCTCGCTTCGCATGGAGAGGAGCGCTTCGTGATAATGCTCCTGTCGGTTGCAGATATCAAGGACAGCGGCAAAAGCCCGCTTCCATGAGGTCACAGGGATAGATTCATCACCATATCTGACGAGCGTAGGCTTTGTTCCTCTCAAAGTGCTAAGATCTCCATAAAGAGAAATACCCACGGTTCCTCCCGGATCCGCCTGCCCGGCATTTTCCCGTGGCATGGGGATATTCCTATGCGTTATGTTTATGTCCCCAGAGCGCATGATCCCATTAAACTGACGGTTGATTTCTCTGATTAGAGAAGTGCGCAAGGCATTCAGGCGGTTCAGGACATCTGCCGGCAAACCGGACGATGTGGAAGCATTCGCATTCTCTGGCGGGGTTTTATCAACAACTCCAGCCCGCTCCGTGATTTCTTCTATTGCAGCGGCTTCCTCAGTTTCCCGGCTTCGGTCTGCTGCTTCCTCAGCTTCGGCTTCGCCCATAGATTCCTCCTCAAGGCTTGTATCTGTAACAGGCTCCGGCTCTTTAGGATAATATCCACTGCCCGCCAAAGTCTCATAAAGGGCATGAAGAGCAGCGGAGTCCAAATCATCTGGCGTTTCCAGGTTGCCCTCCCGCGTCACAACGTATCCGCCGATCCGGTAAGCATAAGTCGGAGTCCGCATATAAACAGCATCTTCCTGGGCGAACCGGCTGACCAGTTGCACCAATGGTTTTCTCTCTCTGACATTCAATGTAAGGTTCATAAAATCCACTCCTTTTCGTGTTTGTTTTAGATAATTTTCGCAAGATTAACTCCGATATTTTCTTTTGGGATCACCGCCTCCCGATTTTGTTAAAAATCACGATCTACAAAGACTTTCTGCATCTCTGCTATAAGGCGCGTTTCCTGGTAACGGTCATTGACTGCCTCCTGTTCCGGCCTTGTCAGCCTTGCGCCATGTGCCAGCAGCCAGCGTACCGTATCCCACTGCCGGTTGCGGAAGGTTCCCATAATGAGGGAATGCTCCTCCCCAAACCTGCTATAGCGTACATCCATGGATACGCCCTTTTGGTAAAGTACCGCCAGTGCCTCAATATCCCCGGCGCAGGCCAGTTCAAAGAGAACTTCTGCTGTGGCTGTTTTGTTTTTCATTATTTTTGATTTTCCTTTCTGATGTTTTTTGGTATTTCTATTTTGCGGCCATCCTTGAAGCATACAGCCATATCGCCGTTTGACCTGACCGTGATGTTTTCCACCAGCTCCTTGAACGCATCGCCGTCAAAGCTAGTGATAAAATCCGGCTGCCCATCCAACGCTTTCAGATAACGGCGGATTTGCCCAATCCGGGCTGGCTTAGCATTTTCTATCTCGGCGGCCAGTTCGGCAACATACCCGGCTTTATCTCCCAGAATCTGATTAAAAGCAGTGATAAAAGCTGCCTGCAGCTCATCTTCGCGGACAACAGGCGCCCCGCAGTTCGGGGTGGCATCGTATTTATGCGTACAGCGCCAGACATAAACACGGCCGCTGGCATCGGAATACCACAGCTTCTGCCCGTAAAAGTGGCCGCAGTCGCCGCAGATGACTTTCCGGTCAAATACGGAACCTGATTTGCGCCCACGGCTGCTACCGCCGCGCTTTGCCAGTTCCGCCTGTACCAGGTCAAAGGTTTCTTCGTCAATAATGGCGGGATGGCTGTTTTCTACATAATACTGTGGCAGTACGCCATTGTTTTTCTTCATCTTCTTGTTCAGGAAATCCGCAGTATAAACTTTTTGGAGCAAGGCATCTCCTTTGTATTTTTCATTTCTTAAGATGCTCATGATGGTGGAAACGCTCCAATTGCAGTTTTTGCCCGAAGGCGTGGGAATCCCGTCGCCTGTCAGGATGCGGGTGATTTCACGCACCGTGTGCCCGTCAAGATACAGACGGTAGATGCGGCGAACAACTTCGGCCTCTTCCTCCACGATTTCCGGCTTGCCGTCCGCTCCTCTCCGGTAGCCCAGGAACTTTCCGTATGCCATGGTCACTTTACCGCGCGCCATATTCTTACGCATGCCCCAGGTAATATTCTCACTGATAGAGCGGGATTCTTCCTGTGCGATGGAACTCATAATCGTAATCATGAGTTCGCCCTTGCTATCGAAGGTGTAGATGTTCTCCTTCTCGAAAAACACCTCAACGCCTTTGGCTTTCAGTTCGCGGATGGTTACAAGGGAGTCCACCGTGTTGCGGGCAAAGCGGGAGATGGATTTAGTGAGGATCAGGTCAATCCTGCCGTTCATAGCGTCTTCAACCATCTGCCGGAACCCGCTGCGTTTTTTGGTGTTCAGGCCGGAAATGCCTTCATCCGCATATAACCCGATAAACTCCCAGTCTGGCCGGCTCTTGATATAACGGGTATAATATTCTACCTGATTCTGGTAGCTGGTAAGCTGCTCATCCTCATCGGTGGAGACGCGGGCATAAGCTGCTACCCTGCGCTTAGTAGCCTGTACGGCGTTGCCTGCATCTGCTTTTGAGGTTGTTGGCGCAATCACGCGCACAATTCGTTCTTCAGCCATTGTTCCGCCTCCTTCCACATTCCAGCCGGGCTTCACGCTGTGATCCATCCTGGAATACATAAATCAGGCTGTCGTCCCCCAGAACATAGATTTCTTTTAGGACCTGTGGGACGGTTTCAGTAAGCTCCGCCGTGCCAAGAATCCCGATGGTTGCTGAGATTAAGGCTTCCTCTGCGATGCGCTGGTTGCCGCAGCAGCTTTTGCCCTTACCAATCTTTGTGCTGCATTCCCATACAGCTCTGTTTGTATAGTTCTCTATGCGCCAGTAATGCCTGCCGCATCTTGCGCAGACGAGCATGCCCTGAAAAAGTGTCTGTTTATGTGCGGGATAAGGATGCTTAGGCCCGAGACGGTCATTCCTTCGCCTCATTTCTTCCTGCACCGCATCAAACATTTCTTTGGGGATGATGGCTTCGTGGCTGTTTTCTACCAGATACTGTGTACGTTCGCCTTTGTTTTTTACGGATTTTTTACTGATATAGTCTTTGGTATAGGTTTTTTGTAAGAGCAGGCTGCCAGTGTACTTTTCATTGCCAAGCAGCGCACGCACGGAACATGGCTGCCATTCCTTCTGGCGGATTGTGCGGATACGCTGGAAGTTGAGTTTTTTGGCGATTGCCCTTATGCCCATGCCGGAAAGGTAATCCGTGAATATTTGCCGGACAACTTCCGCCTCATCGGGGATAACCGTAAGGGTGTCATTTTCCAGACGGTATCCCAGCATCCGGCCTCCATTAGCCAACCGCCCCTCCTCAAAAGACTTCTTAATGCGCCATTTCTGGTTTTCGCTGGATGACTGGCTTTCCGCCTGGGCAAATGCCGCCAGCAGCGTAATCAGCAGCTCTCCAGATTCGTTCAGGGAACGGATATTATCTTTCTCGAACACCACTTCAATCCCCAATCCTTTCAGTTCACGTAAGGTTTCCAAAAGCACTACGGTATTCCGGGCAAAACGTGTAAAAGATTTGGTCAGAATCAAGTCAATTTTCCCGTCCCGACAGTCCTTCAGCATCCGCTGGAACTGGGGGCGCATTTCTTTCGTGCCGGAAATCCCCCGGTCTTCGTAGATGCCGGCAAATTCCCACTCCGGGTTAGCCTTGATTTGTTCCGCATAAGTTGCTGCCTGGTTTTCCAGGGATGCGATCGCGGCATCTTTTTCTGCGGATACGCGCACATAGGCGGCAACCCGTAATTTTCTGCGGGAGACATGGCCATCCTGTCTGGCGTTTAGCTTATCAATCCTCATAAAACACTACCTCCTTTTTGTGTTAGAAAAGAGGGAGCCATACTATGCCCCCTCTGCAAAATAAGTTACAATCTCCTGATCTGATCCTTTCCGTAAACAGCGCCGAGATGGGAGCCGTTCTCCCAGTGAACGAACACCGTGCCGGTATCGTCCACGAAATCCACGGTGCCTTTAAGGCCCGGCGGCATTTTTCGGTAAGGGTCGTCCATGGAAACCAGCTCCACCCTCGTGCCGGCGAGGTACTGTTTCCGTAATCCTGCTACGGTTTTTTGGTCTAGGAACTTCATGGCGGCAAGCCTCCTTTCTTTTTTTGCGTCACACCATTAGTCACTCAGAGTAATAAAAACATCAAGCCTTGATATTCCTGAACATTATGGCGTGGCTATGGTCACCCCGGTCATTTTTGGCCAACTGCTTCACCGGTAAAGATAAATCGGCAGTATTCTTTGTGGTTCGCCTGATCGGAGAGCCATGCTGCCAGCTCGTACCAATCATTGTTGTACGCAATCTGTATCACCGCGTTTACGTCAAACATATTGGTTCCACAGGTGTCGCGGACTTTGAGGATCTGTTCTTTTACAATTGGCGTCATTCCTGTTCCTCCTCTTTGGATGCCTCCACTGCCTCAAGCAAGATCTCTCGGTCAAAATCCGCGTCAAGGTAGCCCCGGTGGATGGTCTCCAAATAGCAGCCGCCAGGAAGAGAGTAATGCCGGTTTTTTACATTCATGATGTAAATCATGGCATAGACCCGTTTCCCATTTAAGGTAATCCGCAGGGTCTCTTTACGGTAAAGGTGCGGATAACCTTCATAGCGGTCTAGGGCGCGCTCATCCTGTGGCGTAATCCTCCAGATCAATACAGGGACTTTCCCGCCCCTATAACGTTCAACTGTGGCGACCGAATAAAACGCCAGCCGCCAGTTATGGAGCATTGCCGTTCCCGCAACTTTTGCCGTGGGGCAGCGGTGCGCCATCTGTTCCAGGTTGAGGTTGGAGCCGTAAGCGATGTATAGCTTCTCTTTGTCATTCTTCTTTTCCTGTTTCATGGTCGATTCCTCCGTTTCCGATGTGATAGCTTACATTTTCCTTGCTGCCATAGCGCCAGGCGGCGTTTCCGTCTAAATGCTGGTAAAGATGCTCCCGGCAGTTTTTGAACTCGTCCCCGATGAATCCGATACGGTTCAAATAGACCCGCATGGCGAATTTTTCATTCTCGGATTGGACTTTGCGGTAACTGGCAGATTTTTGGGTCAGAGCCTGATGGTTTATGGCCAGGGCGAACACGATATATGACCGGATCTTTCCGGCATGCAGCGTTCCGTTGAACCCGCGGAGTTCCACGGTATGGCAGCCATGGAAGAAACTATGCAGGTTCAAAAAATGATAACGGCTCTGATGATAATGCGCATTGCGGCTGCCATGATACCCCTGGTACCAGATCTGTTCGATCTGCTGAAAGGTTTTTGGCTTTTTTGCATTCATCCGCTCCACCAGATAAGCATCCATCTTTTTACAGTATTCCATCCGTTCAGGCGGGATCTGCAACGCCTTATAGAACAAGTCGTTCCTCGATGCCACCAGGTTGATGAAATTGCGGATGCTTCTTGGCGTATGGTCTGCGCCGTCCAGGTGGATATGGATGCCGCAGGATTTATTGGTAAATCCCCCGGCTTTCCGAAGCTGGCGCACCAGAGCCTGCACCGTGCCGATGTCCTCATAATAGGTAAGGATAGGGCTTACCATCTCCACACTGTAGCTCCTGTCGGCAGGGACTATCCGGCGGTTCTCCTTACGCTGGCGTTTCAGGCTGCCATCGTACATAAACTTCCAGACCCTCCCATCTGTGGCAGTCACCTCGAAGGTATCATAATAATCGCCTATACCGGCAATCTCTCCGCCAAGATATGCGGCGGCGGTTTCTGCCGCTTTTTTCCGGCTGATCCCGGTGAACTCAACCTCAATGCCAAACTGTTTTGTAAACAACTGTCTCACCTCCTTTTTTCCTCGCGGCAAAATACAGAGATTCTGCGGCATACCGCAGAGTTTTCTGCACGGTATGCCGCTCGCAGTTGTTTTTGGTTCTTAATGTATCTCTTTAATCCTTACATGCTCCCTCCTTTCCCGGCGGCGAAACGCCGCCAAGATATTTTTGCCCATATTTTTGTAATATGCGGTAATATTCACTCAGGCTGAGCAATTTCTGTTGAAGCAGTTCCGCTGTTTTCCCACGCAGTGCATGATAACGGAGCCGACGCTCAAAATCTGTCATAGCACCTCCATATGGCTTCCTGCCAAAGCGACTGCCTTTCTCTGGCTGTCAGCAAAACATTTGCGGCTGCAGAAACGTTTTCTAGGGTTGCCAAAAGCAATAAACCTCCGGCCACAGTGTTCACAGGTTAAAGCATACGGGATACGGCGTTTTTGGCTATTATGGTATGCGTTCCGGCAATGGTCGGAGCAAAATAAACGTTTCGCACCTTCCGAAGTCCGGGCAAATTCCTGGCCGCAATATTTACAGATAGGGGCATTGGGTACGGAAGTCTGAGGCTGCGCCACGATGCTGCTGTTTAATGCTTCTTTTTCCATGATGCGGTTGAACACGGAGCGAATCGTGTCCGCATTTTTCCCAAGCGTTCGGCCGATCTCGGCAAAGCTTTTTCCCGATGCCCGCTGTTCTACGATATATTGTTTTTCTTGTTCTGACATCATAATCTTGGCTCCTTTCTGTTTGTGTCTGGGCAAAGGTATCTCTCCAGATCCAGTTCATCCCGGACAAGTGCGGTAAACTCGTCTGGCAGGATCACGGCAAAAATCCGTGGATATTGGGGGAAGTTCCCACAGATATGCCTGATGAGCGAGTTCCTCCGGCTTTCTGTCTTGACAATCCAGACCACCAGCGGGAAGACATCATCATGCAACTTCTGTTCCATATCGCTTCTATAATAATCATAGTAACGGCGGCATTTGGTGAGGATGGTCTGAATGTTTTCGGTGTTCAGATCCATTTCCACAAACCAGCGCATCTCATACCACGGCTCGTCATGGCTGGACCAGTCCTGTTTTTCTGTTACGAAAGCGAGATCAGGTTTTAGGGTACATTGTTTATAATTTCTCTGGTAGGGACGCCAACACTCTGGCTCTAGTTGCATTTCGGTAAGCTTAAGGTCATCCCTCCGACAGGTTTCTACCGCCTGCACGTAGCATTCCGAGACGGAAATCGTGTGTGCCAGGGTAACGGTAGATGGTTCGATATTACGTTTTCTGGTCTCTGGTTCGCCTAAGTGTATCTGTAAAATGCGCTCGCCGGCTTCGGTCAGATAATAGATATAAGCCACATACCCCCGCGTCCGGCAGTCAATTTTCTGGTTTACCGCCTGAATCAGCCCCAAGCTGGTGAGGGCTTTTAGTTTACGGTTGGTGGCGACAGTACTGGCATGCGCCGTCTTATAACCGTCAAAATACAGCCGACCGACCTGCCGGCCGAGAATCACCCGGCAACGGCGGATTGTTTTTAAAATCTTCCAGTCCAGGTCGGAAAGCGTGGGTTCCAGTTCCAGTAAAAATTTCCGGCTGGTTCTTCGGGGCGCCGCCGCATGGGAGTCATCAGATACCGTTTCACAAAGGTATCCGTCTTTTCCGCTAATGCTGCCAAAGCCGCCATTTTGCGCGGGATTCCGGGGGTTGGTTCTACCCCTGTTACAATCTGCCTTACTCATCTTTTTTCTCCTTTCTACGGCGTCCTACACCGCTTTTTCTGAAGCCTTTCACTTCTTCTTCGGGCGGCGGGGCTGTGTTTTGGAAGACGGATTTCAGTTCCGCTTCGATGGTTTCTACGGGCACGCCGTAACGTTCCATGCTGTAAGCCCGGAGTTCTGCCGCACTCTGCAATGGTTCCGGTTTTGGTAGGGTCACTCCCTGCACCCAGCCAGTGTCTCTGCCATGATTCTGCAATTTGGCGTAAACGTGGTAACGGGGGAGGAAGGCAAAATCCAGCGCGTCTAACCCACCATCCAGAGCCGCCATATCCCTGGCGTCCTTGCCAGACAGCCCGAAAATGATTTTGTTCCGACAGTTCGTGTCTACGCCGGCACGGAGCAGGGGCGGAAGCTGGTCGCGGTACTGGTGCGCCATAGTGATGGCAAGCCCCATGCCTCTGGCTTCAGCCAGGCTGGAAGCCAGATCGCCCGCCAGGCTGCCGATGTATTCCTGCACTTCATCTACATATAGGCTGACCATCCTCCGTTTTTCCGGTGGGACATTTGCCCGTCCAAGCGCCAGTGTCCAGGTTAGCCCAACAATCAGACTGCCTAATAATTTTGCAGCCGTTCCACCGAGAATCCCTTTGTTCATCGGCACTAACACGACTTTTGTTTTTATAAAAAGGTCGTTCAGGTCAAACTTGGGATGCCCCTGCCCAAGGCAGTTGCGAAGCTTGGGACGGAACAGGAACTGGCGTAATTTGTTAAGGACTGGCTCAATAATTTGCTGCCTTTGATATGGCGTCAGGCTCTCGAACCTCTGCCAGAATGGCTTCAGGGCGATTTCGTCTTTGACGTTTCCAGTGATTTTGGCCCGGAAAGCTTCGTTGGTGAACAGCTCTGGCAGCCACATCAGCGAAGCACCGTCCACTTCCATTAATGAAAGCAGCGCTCCAGACAGCAAATCCTGCGTACGCACGCCCCACGAGTCCGCGAATATTTCCTTGAGGACAGACAGGATGGTGTCTGCCACCAGCTCCTTGTCCGCATCGGCTGCACAAGCGAGAGGGTTGAAACCTACCGGTTTTGAACTGACGGGGTCTATTATGATTACATCTTTTTTACGGTGCGCCGGAACACGTTCGAGGATATCGTTGACCATATCCTGTTTCGGGTCTATGACTAACACTCCCCGTCCGACATGGATATCTGCTAAAATCTGGTTGAGCATGCAGACGGACTTACCGCTGCCGGTTGGCCCCAGAATGATAGTATGTAAAGTGGCGTCGTCTGGCGGGATGCTGAGTTTCCTGTCATCCATGGAAACTGCAAAGGTGCGGTCTTCACTTTTGTATTTTGGCTCTTTATACCAGTCAGAAGGCAGGGTGTGTTTGGGATGAAGGGCAGAAGTGCCGGGCAAAATATCCTCCCCTACGGGCAGCAGCATAAAACTGGCAATTTCTTTTATGGACAGCCGCAAAGGAAAGTAAAACGGCACATTTGCTCCTGCCAGTTTCTTCGGATTCTCGCTTGATGTAGAGATTTTAACTCCCGCCGACTCCAGGATCCGGAACGCTGCTGCCAAATCATGTATGGAGCCGACACTGCCACTGCTGGAGCCAATGCGGATTACCGACTGAAAACCGTTCTGCTCTGCTTTCTCTCTGACTGACCGAACCTGGTCGCTGCTTGCTTTTTGGATGTTCCAGCTGATAATCTCCAGCCATGAAGCATTAGGGTCTTGTAACCCATTGGAGACCGTGGACGGACTGTATGACCCGCCCAGTATAATCTGTACAGCCAGCGCTTCATTTGCTCTGACGCCTGCCAGAACCGCCAGCCCTGCCCGCAACACCGCCATGGAAGTATCGGTATTGAGGGACGGCAGTTTTTTGGAAGTGCGAAGCTGCGCCGCATGAGTGATTTCTTTCCTTGGCATCTGGTGAATATCAGAGAAGCGGACATCACCATGCGCCTGGAACGCGCTCTCAATCTTATGGATATAGGATTTTTCCGCTCCGATCAGATAACGGACTTTGCCGCTGCTACCCCGAACTTCCCATACAAGAGCTCCCCTGGGATGCATGGATGCAAGGTGGATGAGCGTGTCCCACACCGCCTCCGCTTCAAACGGCCTCTGCCAGTCTACTTCCTGCCAGGCTATTTCTTTAATAGCATGTTTGTTCAAGATATCGCCTCCTTTACCACTTCGTGTCGTGCCGGCTTTTCCAGAACCGCCAGCCGATGACAGCCCCGCAGACGACGAGGAAGATGATCAGCAGCACCCACCAGACTTCGAGGAAGAACCCGACGCCCAGCCGGATCAGATATCCGCTGACGGCAATGGTGATGGCTGCTTCCAGAATACGGGTAAGAAAATGCGGAGAGTTGTCGTTTCTCACTAGTCATCACACCTCCTTTGGGATTTTTTATTGGCATTTCCTGTCGCCCTCTTGGATAAATCATCCAGTAAAAGAGGACTGTATTCTGGAACGGGATACCCAGGAATCACAATGTCGGACGGGATCTCATTTCCCCAGGCATGCCAACCGTGCCTGGGACGCCTGGCAAACAATTCAAGCCGGGGTCTATCTGGGTACATACGTTCGATAACATCGTATAGCTCCTCGGGCTTATGGCTATGATCCTGCACTGGGAACAGACCGACATTTGGCTGATTCCTGATTGCCGGAAGGGCTTTTCCACGGGTTCCAAGGATACAGAACTCGCAAAAATTGCGTAAATACTGGCCAAGCCCCATACGGTTCTTTACCCAGACAAACGGCGCACGCGGAGTGAACCCCCATATCCCCAGGATTGCATAGGCATGGGGCAGGGTTGCGGCAGTGCACCATAACCATACGCTCGCATCTTTGGCGCATAAATCATCCACAGGCAACGCCTTAATCTGTTCTATCGTCATCAGACTGTAGTGATTCACCGCACCTAAGCGTCCTTTCTGCTGGACGTCCCAGGCAGGGTCGATAATCGTTGTAGCCGCCCCGCCTTTGAGGGATTCTGGTAAGATTGGCTTCTCTAACTTGAGGCTGTTTATTTTTTTGGCATCAAAAACCATCAGTTTGTCTCCTTTCTTTGTAACTCATTTTATTGCCGCACCTTGTTGACGGCTGGTCAAATGGGTTGGCAATTTGTCCGATTATATACCGGGGCGGCATAAATCCCGGAAAAAATGGGAGTTATTTCCAAGAAACGTACATAACTTTTTTCGCCGCCCCTGTTATCTGCTTTGTGGTTATGTTCTATTTTTTCTTATGAAATCCGGTTTTTGTTCCGTGTTTTCTAAGAATATGTTGACAGCAGCTCAATCTTCCTCATACTCATCCTCGTATTCCTCGGCCTGCGACCGACAAGCCTCCCGGAGTAAATCCTCCTGCGCTTTAAGCCTTGCCGCATCCAGCTCCAACTGTTTGCGCATCAGCTTCTCAAAATCATCGCTTTCTTCTACTCGTTTCTTAAGATTGCAGTAGTCGAAAAACCACTCAGATATCGCTACGCATACAATACTGCCTAATACGATTACAATGATGATGTCAATGATTTCCAGCATGCCCCATCACCACCTTTCTATCGTCTTTGCGGCATTGTCGGCATAAGCTGCAAGAATTTTGTGGTAATACGGTTTTCCGAGCGGCGCAACATGCGACAATCGGTCAACCGACATCGCTAGGCTGGCGCTGTCATTGATGGCGGACTGAGCTAGGAGAGCTCGGCACCTGTTCTCGCTGGCCGTAAGCAGGGCATTTTCCTGCAGCAGCTTCAATGAGCGCGGGGCGAACATCATGCTGCGTTTGGCAGGGATGGTATCGACCGCATCTCCGCTAAAGGCTTCAACAACTGATTCTACATTTGGACACTTCATATGGGTCCCTCCTTTGGATTGTTTTTGATGGGGAATAATGGCTAGGCATCTGTAAAACAACCAATGCCGAAAACCAAAATAGTTCCATCTATTTTACATAGGACGTTCCAAAATCTTTTGAGTAAGAAATATAAGAAAAAATAGAAACATTTTTTTGGAGAATTTTTGGCATACAAAAAAGACGCCTCTGGAAAGCGTCTTTTTAAGAAAGTATTTTGTATGTTATTTACGCTGAGTCTCCTTATAGCGTTTGATAGCTTTACAGATTGCGATAACAGAAACGATAAAACATATGCATATTACTACAATATAGATAGCTATTGTCCTAATGTACTTTGTGTCATTCTGAACCCGAACTTCTACTGAATCCTGTATCGTTTTATCTTCTACGCCGGCTTGCGACCAATTTGTTAGCACATTAAGGCCTTGATCTAAGTTTTCGTCTACGACCTCAGCGGTGAAGTAAATGTAAGCATTCGCGCCTGCGCCGTAGCTACCGATACGGATACCGTTCTCGACGAGAGAATCCTGGACAATCTTCGCGCCGTTTGGATGGTTAAAGTTCTTAATGACGCTTGAACCGGCAACGTACTCCAAATTTTCTGGAAGAATATCTTTAATGGCAACGTCAGCCTGGCTTTCATTGCTGGTGTTTTCATATCCAATACGGAATTCTATGACATCTCCGACCTTGGCGTTTACAGTATCTGCCCAGTCGTCTTTGCCGCCGCCCGCAAGGCGCACCTTTTGTTCAATAGTATATTCGGTATCAAATACAGCTTTTACGATTATAGTCACATAATTATCATACTGGTAACAGCCAGGGACCCTTCCGTCAAGCGCATCATAACCTATCATAACGCCACCGCTTTTGGCCTTTACGATATCGTCACTTAGGGGCAAGCCGCCAAGACCGATGCCATTATTCTCAAGTAACGCAGAACCGTAAAGGTATTCTAAATGAAATGGGGTAGCGTCTGGGCTGTTAAAATTTACATAGTCCCAGTATTCACTCGGCGTGGCATTTGACGAATTTATAAAGCCATTAACCTGCACCTGCGTGCTGGAAATGCCTGGGATGCTGAAAGATACATGCGTGTTTTCCGCTACGGCATCTTCGCCATTCGGGTTATTGTTGTGTACGAAAAGACGAATAATGTAATACTTACCATCTTCGACCGTGATGCTATTACCCTGCCATTTTGTATCTGGAGTAGCACTTACCGCACGACCATTTTCAAGTAGCTCCGTCTGTCTTGCGCCCACGAAATTCTTTTCGTCCCCAATATCGCCATCGGAAATCGTGTTAAAAATAATCTGCCCTGGATAATTATCGTTATCCTTGTAGTTTGCTCCGTCAGATTGCTGGGTAGCACCAATCGCTCCATTGTCAATTTCTTCTGTTGTATAACTTGGGCGTCCTTTGCCGTCTTCGCTGTTGTCGCCCCAGGCCAAAGCAGTTATCGGATATGTAAAAAATATCATACAACATACAGCCGACAAAGAAAAGAACTTAATAACTCTTCTCATATTCATCGCCCTCCTTTTAGCTCAAAATTATCTTCGCCGTTGATGATGGCTTCCGAGTTTGTCCCATCAGACAAAGACCTTGTTTCCATGGATTGACCATCATCACCGATTGGCACTATAATAATACCGTCTTCAGCATCAATGATTTTCGTTGATTCATTGATATCAATATACATACCGTTGGGGTAATGAATCCTGGCAGGAGGCTGGAAATCACTTCCACCGACAGATTGTTCTTCTATATTCTGATTACGCCTGTCATTAAAAGTTATAAAGACAAATATTGCAACTAAAACTATAGTTATTATAATTACGGCAAACTTTTTCCGTATATGCCTTTTAGAAAATCTCTTCTTACTAGCCCCAGTGCCATTTCCTATGATTTTATCAGTATTACCGCTGTTACCGTCGCCAATATTAATTTCCGTCTTCTTGTTTTTGGAACTACCGTCCTCTTTGAGTAGGTACCGTGGAGTAGGTAATGGCAGTTCTTTAGGAAATCCGTCAGGGAACTTGCTGGATAACTCTTTGTTGACTTCTCCAGCAAGCCCAAGGGGCACCTTCCGGTTTTCACTATCAAATATTTTTGCCACCAGATTTTCTATCAGTTTCTCAATGATTTTCTTTTCAATATGACTAAGCGATCCGTTTGGGTCTTTCCAAGTGGGTTTAATCCGCTTATCGAATTTGCCAGCCTTTTCTGCATACTTCTGGCAACGTTCCTCAATTTTTATACCTTTATATCCATCTAAAAGCCCATATACGGCAAGTAATATCTCTTGGTTTTCTATGCCATGAATATACTTTCTCAATAGTCTGATAATGTATGCTTCGCAAAATACTCGGTATTTCTCTCCATGGAAAAGGTCAAGATCTTCTTCGCTTTCGAGCACTTCAACAAGTTCCTCCATCTTATCTCTATTATTTTCCAATTTGCGGATATCTTTTAGGACATCTTGAATTTTTTCTGTAGTTTTATTAGGATCATTGACCACTGCAAACACCCCCTAGGTATGCATATTGTACCATATTACCGCACTGCTTGGAATACCGTGGAACTAGAAAAACAGCCGCAGGTTTTGCGGCTGTCATTTTATGGCTACAGTCCAATATATTCGGTTACAACAAGATATTGGTTGCCATCATGAAAGAAATTGTCATCTTTTTTGCCTGGCTCTTTAAGCTTGATTTCATTCTCATAACGGATATAGCCTAAATCTTCTTCTACCATCGTGAAAAGATGTTCTTCGCCATCGTGTTCAATATGGACGTTGTAAATCGTGTCGAATCCGAGCCGGGTACACGGTACCTTAAAAGCCAGCTTCAAGCGCTTGGCACCGACAATCCATAGAAAGCCTGAATCATCTGTTTTAGGATTAACAAAGAAAAGTGTAATTCCACCGACGAATACCTTGAAAGCACTTAGGTACCAATCGGTATGGCTGCCCCGCATAATTTCTGCATAGTTTATCCGGAAATCAGCATGTTCCCGCCGCGCATATTCGTTGTCCAAAAACATATCAGAATCTGCAAGTGAGATTAAGTTTTTCCAGCCCTCGTCATGGGACTGGCCGTCAGCCGAGCCGGTTAGTGAGATTTGGATTGGACTGCACCTGCAGTCCGTAGACATATCCCAATCCCACCTATGGTCGCGCCCATAATCAGCCCCTATCACTCTGTAACCATCTTCGACAAGATCTCTTTTATAGGTTGTAATTCTCATATCATCGCCTCCTTAATGATTGTGCTATCGCCTGTCCTCCAGCAAGAGAACCAGCGAAACGCACAATCATTTTGGGAGCAATAATGAACACGATTTTTAATGTCCATAAGCGGTTAGCCTATGCTAATCATTGTAGCACACATGTTCGAAAAAGTCAATAGCTTTGTTAACCGTACTCACTTTTGTCAAGCATACTTTTCTACTATCAGGGGTAGATTTTCCATTCTTTTTTGTTCTAAAGCATTCTTTTTCATTCTGAACTCCAAAATGAACAGCCATATTGTATAAACTGAGAATTAAGCAAAGAGCTCAGCTTAAACCATAACAGAGGTGGTGATAAACAAACAGCGGTAAATATAACATTTCCAGAGAACAGCCTGCCAGCGGCTGTCAGGTAAAGTGCTGGCAGATTTGGCCAAATAGATGCCTTTTAACATAAATTAATGAATGATCCGCAGGAGACGCATGCATAGCGGAGGGGTGCCGGTTTCGGCATCCTCTTTGCTGCTTGTACTCCCTACGGATCATCAGATGAACATATGGCTCCTGCGGATCGCAGAAAGGAGCTACATATGTCAAAACAGGCAAAAAAATCCAAGAAATCTAATGAGGCGAAAGTAATTAAACCTTTCTATGTATATTTGGAAGGTGAAAAAATCCAGATAACTAAGAAAATGATTGATGAGTCCCCGAGAGAAATCATTGAAATCTACCGGAATATACTTTGGGCACAGGAAGCTAAAGAGAGACGCCGGAAACGTTGCAGGAATGTCGATGGGACTATCTGTAAAAAGAATTGTGCCGAGTGCGAAAGAGTCCAGAGAATAAACCTTAATGATCCTTGTAACGGACTACCACTGTACCTTGAGGATATGGAAGAGAATGGGGCTGCAATGCCAGCCAGTGATACGTTTCTTTCCCCAGAAGAATATGTTATCAAAACAGAAGAGCGAGAAGAATTATACGCTGCTATTGATACCCTGGACGAAAAGAAACAGACCGTGCTTCGCCTGCACATAGAAGAATTATCGAGCCACGAAATAGCTGAGCGAACCGGGGTTCCACAGACAACAGTCTCGTACCAGATAAGAACCAGTGTTAAAAAGCTGAAAAAATGAGAAAAAATAATTGAGTTTTTGCTCAAATACCAATGAAACGTCTATGTCTTGTAGAGGGGTATGAATTCCAGGCGCATCCGCTGCCGGGGTGTTACCCCTCAATAAAAATCCAAGGAGGAACAATCTTATGATGAACAGAAACAAAAATAGCTCTAAGAAACTGGGGAAAACGTATTTGCCGTCCTTTGAAAAGACGAAAAGCACCACAACTCCCGGTCTAAGGATTATGTTTGATAATGATAACATTCTGACCTTAATCGATCGGGAACATTTTGGCCGGGAACTCTCCGTATCAGATAGTGGTCTTTACACGCTAAGACTTGGAGCGTTTCGTGAGATGGAAAAAGGGGCAATGGAAGAATCCGCATTATTCTTTACCATTCCCACTAAGGTAGACTACGAGCAGAGGATCACGGCATCGTTTGAACTTCCCGGCGCATCAGCAAGGTTTCTGGACGAACTTGTCCTAACGGCGTCAAAGCCCTTCGTCGTAGAGCTTGTTATCGGCAGCCCTATGCTTGAAAGCTATAAAAATCCATGGGGAATACCGCTGAAATATGACAGCATACGAACCAACAAAGATGTGACGGTAATTGCGCGAACTGGAATACGGAAAAACGTACCAAATCAGTATAAAGTTTATTTTGATACACTGAGTATTCAGGTAAGGATTTCGTTTGTAAAATAATCTACAGAGCTATCAGAGTGCCGCTGCATATGTTTTTGCAGTGGCACTCTTTCATAATTTTAAGTGTGTGCGGTAAAGCCTATGATACGCAAAATGCGGATAATTCTTCTCGGAGTAACACCTATAAAATATCCTGATTTACCATTGGCTTTTGTCCGTAGCGGGTATGTCAGACCAGACAACGGAATTCTTACGGCTACAGGATATGAAGGTGGCAATTGGTCGCGTAGTTCAGGTGCAAGTGCATCAGTTGCACGACATCTAACATTATCCGCTCAAGGTATTATTACTTCTAATAGTAATGGACGCCTTTTCGGTTTTCCCCTCCGCTGCCTTTACCCAGGTAGTGCCTAACAATGCAAACAGGCGAGAGAAAAGAAAGTTATTACTTTCTTTACCGAGACTGTGCAGCATTGGAGCCTACGCTAGTAGGCGATTTGGAGGAAAAGGAAGATAAATGCCAAATACATTTTTCTATCACAAAATAGAGCGTGACTATGCTTCGCGCTCTTCTGTATAGTAAAACTGCCGCCTAATTAGCATCTCAGAACAACTCCATTCCTAGATAGGCTTCATCCCGCTCATCCTGCGTAATGCCGAGATAACGCTTCGTAATCTCATAACTACTGTGGTTATAGATATCTACAATTACAGCTAATGGAACAGTATTCTCTTTTACGGCATGATAGCCCCAAGTCTTACGCAATGAATGGCAGGCGATTTTCCCAACAATTCCAAGCTCCACTACTGCCGCATGGATAATCCGCCAGGCCTGCACCCGGCTGATGGCTTTGGCATCCTTGCGGTTATTGGCAAAGATATATTCGCCCCTTCGTTTTGGGTAATACTGGCGAAGTGCGGCTAAGATCTGTTTGTTCAAGGCGATGGTCTTTGTCTTCCCCGTCTTTTTCTCTATAATTGTAACATGCGTACGGAACGCCTGCTTTTCCTCATCATAGACATCTGACCATTTTAGCTTCAGCAGGTCGCTGATTCTCAGTGCCGTATACACGCCCATGACAATCAACGTATAATTGCGCAGCTGGCCTTTCTTTAAGTAGTATCCTGCGAGTTCCTTTAACTGTTTCTTGTCTCTGATTGGTTCTGTTGCTGCCATAATTGATAAAGCCCCCTTGTCGTAAGATACGGCTGATTATAGCGTATCCCCGGACAAGGGGGCTTTTGTAACACTTTAATGATATCGTTACTATTTTAACATCAAAATTGCCTATATTCAAGGGGTCGATATACTAAAATGTAGAAAATCTGTACACAATATCATCACAAACGGCATTTTTATAGTATATCAGCGGCTTGCACGTGGCTCTGGATGTAACACTCTCATTATTGTGTTACATCTTGTTTTTTAGCGGTTTATGAGCCGTGATTTTTTGCTGTTAAGACAGGGTTCAATAAAAGCAGGAAGGAGGCTTATGCTACGTCAACGTAATTGGCGTATTTTATATGAACCGACTACGAAAAGGAGGAGAATAAAATTGAGAAAAGGATTTACAGCGTTGTTGGTAGCATTGTTGACATTGTCATTATGCGCTTGCGCTAAAAATGACACTATTGAAACTGTTCCTGATGAGTCTCTTAATATGAGCGAAAACAGCCAAGCGGAGGCAGAAAATGATTGGGAGACAGAAAGTGATTTTAATCAGTATCAAGAAGATGAGGAAGTAGATTATAATGGTCTTATCATCCAAAGAATCTTCATTGACAACCCCGATTCAGAGAACTACCATGCAACAGTTTCTCTAACTTGCCTTAACATTGACACTGGTGCAAGTGATTCGGTTAACGACTTTAGTTTTGATCTCCCTAAAGATGGTGTAGATGGCTATATCATACCATATTCACCACGCTTAGTGGGTGAGATTGCGAATAGAGAGATGTTTAATGAAAATTACAGCAGGATGGCTCTTGATAAATATTCCGCAGAAACCGGGTTACGCACAGCAGGATGGATGGATAAGAATGGAGAATTCTTTGATGTAACTGACTATCTCGGTCTAGAGTCAGAGTATGGAATTGGATATAGTGCGGTTGGATTCCTCGACGATTATTTTGTATTTGGCGAATATATACATGAGACTCGTCTTCAATTCTATTCTGTGCCAATTTCCGATATGAGCATTGAAAATGTTGTACAAAGTTCAGATCCTTTTACAGAAAGGGGTCTTGGTAGCGGGTGCTCTTGGATAAACGAGGATGGGGATTGGATGTTTTACAATGTAGGCAGTGGGACTACGTCTGAACGGTCTATTGACATCTTTGCTGAAACGGGCATTTATCGTTATAAGCCTGAAAATTATGGTTGTCAATTCGGTATCGGGAATCCTGATGGGACGCAGTTTGCATGCTTAGCCTGTACGGATGAGGAGCAACATCTTTTTGAGATTTATATAGTAAATATGGAAGACCTCTCCTTTGCTAAGAGTGTCGAAATTACAGACGGAGAAGAGTATCAGTTTTCTACTTGGGAGGGTCATCCTGAAATATCTGATGATGCCATAGGCTTATTAGAATCAGGGCAATACTCTTGCCATTTAATTGATTGGGAATAGTTTAAAGGAGAAAAAACGACATGAAAAACAAACTTTTAACAGCAGCGTTGTTGTTTAGCATCTTACTTAGCGGATGCAGTGATTCTGGAGATAGCAGCCCTGCCGCAGTAGATAATGTGGATACATGGGGAGATGATTCGGAATATGAAGAAACAGACATGGATTATGAGGAAAATACTCACGAAGAGCCTGAAGAGGTAGTTATAGAAACTTACCCATTTACGAAGTTGCATCCGTTTTCTAATGAACGTGCGTGGGTGGATTTTTCCAAGAACAGTTATTATAGTTTTTGTACAGGGGTTATAGATACAGACGGAAAATTAGTGTACCAAGCAGACAGCCAGTTATTTTATGTCTCCCCGTTCCAAGATGGGCTTGCATTTTACAGAGAAAACAATACTGAAGAATCTCCCTGTGGCATTATTGATTCAGAAGGAAATGTACTGTTTGAAAGCCAGATGACTCCTGATGGCGGTTATTTGATCCTAGCATATGGGAATGGCCATTTTTTCGTGGCTCAACACATCCGAAATTTTGATACGGATGAGTGGCGTTACGGCACTATAGACAAGGATGGAAACATCTTAAACGAAATGAAAGCTAGTGATGAACAATTCCGTCCAGAAAAATGGATAGATGAGTTTAATTACTGTTCGTCCATTCGATACATAGGAGAAAACTATATCGTTTTACCCTCTGGGTTATACAATGTCGCAACAGAGTATTTTTCTCCATTTCCATATGCTCGTGGTTGGTGTATGGAAAAGGTGGTAGGAAATTTCTACGAAGGATATACAGCCATTGTTATTAAGGACGGAAATACTAAATTTGCGTACATAATTAATAGTGACTATGAAGAACCGTGGCGAGATGGATGCGGGGCATTAGAAAACGCAATCTCTAAAAAAGATGATTTTCTCTCAGATGCCAGCTATGGCGAAGGACTGTTATTTGGCACAACGTATTATCATCCGAATGAAGTTGGCTATTACGATAAAGATTGGAATCTCGTCATATCCTTAGAACAGTATAAGGAAAATGATATCAGCGGTGGATCATTTAGTGGTGGATACGCTCCGATAGTTATGACGGGAGCAGATGGGGATTGGTATGCATCTATTATAGATAAGCAAGGAAATCTTTCATATACACCAGTTAGGATTGATAATGCTAACCCCAATAATTCAGCCAATGGATATCTACAAGTGACAATAGATCAGATGACAAAAATTATAGGGCCAGACGGTGTAGTTTATACTCCTGGAGTGGATGACTTGTCTATGCTTGATGGACTTGTGTTTGGTGATGTCGGTGACGGGTTGATTTGCATGGATGATGCGGCTAATACTAAAGATTGGAAATATGTCAGTTTGGATGGAAGCAGAACTATTGATTGTGCCAAACTGACATCCAGCAATACAGAATTAGATATAGAATCCTCAGACACTTCCTACATGGTTCCTGATTCTTATGATATTACAGGCAAATGGAAAAGCATTGGTGATAGCGGATTCGGACAGGCTCAACCTGGAGCGATTGTAGTATTTGACGGGAATAACTGCAACTTCTATAGCCCGAACGATACATATGCTTTTTATAAGGAAGATGATAAGTATGTTTTGGATATCACAAGTGTTTTAGGAGAAAGCCTAAGCCGGACCGTTTATATCATAGATGATGACAATATAGAAATCGCAGGAGCAAGCCTTAAACGAATAGAGTAATAAAAATTAGAAATAATTTTAGCAGGAGCATTGGCGATATGATAGTTCGCTACTGTTCCTGCTTTTTTGTGGTGTTTTGTCCTTCCTTTTCCTCCATTAGGCACTACCTGGGTAGAGGCAGCGGAGGGGGAAACCATGGATGCGGCGGTAGTTACTGGACGGATTGACGCTAGTAGAATACAGATACAAGTAGTAGGCATCAATTGACGAGTAAACCGTACGTGCCCACCAACCGCCGCTGATGCCGACGTTGTTGACAACACTATCTGGGGGATAGATATACCCGCTACGGACAAAAGCTAATGGTAACTGTACTATGGTGGTGGCGCTGGTAAGCTATTTCCACATGCTAGAATGGAAATGTGGATATTTTACGTCCATGGGATCTGCTGATGGTATTTGAGGTCATGCTCCAATTATCGGTGGCTCTCAAAGAAAAGATCGTGAAGTCACTCTCTCGGATTTGGGGCTAAAGAGTAAGAGAGGTTAGTGAACTGGTTCTGTCTATGGGTGAAGCCAGATGAAGTTGACTTCTTTTGTCCGAGCTTTGTGCGTGCGGAGGTTTTGGCTTTTGTTCGTAGCGGGTGGATCGGTCCAGCATATGCTACGGTTACTGGCGTCGGAGAGGGTGGTTATGGTCGGTCGCGTACAGCGGTTTCTGCTACGTTCGCTGGTACTGTGTTCATATTACCTACAGATGTCACTCCGTCTAGTGATAGCTCCCGTTTTGATGGTCTCCCCCTCCGCTGGGAAGTAGCCGGTTCGGTGCCGATCTTAGGAAATTCCCCGCTTTATTTAACGGGGAGTTTAATTGACCTTGTAGTAACGCATTCCATTGCATAATGACCCAAGAGGAACCATCAACCGTGCAGCCTCCAAAAATCCGTGCGAATCCGTGCATCGGCGAATATCTCGAAAATATCAAGTAAAATGACTTCATCCACAGCCTCTACCATTTTACTTGTTATCTTGCGATAAATGCCAACTGCCCACAAAATAGGGAGATTTTTATATTGATTTTTCAGCTTAATTGACGTGATGCCATATCCTTATTATAGCATACAATAACATAAAATAACATATATAAAAACAAGAAATT
>OFFY01001099.1_pt1 | contig 24362 bp, 20 predicted proteins | sample 1521481 | NCBI WGS metagenome assembly OFFY01 (sample SAMEA3504117, study PRJEB24116) | mouse gut metagenome | biome: mouse gut; feature: mouse-associated habitat; material: faeces | place: Denmark | collected 2011
CCGGAAAATTGGGCCCCGCCGGCACAGCCGGCCAGCAGCAGTATGGAGGCCAGGGCAAGAGACAAGATTCGTCTCATCGCAGATTCTCCTTTCTGGGTTGAGCTTCTATCCATATAGACGAACTTCATCAGAAAAAGTTTCCACTCCGGGGAATTCTAAAGGGGCGGCCTTACGGCCGCCTCTTTAAACGCACATGTGGGGGAGAGCTTACTCCTCTGGGTCCTCTTCAGACTCCTCGTCCTCGTCGTCGCTGAGCTCCATGGCGTAGCGGGTCCCGCAGCCGGGACACTCCACCTCGCCGTCGGCCAGGGCCTCGTCGTCCACCACGATGTCGGCCCCGCAGGTGGGACACTCCACCTCAAACCAGTCGTCGTCGTAGTCCTCTTCGTCCTCGTCGTCCTCAAAGACCACCTCTTCCACGTCGGCCAGGTCGTCGGACAGCACGTCGATCTCCTCGCCCAGGTTAAGAGCGTTCTCTTCCAGGTCCTCCACGGACATGGCCAGCTCCTCCAGGATGCCGATCATCACGGAGATGAGCTTGCCCTCCTTGGACTTCTCGGTGTCCAGGTTCAGCCCCTCGGCCAGACCCTTCAGGTAGGCGACTTTCTCGGAAATAGTCATAGTTGTTTCCCTTTCTGAGGTTCAACCTCGTTATCACGCTTCGCCTGTTCGCGATGGTTCAGGCACTCAGGCCTTACATCTCTCCAGATATTCGCCGGTGCGGGTGTCGATCTTGATCTTGTCGCCGGGGTTGACGAACAGAGGCACCTTGATCTCGGCGCCGGTCTCCAGAGTGGCGGGCTTGAGCACGTTGTTGGTGGCGGTGTTGCCGGCAAAGCCGGGGTCGGTCTCGGTGACCTCCAGGTCCACGAAGTTGGGGGGCTCCACGCCAAATACGCTGCCCTTGTAGGACATCACCTTGCAGGTCATGTTCTCCTTGACAAATTTGAAGCTGTCGCCCAGCAGGTCCTTGCCGATGGGAATCATGTCGAAGGTCTCGGGGTCCATGAAGTAGTACAGGTCGCCGTCGTTGTAGCTGTAATCCATGTCCTTGCGCTCCACGAAAGCCTGCTCGAACTTGGCGGTCGGGTTGAAGGAGGTCTCGGTCACGCCGCCGGTAATGACGTTCTTCATCTTGGTGCGGACAAAGGCCGCGCCCTTGCCGGGCTTGACGTGCTGGAACTCCACCACCTGCATAACCTTGCCGTCCATCTCGAAGGTCACGCCGTTACGGAAATCGCTGGCAGAAATCATTGGCATAGGAATCATCCTCCGTTATAAAAACTGTTTAGCATTTTCAACTGATTTATTTTACCCTATTTTTTCTCCCTTGGCAAGAGGTTTTCAGGAATTGGGGGGATTTTATCTGAATCTGTTCCACACCCTCGCCTCATTTTACCCTCTCGGCGCGTTTTCGTCCTTGTATTTTCAGCCGGGGTGGCTTATAATGTAAGTCAGCGGAACCAATCTTATTTTTATATAAAGGAGAGCTTATATGACAGCCAGTGAGAAAAAGCAGCTGATGGCCACGGCCTGCAAGGTGCGCATAGGCGTCATCGAGGGAACCCACGGCGCCAAGGCCGGCCACCCCGGCGGCAGCCTGTCCGCCGCCGACGTATTCACCTATCTCTTTTTCAAGGAGATGAACATTGATCCCAAGAACCCCGGGAAGGAGGATCGGGACCGCTTCGTCCTCTCCAAGGGCCACACCGCTCCGGGGCTGTACGCCGCCCTGGCCAACCGGGGCTTCTTCCCGGTGGACGACCTGCCTACCTTGCGGCACATTGACAGCTATCTCCAGGGCCATCCCAACATGAACACCGTCCCCGGCGTGGACATGTCCACCGGCTCCCTGGGTCAGGGCATCTCGGTGGCCGCGGGCATGGCCCTGGCCGCCATGCACCAGGGCAGTACCTGCCGGGTGTACGCCCTACTGGGCGACGGCGAAATTCAGGAGGGCCAGGTGTGGGAGGCCTTCATGCTGGCCCACCACTATAAGCTGGACAACCTGTGCGCCGTCATTGACAACAACGGACTCCAGATCGACGGCCCGGTGGACAAGGTCATGAGCCCCTACCCCATTCCGGACAAGCTGAAAGCCTTTGGCTGGAACGTGGTGGAGATCGACGGTCACGACTTTGACCAGATCGAGGCCGCGTTCCATAAGGCGAGGCAGACCAAGGGAGCGCCCACCGCCATTGTGATGAAAACCACCAAGGGCAAGGGCGTCAGCTACATGGAGAACCAGGCCGGCTGGCACGGCAAGGCCCCCAACGATGAGGAGTACGAGCAGGCCATGACTGAGCTGAAGGCTCAGCTTGCGGAAGTGGAGGCGATGTAAGATGGCGGATGTAAAGAAAATCGCAACTCGGGAGAGCTACGGCAACGCCCTGAAGGAGCTGGGTGAGCTCCACGACGACCTGATCGTCTTTGACGCCGACCTGGCCGGGGCCACCAAGACAGGCACCTTCAAGAAGGCTTTCCCCGAGCGCCACTTCAACTGCGGCATCGCCGAGGGCAACATGATTGCCGTGGCCGCCGGGGCCTCCACCATGGGACTGGTGCCCTTCGCCTCCAGCTTCGCCATGTTCGCCGCCGGAAGGGCCTTTGAGCAGGTGCGCAACTCCATCGGCTACCCCCACCTGAATGTGAAGATCGGCGCCACCCACGGCGGCATCTCCGTGGGCGAGGACGGGGCCTCTCACCAGTGCTGCGAGGACTTCGCTCTCATGCGCTCCATCCCCGGCATGGTGGTCATGTCCCCCGCCGACGATGTGGAGGCCCGGGCCGCAGTGAAGGCCGCCTATGCGTACAAGGGCCCCGTGTATCTTCGCTTTGGCCGGCTCGCTGTCCCCGTGTTCCACGACGAGGCCAATTTCAAGTTCGAAATCGGCAAGGGCGAGGTCCTCCAGGACGGCAATGATATCGCCATCATTGCCAACGGTCTGATGGTCAATGAAGCCATTGAGGCGGGCAAGGCCCTGAAAGAAGCGGGAATCTCCGCCCGGGTCATCAACCTGTGCACCATCAAGCCCCTGGACGAGGATCTGGTCCTCAAGGCCGCCCAAGAGTGCGGCAAGGTGATTACCTGCGAGGAGCACTCCGTCATCGGCGGACTGGGTGAGGCGGTGTGCGCCCTGCTCAGCGAGAAACACCCTACCCCCGTGCGCCGCATCGGCGTCAACGATGAGTTCGGTCACTCCGGTCCCGCCGCCGCTCTGCTCAAGCAGTTCGGCCTGTCGGCGGAGCACATCGTGGAGGCAGCCAGGGACTTCTGCGGATCGTAAGCCGTCTTACGTCAAACCGCCCTCCTTGTACAAGGAGGGCGGTTTTGCGCTTATTTGATGGTCATTTCCCTGACCTCGTCTCCCAGCAGAGCGGCAAACTGGTCCAGAGTCATGGCCCCAAGGTCCTCGCCGGAGCGGCGTCGGACGGAGACGGTGCCATTCTCCATGTCCCGGTCGCCCACCACCAGCATGAAGGGGACCTTCTCCAGGGTGGCTTCCCGGATCTTCTTGCCGATCTTCTCGTTGCGGCCGTCCACCTCCACACGGAAGCCCTGGGCGTCCAGGCCGGCGGAGACTTTGGCGGCGTACTCCGCCGCCCGGTCGGTGACGGGCAGGAGCTTCACCTGGACGGGGGCCAGCCAGGCGGGGAAGGCCCCGGCGAAGTGCTCGGTAATGACGCCGATAAACCGCTCGATGGAGCCCAGCACCACCCGGTGGATCATGACGGGGCGGTGCTTCTGGCCGTCCTCGCCGGTGTACTCCAGCTCAAACCGCTCCGGGAGCTGGCTGTCCAGCTGGATGGTGCCGCACTGCCAGGTCCGTCCCAGGGAGTCGGCCAGATGGAAGTCCAGCTTGGGGCCGTAGAAGGCACCGTCGCCCTCGTTAATGACAAAGTCCTTGCCCATGGCGGTGATGGCGGCCTTGAGGATGTCCTGGTTGCGCTCCCACTCCTCCACGGTGCCGATATGGTCCTCGGGCATGGTGGAAAGCTCGATGGTGTAGCTCAGGCCAAAGACGGAGTAGACCTCGTCGAACAGCCGCACCGTCTCCTGAATCACGTCCTGCATCTGGTCACGGGTCATGAATACGTGGGCGTCGTCCTGGTTGAAGCAGCGCACCCGGAACAGGCCGTGGAGAGCGCCGGAAAGCTCGTGGCGGTGAACCAGGCCGATCTCGCCCACCCGCAGGGGCAGCTCCTTGTAGGAGTGGGGCTCGCTGGCATAGACCAGCATCCCGCCGGGACAGTTCATGGGCTTGACGGCGAAGTCGGTATCGTCAATGACGGTGGTGTACATGTTGTTCTTGTAGTGGTCCCAGTGCCCCGACCGCTCCCAAAGCTGACGGTTGAGCATAATGGGGGTGGAGATTTCCACATAGCCGTACTTCTTGTGGACCTTGCGCCAGTAATCCAGCAGGGTGTTTTTCAGCGTCATCCCCTTGGGCAGGAAGAAGGGGAAGCCGGGGCCCTCGTCCCGGAGCATGAACAGGCCCAGCTCGCGGCCCAGCCGGCGGTGATCCCGCTTCTTGGCCTCCTCGATCTTGGCCAGATACTCGTCCAGCTCGTCCTTTTTGGGGAAGGCCACGCCGTAAATGCGCTGAAGGGTCTCCCGGTTGGAGTCCCCCCGCCAGTAGGCGGCGTTGCAGGCGGTGAGCCTGATGGCGTTGCCCTTGATCCGGCCGGTGGAGTCCAGGTGGGGGCCGGCGCACAGGTCGGTGAATTCGCCCTGCCGGTAGAAGGAGATCACCGCGTCCTCGGGGAGATCATTGATGAGCTCCACCTTGTAGGGCTCGCCCCTCTCCTCCATGAACGCCACCGCCTCCGCCCGGGGCAGCTCGAAGCGCTCCAGCTTCAGCTTCTCCTTGCAGATCTTGCGCATCTCGGCCTCCAGCTCCTCCAGCTGGCCCTCGGTGAAGGGCTCGGGGGTATCGAAGTCGTAGTAGAAGCCGTTGTCAATGCTGGGGCCGATGGCCAGCTTCACCTCGGGGTGGAGCCGCTTCATGGCCTGGGCCAGCACATGGGAGCAGGTATGCCAGTAGGTGCGGCGGTACTCCTCGTTTTCAAAGGTATACTGATTGTTTTCTTCTGCCATGCAAATAACCTCCTGTTTTGACAGGGGTAAGAAAAATCCCACCCCTGAATGTGACTCAGGGGTGAGACATAATCCCACGGTTCCACCCTAATTACGGAAAGCACGATCTTCCGTCGCTCATAACCTCTGTAACGGGAGGGCCCGGCCTGTTCCTCGCAGGCGGCTCCGGAGTGGTACCGGCCAGCTTCCGCGCGGGACGCTCGCAGCCCTTGGCGTCCCTCTCTGAGCGCTTTTTCCGGCCTCTTCTCCGTCAAAGCCATTTTTGGCTACTATATCACCGGCCGGGGGAAATGTCAAGCGGAAAAGACCGCCGTTGGACGGCATTATTTTTTCCGCACCGCAAAGGTGAGGGCAAACCACACGGCCAGGTACAGGGTGATGGCCGCTCCGGCGGATCCCCCCGCATAGTAGGAGGTCATCAGCCCGGCGATTCCGGCTAAGATCGCCCCCAGCAGGGAGAACAGATGGTACTGCCGCATGTTCCGGGCCACGTTACGGGCAGCGGCTCCGGGCAGGACCAGCAGGGAGTTGATGACCAGCAGGCCCACCCAGGTCATGGACAGGGTAACTACCACGGCGATGGCCGCCGAGAACACTGTCTCCTGCCAGAACACCCGGATTCCCCGGCTGTCGGCCAGGGCGGGGTGAACGGCGGAGAGCATGAGCTGGTTGAAGCTGGCCAGCCACAGTCCCGCCACGGCCAGCAGGATCAGGGCCAGCAGGCCCACCTTGGCCGGCTCCACCGACAGGATGTCGCCGATGAGCAGGTTGTTGAACCGGGTGAAGGACCGCCCTCCCAGGGTGGACAGAAAGATACCCAGGGCCACGGCGGTGGAGGAAAAGACCCCGATTACCGTGTCGCCGGCCAGGGCGGAGCGGCGCTTGACAACGTTGAACAGCAGCGCGAAGAGGATGGCAAAGGCCACGGCGGCCCAGGTGGGCTCGTGGAAGCCGCACAGCGCCCCGATGGCCATGCCGGTAAAGGCGGAGTGGCCCAGGGCATCGGAGAAAAAGGACATCCGGCTGTGGACCACCATGGTGGACAAGATTCCAAACAGGGGGGTAATCACCAGCACCGCCAGAAGGGCGTTTTTCATAAAGTACATGGACCCGGGCTGCGCCCACTCAAAGGGCAGCAGGTCCACCAGCGCGTACCACAGGCTCATTGTCCGCCCCCCTTTCCCATCCGCAGATGGAAGGTATCAAAAAACTCCGGGGAGGAGAGCACCTCGTCCGGCGCTCCCGACTTGAGCACCCGGCGGTTGAGCAGGATTACCTTGTCGGCAAACTGGCCCAGGGTGGCGAAGTCGTGGGTGGACAGGAAGATGGACAGGTCGTACTGGGTGCGCAGCTCGTCCAGCATCTCCAGAAGCTGGTGTTCCCCCTCAATATCCACCCCGGACAGGGGCTCGTCCAAAATCAGGATATGGGGCACCGGCTCCAGAGCCAGGGCCAGCAGTACCCGTTGGAGCTGCCCCCCGGACAGCCCCCCCATGGGCCGGTCCAGGAGGTCCTCCCCGTGGACCCGGGCCAGACAGGCGGCCGCCCGGTTTCGGTACTTCTGGGGGATGGGAAGCCACACCGGCCATTTGGCCGTGGCGGCGGTAAAGAAGTCCAGCACTGACACCGGGTCCCCCCGGTCGAAGTGGGGGGCCTGGGGGACATAGCCCACCAGGGGCCGGGTCCCGCTGGTAATCTCGCCGTCGGCCAACCGGATGGCCGGTCCCCCGGCGGGGGAGAAGGTAATTTTTCCCTTATAATTCATCTGCCCCAGAATACTGCGGAACAGGGTGGACTTGCCCGCCCCGTTGGGGCCGATGAGGGCCGCGATCTCGCCGCAGTGGAGGTGGAAGGACACGTCCTCTAAAATAGAGTCCCCCTCCAGCCGGACGGACAGCCCCTCCAGCTTCAGGCAGCAGGAATCGGCGCACCCGGCGGACAGCTTGCCGTGCTTGATCTTTCTCATCCGTTGGGCACCGTCCCTTCCCCGCAAAATCCGTTGATGATACTGCGAATGTCCCAGCACAGCTGGAAATAGTGCCACGCTCCGCCAAACTCCGGGTCGGAGGCGTCCGGGCCGTCCATAATCATGGTCAGCTGGGCCACCCGGCACCCCGTCTCCCGCGATATGGCCCTGGCGGTGGCGTCGGAGCCGTTGACCTCGGTGAAAATCACCGGAATGTCGTACTCCTTAACCAGCTCCGTGATCTCCACGATTTCGCGGGCACTGGCCTCGCTGCCCGCCTCCTCCTCGATAGAGGCCAGCAGCGGCAGATGGAAGGCCCTGGCGAAATACTGGAAGCCGTCGTGGAAGGTGATGAGGCCGGGGACTCCCTGGGGCAGATACCGCTCCATCAGCTCCCGAGCATCCTTTTCCACCTGGAGGAGAATTTCCTCCGTTTTCACGGCGTTGGCCTCGTATTCACCGGCGTGCTCCGGGTCGGTCAGCGCCATGCCGCCCCGCAGGTTGTCCGCCATGATTCGGGCGTTGGCCGGGTCCATCCAGTAGTGGGGGTCCCAATGGCCGTGGTCATGGCTGTCATGGCCGTCCCCGTCGTGGCGGTGGGACAGGTTCTCCAGCAGCTCCACCCCCGCGGAGCAGTCGATGATCTGGGCGTCGGAGGCCGCCAGGGCGTCCTCCAGAAACTCCTCCAGCCCCGCGCCGTTGAGGGCGATGATGTCGGCCCGCTCCAGCTTCTTCATGTCCGCCATGGACAGGGTGTAGTCGTGGAGGCAGCTTGCCGTCCCCGTGTCCAGCCGCTCCACCGCCACGCCGTCCACGTTCTCCGCAAGGGAGGAGGCGAACAGGTAAATGGGGTAGGTGGCGCACACCACGGTAAGACGGGGCTTCTCCACCGCCGGGGTACCGCAGAAGGGGAGGACCAGAAGCACCAGAAGGGCGGTCAAAATACCGAATAATATGCTTTTTTTCATAATTTCCCTTCCAGCAGCTCCAGCAGCAGCCGCTCGTTCTCCCCGGCGGCCTGGGCCAGCTGGGCGGATTTCTCCCGCAGGCGGGAGAGCACACCGTCATAGTCGGCCATCAGCGCGTCGGCCCGGCGAATGGCCTCAGCGCCGTCGAAGCGCTCCACATCTCCGGCAGAGGGCAGGTCCAGCTCCTCCAGATAGCTGGCCACCTTGGGGTCGTAAACCAGCCCCAGGGCGGGAACGGCCATCCGGGCGGCAAAGATCAGGGTGTGCAGCCGCATGGCCACGCACAGCCGGGAGCGGCCCAGAACACCCATCAGCTCACGGGGGGTGCAGGAGGCATCCAGCACATGGGCGGGCTCCTTCATCAGTGCCCGGACCTGGCCGGTGACCTCCCGGTCCCGCTCGGGCTGCATCAGCAGAAACAGAATCTCCAGTCCGTAGGTCCGGCGCAGGTGGTCGCACAGCCGGGCCAGCTGCGCCCAGAAGTCCCCCACATTTCGCCACTCCCGCACGGAGACCACCGCGAAGGCTGCAGTCCCCTCCAGGCCGGCGGCGGCCAGCAATTGAGCTGTCCGCTCCTCCCCCGCCGGCTCCAGATGGAACACCGGGTCGGCGGTGATCCGGGCGGGACGGGTGACCCCCATCTCTGCCAGCTCCCGGGCGGATGCGTGGTCCCGCAGAGTAACCAGAGAGGCGCACTCCACCACCCGTTTCACCCGTCGGCGGTTGGCCGGCCGGCGCACCGGGCCGATGCCGTTGGCATAGAGCATCACCGGCTTGCGCAGAAACTGGGCACACCGGATCACGGACAGGTAGTAGAGCAGCGACCGGGTGGAGGTGGCGTCCTGAAGCAGGCTCCCGCCTCCGGACAGCAAGGCGTCGCACCGGCGCAGAGCCCGGCACACCCGCCACACCTGGAACCGGGGGATAGCCTCCAGGCCGTACTGCCTCCGGGTCTGCTCCGGGTCGTTGGACAGCACCGCCACCGACACATCGCTGCTGGCGGCCCGGATGGCCTGATGGATAGACTCCAAAATGGCGTCGTCCCCCGCGTTGCCAAAGCCGTAGTAGCCGCTCATCACCACCCTGTACTTCTTCCGCCGCGCCTTTTCATAGGCGGACAGGCAGTCCGCCGTCATACGGCTGATCGAATACCGCTCCCGGACCACCTGGCGGCCGAAGGCCCCCAGCTCCTCCCGCCGCTCCGGGGACAGGGCCAGGGCAGACAGGATGTCCTCCAGCAGCCGCTCCGGGGTGGACACCGGGTCGGTGCGGCAGCAGAAATTGGTGTCCACCGCCCTGTCCAGCAGCTCCGGGGTGAACAGGCCGGCGTGGCCCTGGGCTCCGGAGAGCACCGCCGGCCGGCCGGCGGCCATAGCCTCCAGCGCGGCCCGGGACACCCCCACGAACAGGTCGCAGGCAGCCACTATCCGGTTTACATCAGTGCGAGGGCCGGTGAGGAGGACGCAGTCCCACCCTATCTCCCGGTTGACCCGCTCCGCCCGGGCGGTCAGCTCGCCAAAGGCGTCGCCGCCTCCGGTGACGACAATCCGCACCCCGGGCGCCCGCTCCGCCAGCCGGGGAGCCAGGTCGATGAGCTGCCGGGCGGTGTGGGCCGGTTCCCGGTCCAGCCGGCTGACGTGGCCCACCACCGGGGCGTCCCCCAGGCCCAACTCGGCCCGAACCGCCCCGCCGGACACCTCCGGGGAAAATTTCTCCGTGTCGATGCCGTTGATGGTCAGGGTAATCCGATCCTGGGCAAGGCCGTATTGCTCCGTCAGATAATCCCGGATGTCCTCTGACACTGCCAGGGTGTGTTCTCCCCAGTTGGACAGCAGCTTCAGCGCTCCGCTCACCTGATATACCCCATGGCAGGAGGTGACAAAGGTGAATTTCATCCGCCGCCTTAAAATGCCGCACAGGAAGGCGGGAATGCGGGCGTGGGCATGGACGATATCAGGCCGCTCCTCTTCTATGACCCGGCGCAGGATGCCCAGGGACCGGCTCATATCCCGCAGGCTGCGCCGGTGGAGGGGGGCCTGGTAGTGGCGGACGCCGGCGGCCTCGATCTCCGGGACATAGACGCCCCCGTTGGAGACGATGGCCACGTCGTGACCATCGCTTCTCAGCTCCTTGGCCAGCTCCACGATGTGGGTCTCCGCCCCTCCGATATCCAGGCCCATGGTGGCCATCAGAATCTTCATGCCGTCCCTCCTGTCTTAGGACCCGTACTCAGTCCTCAATGTCAACTACAACCCCGTTAAAGGACGCCCGGTTGGTCCGGTAGGTCCTGGAGGAGTTGACCCCCACCTCATAGACCCGGTTGATGGTATAGCTCCGGCCGTCGCTTACTCCGGAGCCCCTGACGGTAATCAGCAGGTCCACCGTGCCCTCCACCTCGATCTGGGGCGCTGTCCCGTCCTGCATGTTCTCCTCCAGCGCGATGCCGGGGTCATTGAGCACCTGGACCTGGGTAATCTCCCCCACCGGCCCGCTGCCGCTGGAGTAGTTGGCGTCGTATACCTTGTCTCCCACCCGGATGGCGTCGGTGAGGTAGTCCTCCATTCCGACGGTCTGAATCTGGAATGTGATACTCTGTTCCCTCACTGTCCCGGAGCCGGTGGGGGTGGCGTTGTTCTTGACATATACAGCCGCCGCGATGACCGCTACCGCGGCGATGACCAGCAGGTCAATGACGCTGATTTTGCCGAACAGACGGCCGTCCCGGTCTATGATCCTCATTTCGCCACCTCCTCAATGGACACCACAGGCCCGGCGCCCATATAGCCGATCCCCCGCAGATAGGCGGTGCTGCCCACCCGCAGCTCATAGCCGCCGTCCAGTATGATGGCTCTGTCGGTGATCTGACAGGGGGACTCCAGGGTGAGCAGAATATCCTCAAAAGCATCCGTCTCCGCCCAGACTTTCCGAAGGTTCTCCCGGTCCAGCACCCGCCGGCGGCAAGGGACCGCTTCCACAGCCGTCACCTTGCCCACCACATAGTTCTTGATATTGTCGGCCACCTGATCTTCTGTCCGGACCAGCTCGCTGGTGCCGGGGATGCAGCGCTGAAGCCGGACCGTATACCGGACGCTGGAGGTGGACGCGGGGACCGCCTCGTCGGGAATCTGAGGCTTCATGGCGGTCCACAGCAGGAAGGCCCCCACTGCCAGTGCCAGCGCCAGAACGATGCCGTCAAAGAGGTTCAGGCGCAGGCGGAATTTCTTCTGTTCCATTTATTTGGCTCCTTTCAGAATGTCCAGGTAGATACTTTCTGTATTTTTGGCGAAGGCCTCGCCGGTAAAGCTGTTTTCATAGCGCTCTCTCGCCCTTCGGCCCATGGCCTGCCGCTCCTCGGGGCGGTCCATCAGCCGCTCCATGGCGTCCGCCAGGGCGGCGGCGTCCCGGCTGGGGAAAATCAGGCCGGTCCGGCTGTCCTCCACCACCCAGGGGTTGCCGCCGTAGTCGCTGGCGATGGAGGGCAGTCCCAGGCTCATCCCCTCCAACAGGGCCATGGAGGTGGCCTCGGTGCCGTAGGAGCAGTTGAGCTGCACGTCCAGAATGTTCAGCAGGGCGGCCACGTCGGACCGGAAGCCCAGCAGGCGGAGCCTGTCCCCCACGCCGGCCTTTTGGACGGCCCGGGCCAGCTCCTCCTCAAAGGGGCCCGTCCCCGCCGCCAGAACAGTGAAGTCCTCCCGCCCCCGCTCCATGAGCAGGCGGACCGCCTCCACCAGATACAAATGGCCCTTGTAGTCCTCCAGCCGGGCCAGAATGCCGAATACCACCGCCCCCGGCGGAATGGACAGCTCCTCCCGCAGCGCCGCCCGCTCCTCCTCAGAGATCCGGGGCACCGGCGCGGTGCCGTTCATCACTACCGTGATCTTGTTCGGAGACACGCCGCCTTGGACCAGATTGTCCCGGGCGGCGGGGCTGACGGCGATAATCCGGTCGGCACAGCGCTCGTTGACCAGCTTGTTGACCCATCGGCCTGGGGGATACCGCAGCCTGGCGGGGACGGGAAAGGCGGAATGCCGGCTGTACACCACCGGGATGCCGCAGTTCCTGGCCGCCATCCGTCCGGACAGACAGCCGTGGGTGTGGACCAGATCAGGGCGGGTCTCCCGAAACAGCTTTTTCAGCGCGCCCATGCCGGCCCGGCTCCAGGAGCGGTCCGCGATTCCGTCCACCTCATAGGCCAGGGCCCCGGCCTCCTCCAGAGGGGCCTGCAGCATACTCCCCCGGGGCAGGGCGGCCAGCAGCTCAAAGCGGCTGCGGTCGGCGTAACGCAGATAGTTCAGCAGCACCCGGCCCGCCCCGCCGATATTGGTGTCGCTGATGACGTTCATCACCCGGATCATAGGCCCCTCCTCTCCGGCAGCTCGCTCCGCCTGGCGCACAGCGCTCCCAGAGCCAGAAAGACCCAGAACAGGAGGAGCACCCGGTAGTTGTAGAAGGAGTAATCCGTCATAGCCTGGACTAGGAAGCCCGCCGCCCCGCCGGTAAAGGCCACCTGATTCAGCCGGCTGGTCCAGTCCTTCTCCCGGCTGAGGCTGACGCACATCATGCGGAAGTAGACGAACAGCAGAATCAGAAAGACGGCCAGGGCCGCGGCTCCCGCGTCGCAGGTGATCTGGAGAAACAGATTGTGGGAGTGGGGGGCGTCGATGCCGTTATAGCTGTAGGCGGGATAGACCATGTTGAAGGCCTCCGCCCCCGGTCCGATGCCGCACAGCCAGTAGTCCTTCAGCATGTCCAGGGTGCCCATCCAGATGTGGACCCGGTAGGCGGTGGAGGCGTCGGCCAGGTTGCCGATGCTGGCAAAGCGGTCGATGACGGTCTTGGGAAGGGTAAACCACATCAGCGCCAGGGCGGGCGGGATGAGCAGCATCAGCCGGGGGCTGAGCAGGATGAAGAACACCGCCCCCGCAAACAGCAGGCCCAGCCAGGCCCCCCGGGAGAAGGTGAGGATCATGCACAGGCACATCAGGGCGCAGCACGCCAGGTAAAAGGCCCGGCCGGTCCAGCTCTTGGCGGACAGCAGCTTGGCCCCGCCGATGGGGATGGCCAGGATCAGGTACTGGCCCAGCATATTGGGGTTGTTCAGGGTGGAGGCCACCCGGAACTGGATGGTAGAGAACATGTCGCTGTCCACCCAGGCCTCCGACTGGTAGCCAAAGCGGAAGAGATACTGCAAAATGCCCCAGGCCGACACCGCCGCGGCGGTCAGCACCATGGCAGTGAGTATGGCGTCCAGCTGGGCGCGGCTGTCCACCGCGTTTATCAGCACAACGGCAAACAGGATAAAGGCCGCCGAGAGCAGGCCGGGTTTCAGGCTGGCGCGCAGGTTGACTGAGAACAGCGTCCCCGCCATATAGACGGCGGCGTACAGGATGATATATCGGTTGACGGGGGTCCAGACCAGCTTCCGCTCCCGGCTGCGCACCAGGGCCAGCAGCAGCGAGCAGTAGCTCACCGCCGTCATCCCCAGCACCGCCATGGTGGGCATCAGGGGAGCCAGCATCACGGGCATCAGGCACCAGAACCAGGTGTTGGTAAACACGCTGCCCTTGAACAGCCCCTCCAGATGCAGAAGCTCATACAGCCGGCACAGCGCCCCCCGGAGGTTGGACCACAGCTTGTAAAAGACGCTGCCCTCCGACAGCTCCGGGCCCCATCCCGCCGGGTGGAGGAACCACCGGACGATGGCGCTGCCCCGCCACTGCTCTCCGCACCAGCCGCACAGGGCCATCAGCCAGCGCCAGAGGAAGCTGGCATTTAACATGTTCTTTGCTCGTTCCATGGCTCAACCTCGTTTCAATGTCTTTTTCACCAGAGATACGCACAGTCCCGTCTCCTCCACCCGCAGCGCCAGGGTCAGCAGGAAGTAGAGGACCACGCCGGACAGGGTGCACAGGCCCAGGCAGAGCAGCTCTCCCGGCTTTCCCTCCGGGAACAGGGGGGAAAGCGCCTCCAAGAGGGCCCTTGCGCACAGCCCCATGACGGCGGCGGCCAGCGCCATCTTAAGCAGGTCCCGCAAGGCGGCTTTGTCCAGCGCCTTTCCGCCCCGGCGCTGGAGGGGCAGGAGCAGCAGAGCGGCGTATACTGTGGCCGAAGCGGCCGAGGCCAGAGCCAGCCCTGCCACCGAAAGCCCCAGAATACTGCACAGAGCGATATTCACCGCGATGGCCGCGACCCCCGCCAGGAGGGGCACCTTCCCCTCCTGCCGGGCGAAGTAGGCCCGGCTGAGGATGTTCTGCACGGCGTAGCCCGCCATGCCCAGGGACATCCAGCTCAGGGCGGAGGAGGTAATGTCCGCGGCGAAGGCGTCAAACTCTCCGCCGCCGTAAATCAGAGAGATCAGGGGCCGGGCCACCGCCGCCAGTCCCGCCGACATGGGCAGGACAAAGAACAGGGTCAGCCGCAGAGTCCGCCGGACGGTTTCCTGAAAGTCCCCCTCCCGCCCGCCGGCGGTGAGCCGGGAAAGCTTGGGGAAAATCACGTTTGTCACCGACAGGACAAACACCCCCGCAATCACCAGATAGAGGTTGGAGGAGTACTCCAGGGCGGACACTCCCGCTCCGTCATACAGGCGGGAGCCGAACCGGGAGTTGATGGCCAGAATGATGGGCTGCACCCAGGTGGACACCATCACCGGCCCCATGAGGAGCAGCACCTTTTTCATTCCCTCCGACCGCACCTCCAGGCCGGGCCGCAGAGGGCTGTTCAGTTTGCGCAAGGGAGGCAGGAGGATGGCCCCCTGCAAAAACCAGCCCAGCAGATAGGCCCCCGCCAGTCCGTAAATGCCCAGCTCGGCGTCCAGGGTAAAAAAGTAGGCGATAATCACCAGGTTGGACACCGCCGACATGAGGGCGGGGGCGGTAAAATGGTCCTGGGCCTGGAGCACTCCCACCAGACAGAAGGCCACGCCGGAGAAGAGGACGGTGGGAAACATCACCCGGGTCAGCGAGACGGCCAGGGCCGCGGTCCGGGGGTCGGAGTAATCGGCGAAGAGGGCCACGAAGGGTCCGGGGAATACCATCCCCGCCAGGGTGAGGGCCCCGGTGAGCAGGGCGACCACCGTGAGAAAACTGCCTGCGAAGCGCAAAGCCTCCTGTTTCCCTTTTTTCTCCAGATACTCGCTGAACACCGGAATAAAACATGCGGCGATGGCGGAGGCGAACACCGCGTCGAAAAATACCCGGGGAATTCGGCTGGCCGTGAAAAAGGCGTTCGCCGCCGGACCCGTGCTGTAGTGGACGGCCAGCAGCCTGTCCCGGTAGAGGCCCAGCACCTTGCCGATGAGCGTGACCGCCATCACAAAGCTGACCGTCCTGGCCGCGCTGTCGTGCCGCTGCTCCAGAGTGTCCACCTCCTTTAGACATAATCGGTATATTGTACATCATATGGGACGGTTTTTCAACCGAAGAATCCTGAATGTTTTGTGAACTTCTTTTCTCCGCCCTTTTTCCCGTTTTTTCCATTGAAAGAGGCGGGCCGCTCTGTTATAATGTGGGAAATACCCTTTGGAACACACCCGACAATAAGGAGCTTACCATGAGACATACCACTTCCCTTCCCCGCAGAATGGCGGCGCTGCTGCTGGCTTTTGTTCTGCTGCTGCCCACCGTCTACGCCGCCGCGGGTGAGCAAAAGCTGCAGACCACCGCCCAGCTCGTCAACGGCCTGACTTACCGCAATACCGTCACCGTCAACAGCGGAAGCCGGGTGGAGAGTTTTTCCTTGGAGCTGGAGCCGGGCAGCGACGCCTGGCCCATCCTGGCCCAGGCCAGCGGAACGGTTTACGGCGGAGCCAGCATCAGCTACGCCGTAAACCAGGCCCAGGCCCAGGGCTATCATGTGCTGGGCGCCATCAACACCGATTTCTTCGCCATGTCCACCGGCGTGCCCATCGGTCTGGTGGTGGAAAACGGGATCTATAAGTCCAGCAACGACGGCGAAAACGCCCTGGCCATCGCCAACGGCCAGGCCGGTATTCTGGACAGGCCCCAGGTGTCACTGTCCCTCCATAACTACAGCAGCGGCCTCACTGTCACCCCCAACCACTTCAACAAGACCCGGGGAGAGGGGGGCGGTCTCTACCTGCTCAACGAGCATTTTTCCACCGTCTCCACCCGGGCCCAGGGCTCCGGCTGGTATGTGCGCATGAAGGCGGCGGCCGACCCCGCCACGGGACGCGCCCCCGGCCTCACAGTCAACTCCACCCTCACCCTGGAGGTCACCGAGCTGATCCTGTCTGACCAGCCCGTCTCCATCGGCCCGGACGAGTACATCCTCACCGCCACCGCCGGCGACGGTCTGAGCGAGGTTTTCAACAGCTTTCAGGAGCGGGACCGGATCATTTTGACCACCTACTGTCAGAACCCCGCCCTGTCCGAGGCCCGGTGGGCCTGCGGCGTGGGGGACGTCATGGTGCGGTACGGCGTCATCACCGACGACTCCACCTGGGTCTATCGGTCTGACGGCCGTCAGCCCCGCTCCGCCCTAGGAATCAAGCCTGACGGGACCATGGTCTTTTACGCTGTGGATGGCCGGCAGTCGTCCCACTCGGTGGGCCTGACTCAGTACAATCTGGCCGAGGAGCTGCTCCGTCAGGGCTGCGACACGGTGGTCAACCTAGACGGCGGCGGCTCCACCGCCCTGTCCGTCTGGGTCCCGGGGCAGTCCGGCCCCGCTGTGGTAAACAGGCCCTCCGACGGCCGGGCCAGGTCCTGCGCCTCCTACCTGCTGCTGGTCACCGACCGGCGGGGCGACGGCCGGGCCGAACGGCTGGTCTCCTCCGACAACGGCCAGGCGGTGCTGGCCGGTTCCTCCCTCTCCCTGTCCATGCCCAAGGCCGTTGACCAGGGGCTGAATCCGGTGAATGTCAATCTGTCCGCGCCGGCTTACTCCTCCTGGGGCGGGCTGGGCGCCGTCCAGAACGGGGTCTATACCGCCGGCTTTTACCCGGGAACCGACACCGTCCTTGTCTCCGCCGGCTCCCTGTCCGGCCAGTTCCAGCTCCATGTGGTGGACCAGCTCACCGATCTCCAGATCGGCCGGGCCGGTTCCTCCTCCTCCCTGACCTCCCTGACCGTCAAGGGGGGCGAGCAGGTCCAGTTCACCGTTTCGGGCAGCTACTGGGGCCGCACCGCTTTGCGGGACTTTGGCCCTGTGGCCGTCACCCTTCAGGGCAATGTGGGCACGGTGGACAAAAACGGCCTGTTTACCGCCGCCCAGAACCCGGGGGCGGGCTCCATCACTTTCTACGCCGGCGGGGTCAGCAAGACGGTCCAGGTCTCTCCCTCTTACGTCCACGACGATGTCGCCCCCGGCCACTGGGCCTACGACGCGGTGGAGTACTGCTACAGCAAAGGCATCGTCCGGGGCGTCAGCGCCACCCAGTTCGGCGCGGGCAGCCCCATGCGCCGGGGCGACTTTATCCTGATGCTCTATAACGCCGCGGGCAAGCCGGACGTATCCCAGGGCTGTACCTTCACCGACGTGTCCCCCGACAACTACTTCTATACCGCCCTGGCCTGGGCGCAGAGCCGGGGGCTGGCCTCCGGCACCGGCAGCGGCCAGTTCTCCCCCTGGAACCACATCACCAGGGAGCAGGCGTTCTCCCTGCTGTACCGCTTCCTGCCCCTGATCGGCAAGAGCTGCCCAGACGCCCCTCTGTCCGCCCTGGACGCCTTCCAGGACAAGGACAAGGTGGCCGAATACGCCAGGACCGCCACTGCCACTCTGGTATCCCAGGGGCTGGTCTCGGGCAGCTCGGGGGTCCTTGATCCCAAGAGCACTCTGACCCGGGCCCAGATGGCCTCTCTGGTCTACCGGGTGCTGGAGCACACCCCCATCACCGGCCCCTTCCCTGAAACGCCTGACACGCCTTCGGGCGGCTATAAGCTGGCCCTGAGCCAGAGCCAGGCTACCCTGACCTCCGGCGGCAGCGTCACCCTCACCGCCTCCATCCTGCCCAGCCCCGAGAGCGCCGCCGTCACCTGGACCAGCAGCGACCCCGGCGCCGCCGCCGTCACGGCGAGCGGGACGGTCACCAACCTCTACCCCGGCACGGGGACCAAGACGGTCACCGTCACCGCCGCCTGGAACGGACTGTCCTCCTCCTGCGAGATCACCTGCAAGAGCGCCTCCAGGACCGGCACCGTCACCAACGCGGAGCTGGGACTGAACGTCCGCTCCGGGCCGGGCACCACCTTCGGCCGGGTGGGCAGCCTGCTCAACGGCGACCGGGTGGTGGTCCTGGGGCAGGAGAGCGGCTGGTATCAGATTCTTTTCCGCAACGCTGACAATCAGGCCGCCATCGGCTACGTCTCGGCGGACTACCTGACCTTGAATCCCTAAAAAACCGCGTCCCCGGAAATTCCCCGGGACGCGGTTTTTTTATATCGTTTACAGCCCGTTTACCACAAAGCCGGGCCGCCGGCCCTCCAGCAGCAGCTTGACGGAGCTCCACATGTTCCGGTGGGCCCGGCGAAAGACGCCGCCGGTGATCCCGCCCAGGTGGGGAGAAAAGACGGCCCGGTCCGCCGCCTCGGGGGGCAGGTCCACCAGGGGATGGTCTGCCGGGGTGGGCTCTGGGTCGAAGGTGTCGATGGCGGCCCCCCCCAGCCGGCCATTGATGAGCGCCCGGCGCACGGCCAGGTTGTCCACCAGCTGGCCCCGGGCGGTGTTCACCAGAACGGCCCCCGGCTTGACATGGGACAAAAATTCCTCATTGACCATATGGGTGGTCTGTTCGTTGACGGCGCAGTGGAGGGAGAGAATATCACAGCGCCCGGCCAGCTCCTCCAGGGGCAGGTATTCCACCCCCAGCTCCGCCTCCGCCTCGGGCGGGCGGCGGTGGGCGGTGTAGTAGTACAGCTTGCAGCCGAAGGGACGCAGCAGCTTCGCCGCGGCGGTCCCGATGTCCCCCAGGCCGATGATGCCCACGGTCTGCTCTCCCAGCTCCGGGGCGCTGGACACCATGAACCGCTCCTTGAACTTGATCTGCTCCCCCGCCAGAACGGCCCGGTGGCCGGTAACTCCGCACCGCAGCGCCATCAGCATGAGCATCACCGCGTGCTCGGCCACGGAGGCGGCGTTGCAGCCCTTGTTGTTGCACACAAAAACGCCCTTCTCCCGGGCGGCCTCAATGTCGATGGCGTTGAAGGCCACCCCCTCGGAGTGGATCATTTTCAGATTGGGCAGCAGGTCCATCATCTCCCGGCTGACGGGGGTAATGGCATCGGCGAAGATCACTTCCGCGTCCGGGTTGTCCGCCGCCGCGCGGAGAGACGGAGCGGGCGCGCCGCAGAATACCGGCTCCACAGGCATATCCCTGACAAAGTCGGGGAGAAACAGGTCGTAGCGGGCCTTCGGCCCGAAAATAAGAATTTTCATCGCCTCGCCTCCAGAGCCGCCCAGCCGTTTTTCTCCCGCTTTCCGGTAACGGTGAGGCCCGCCCGCTTCAGGGCCGCCTCCACCTCGCCGGCCCGGACGTCGATGATGCCGGAGCACAGAAAGACCCCGTCCTCCTCCAGCAGGCCGGGCGCCCGGGGGGCCAGGGGGATGATGACATCGGCCACAATGTTGGCCAGCACCAGATGATACCGCTTCCGGGCCAGCTCGGCGGCCAGGGCGGCGTCGGAGAGCACGTTGCCTGCCCGGACGGTGTATCGGTCCTTTCCGATGCCGTTGAGGGCGGCGTTCTCGTAGGCCACGTCCACCGCCTTGGGGTCGATGTCCACGGCGACGGCGCTTTTTGCCCCCAGGCACAGGGCGGCGATGGACAAAATACCGCTGCCGCAGCCCAGGTCCAGCACGTCCCGGCCGGGGACGGTGTGCTCCTCCACCCCCTCCAGGCACAGCTGGGTGGAGGCGTGGGAGCCGGTGCCGAAGGTAAGGCCCGGGTTGAGATAGAAGGGCACCCGCCCGTGGGGCACAGGCTCCTCCCGCATCCACTGAGGCACCACATAGAGCCGCCGGCCGATCTCCAGCGGCTTATAATATTTCTGCCAGCTGTAGGCCCAGCCGTTGTCGGCCAGAGGGGCGGCGGTGTACTCGCAGTTCAGCCCCCGGGTATACTGCTCCAGCTGAGCATGTCCGTCGTCGTCATCGGTGACATAGAACTTCACCCGGGCAGCTCCGCGCATCCGGTCCAACAGCTCCTGGTCCACATAGTCCCAGCACTGCCGGTTCTGCTCCAGGAAAGCGAGGAATTCCCCCTCGTCCTCAATGACCAGGCTGTCCATCCCGGCGGCGGCCAGTCTGGCGCACACTTCGTCCAGCTTGTCCGGCGTGGTATTGACAGCTATCTCAAGCCATTTGATCTCGTCCATAACATTCTCCTTGTCGCGCCTCGCCTGTCCGCGGCGGCTCAGACGCTTCTTACCGTTCAGTTCCCGCGTAGAACAGGGCCACGGTGCCCGGGCCGGAGTGGGCTCCGATGACGGGACCCACATAGTTGATATAGACCTCTTCCACCCCAAAGCGGTTCTTCACCATGTCGGCCACGGTCCGGGCGTCCTCCAGACAGTCGCCGTGGCTGATAAAGACGGTGAGGCTGCCCGAATCCAGAGCGGTCTGCTCCATCTTGTCCACCAGGGCTTTGAGGGAGGCCTGACGGCCCCGGGCCTTGCCGATGTTGATAAGGTGGCCCTCGTTGTCCACATGGAGCACGGGCTTGATCTGGAGCATGGTGCCCACCACGGCAGTGGCGGCGGAGATGCGGCCGCCCCGCTTGAGGAAGTGGAGGTCGTCCACAGTAAACTGGTGGCATATATTCAGCCTGTGCTCCTCAATCCAGTCCCGGACCTCCTCGATGGAACGGCCCCGATCCCGCTCCCGGGCGGCGTACCACACCAGCAGGCCCTGGCCCAGAGAGGCGCACAGGGTGTCCACGGTATACAGCTTCCGCTCGGGGTATCTGCCGCTCAGCTCCTCCACCGCCAGGCGGGAGGAGTTATATGTGGTGGACAGCCCGGAGGAGAAGGCCAGAACCAGCACGTCCTTCCCCGACTGGAGCAAGGGCTCCAGGGCCTCCACATACTGGGCCACGTTGACGGCGTTGGTGGTGGCCACGTTGCCGGCGCGCAGCCGTTCGTAAAAAACATGGGGGTCCATATCCCGGTTGTCCGGGTAGTTTCGATAGCTCTGGTTGTCCAGCACAAAGCCCAGAGGGAGAACCTCAACGTTCAGCTTCTGCACCATGTCGGCGGACAAATCGGCAGAGGAGTCGGTCAAAATAACAAAATCAGACATCGGTAACACTCCTTTTGTTCTTTTTCTCCTCCCGGGGCTGGAGGATGCTTAAAACACGCTGGCAGGCCAGCTGATTGGCGTAGCTGCGCACGGCAAGGTCCAGGGCCATCCTGGCCAGGTCGGACTGGTCCGCCTCCGGGTCGATGGCCTGGGCGGTGTCGGACAGCGCCCGGTCCAGCGCCCGGCAGAAGTAGCCGTACTGCTCCGGCGGGGTCTTTTCCAGGGCCCGCCCGGCCCCCATCAGCGCGCCGATGTCGCGGACGGACAGCACCTGCTTCAGCGCCACCACGGCGGTAAGATAGCCCAGGTGGACGGGGCCGTAGCGTTTGCCCTCCGCTCGGGGAACCAGCCCGTCCTTGATATAGTTGTTCACCATGGCGGAGGTGAGGGCGGGACCCCCGTCAAACCGGATCAGCTGCCGGGACATGTAGGCGATGAGCTGATCCATATACAGGGCGATATCGGGCAGGTCCTCCCAGGGGGTGGGGCGCTCCTGCCGCATCCGATCCTTTAAATTTTGAAGCTCGTCCATAGCGCGGACCTTCCTTCTCAAATATGGTATCAGCAATTATATCACGGAGTTTCACATATTGTAAAGGGGGCAGGCCTCTAATGATTCCGCAAATTTCCCGCCCGCCGGCGCAGCCGCTCCAGGGCGCCGCCGTGGTCGATGGAGCGCAGCCGGGGAAAGGCCTTCAGCAGGCGGCGGTGGCCGAAGGAGTCGCTGTCCAGCACCTCCCGAACGCTGGCGCGCCACTCCTCCAGCTGGCGGCGGACCTGGGCGAGCTGCTCCTCCCGGTGCTGCTCCCACTCCTCCCGCTGGTCGGCCAGCTCCGCCCGGCGCTCAGCCAGCTTGAAGGACAGCTCGTCGATGTCCTCCTTCCAGTCCGCTCCCCGTTCGGCGGCGTCCAGCACCCGCTCGGCCAGATTCTCGCCAAACTCGTTGGAGGCCTCTTTGATTTTGGCGGCCAGCTCGTCGATCTGCTCCAGCCGGCGGTTCAGCTTGACAATGGCGGACACGGTGGCCGTCAGGTCCACGGCCATCACCCCGCCCATGAGGACCAGCAGGACAATGCCCACCGGCCTTGGCATCAGGCGGATGAGCAGCAGCACCGTAGGGTGGAGCAGCTTGACCACAAAGACGCAGGCAAAGCCCCAGGCGACGGAGAAGCGCAGGCAGATATAGCCGCTCAGGTTGAAGGGCTGGTCGGAGTAGTCCCACCACCGCTGATGGAACAGCTTCTCCAGCACAAAGCCGGTGAGCCACTCCAGAGCGGAGGTGAGCGCCACAGAGCCTAAAAACAAGACGGGCAGGTTGTCCGCCAGCGGGGTGAGGCAGGACAGGACAATTACGACCCCGAAGCCGTAGACGGGACACACCGGGCCGTTGAGAAAGCCCCGGTTGACAAATTTCCCCGTGACCAGGGCGGCGTAGCTCACCTCAGTGCACCAGCCCAGAAAGGCGTAGATGAAAAAGATCCAGATCAGGCGGTAGAGCATGGAACAGCCTCCTGTTACAATTGTTGTTTGAGACATTATACCGGATTTTTCCGTCCTTGTCCAGACAGAGACACAGGCCCTCCCCGGCGGAAACGCCCGGGGGGCCTGTGTCAATTGGGTCGAATTTACAGGACTGCCAGTTCTCCGTCCCGGACGTCCACGGTCAGGTCCGCGCCCGTCTCCACCTGGTCGGCGATAATCTTCCGCCCGATGAGGGTCTCCACCGTGTGCTGGAGGAAGCGGCGCAGAGGCCGGGCCCCGTAGACGGGGTCGTAGGCCGCCTCAATGATATGTTCCTTGGCCGCGGGGGTGAGGGTTACGGTGAGCTGCCTGCCGGCCAGCCGCCGGTTCAGCCCCTCCACCAGCAGGTCAATGATATGGGTGATGTTCTCCTTGGTCAGCGGCTTGTAGAATATGATCTCGTCCACCCGGTTCAAAAACTCTGGACGGAAGGAGCGCTTGAGCAGCTCGCTCACCTGGTTCCGGGCCGTCTCGCTGACCTCCCCATCGGGACCGATGCCGTCCAGGAGAGCCTGGCTGCCCAGATTGGAGGTGAGGATCAGGATGGTGTTTTTAAAGTCCACCGTCCTGCCCTGGCTGTCGGTGATCCGGCCGTCGTCCAGCACCTGAAGCAGCACGTTGAACACATCGGGGTGGGCCTTCTCCACCTCGTCGAACAGAACCACGGAGTAAGGTTTTCTCCTGACCGCCTCGGTGAGCTGGCCGCCCTCCTCATAGCCCACGTATCCCGGAGGCGCTCCGAGAAGGCGGGAGACAGAGAATTTTTCCATATACTCACTCATGTCGATGCGCACCAGGTTCTTTTCGCTGTCGAACAGGGCCTCAGCCAGAGTCTTGGCCAGCTCGGTCTTGCCCACTCCGGTAGGACCCAGGAAGAGGAAGGAGCCGATGGGCTTATCCGGGTCGGCGATGCCCGCCCGGGAGCGGAGGATGGCCTCGCTGACCAGACGCACGGCCTCGTCCTGGCCTACCACCCGGCGGTGGAGGATGTCCTCCAGATGGAGCAGCTTCTCCCGCTCCCCCTCCATCAGCCGGGCCACGGGGATACCCGTCCACCGCTCGATGATCCGGGCGATCTCCTCCTCGGTCACCTTGTCCCGAAGGAGAGAGCGCTGCCTGCCCTCGTTGGCTATGGACTCCTCCGCCTCCAGGGCGCGGCGCAGCTCAGGGATGCGGCCGTACTGTAATTCAGCGGCCTTCTCCAGGTCGTACTCCCGCTGGGCCTTCTCCAGCTCGGCGCTGGCCGCCTCCAGGTCGGAGCGCAGCCCCTGGACCTTGCCGATGGCCCCCTTCTCGTTGTCCCACTGGGCCTTCTTGGCATTGAAGTCGTCCCGCATGTCGGACAGCTCCTTCTGTATCTCCGCCAGATGCTCCTGGGACAGCTTGTCGGTCTCCTTTTTCAGGGCGGCCTCCTCAATCTCGTGCTGGATGATCTTCCGCCGGATGATATCCAGCTCGGTGGGCATGGAGTCCATCTCCGTGCGGATCATGGCGCAAGCCTCGTCCACCAGGTCGATGGCCTTGTCGGGGAGGAAGCGGTCGGAGATATAGC
>OFFY01001108.1_pt1 | contig 24179 bp, 23 predicted proteins | sample 1521481 | NCBI WGS metagenome assembly OFFY01 (sample SAMEA3504117, study PRJEB24116) | mouse gut metagenome | biome: mouse gut; feature: mouse-associated habitat; material: faeces | place: Denmark | collected 2011
GCGGGTTTTGCAGTATCAGTACACGCGAAGAACACAGATGGACTGAGCGCTGATCTGGGGCGGGATGCTGGAGGTCATAATGCCGTCATAGATGACCCGCACCTGATCTCCGGCGTTGAGATTGCCGGTGGAGTTGTTGGTGTTCACCAGAACCTCCTGCCCGTTGCTGTTGTCGGTCACCAGTACCTGGGAGCCCCAGGCCCGGACGACGGTGCCAAGCAAAGTTACCATGGAAGTCACCTCCTGTTGGATCGAAGTCCATGGTATCCTATGCGCCGGAGGGAGGCGGAGTTACTCCATACGGTACAGCGCGTCCCACTGCGTCAGGCATTCCTCAATCCCGGCCCCGGTGTCAATGGGATAGAGGTTGGGGAACCGGGCCAGATTTTCCTGAGAAAAATCCTCCTGGTCGGCCAGAAAACGGCGGCAGACCTCGGCGTAGTCGGGGCTGGCCTGCCGGCTCTCCCGGTCGATGTAGCGCAGGAGCCGGGTGTGGTCGTCCACGTGGAGGTAAACGATGCGGACCCGCTGGGGGCCATAGCAGTCCATCAGGGCCTGTGCCCCCTCCAGCGTGGTGATAAGCAGGCGGTCGGCGTCCAGCTCGAAGCGGGGGGTGAAGTAGGTCCACGGCCCCTGGGTGGTCTGATACACCCGCTTTTCGATGACCTGCCCCTCCTGCTCATACTGCCGCAGCTGCCCCTCGGTGACAAAGTGGTAGGTCTGACCCTCCGTCTCCCCCGGCCGCCTGGGCCGGGTGGTACAGGGGACGACGGGGACCAGCCCCGGCCGGTTCTGCGCCAGAATACGGGCGTAGACGGTATCTTTGCCGGAACAGCTCTTCCCGACGATGCAAAAGATTCTGTTCAAAGCGAAAGCACCTCGTTTTGGAAAAAACTCTCGATCTCTTTCCGGTTTGCCTGTACGCCCCCCTGAACAAAGTCGGGCTTGCCGCCTCCCCGGCCGCCGAGGGTCTGGTTCAGCTCCTTGACGAAGCCCCGGAGATCGCCGCCTGCCTGTCCCACGGCGTATTTATAGCCGGCGCCGTCCTTCCCGGAGAAGCAGGCGCACCGCCCGCCGCAGGCGTGGAGCACCGCGTCGCACAGACGGCGCAGGCCGTCGGGGGACAGGCCGTCCTCAAAGAGGACCACGTCCCCCACCCCGGCATACTGCATGGCCAGGGCGGCAAAACGGGCCTCCTCCAGAGAGACAAGCCGGGATTTCAAGGCATTGTTCTCTTCCAGCAGCCGCGCCGCCGCCGCCCCCGTCTCGAAAATCTTGGCGGACAGCAGGTGGGATACCTGGGCGTTCTGTTCCAGGGCCCGGCTGAGATAGCGGAAGGCCCGGCCGCCGCACACCAGCTCGATGCGCACCCCCTCCCGGAACTTCTGCATGGTCAGCAGCTTCACCAGCCCCACCTGTCCGGCGGAGCGCACATGGGTGCCGCAGCAGGCGCAGCAGTCCGCCCCGGGGAAGGTCACAATGCGCACCTGCCCGGTGAGCTCCTTCTTGCTCCGGTAGGGGATGTGTTCCAGCTCTTCCCGTGAGGGGTAGGAGATGTCCGCCGGGAGATCCAGATAGATGCAGCGGTTGGCCTCCGCCTCCAGACGGGCAAGCTGGTCCTGGTCGAGGGGGAGGGACAGGTCGATGGTGACCGCCTCCGCTCCCATGTGAAAGCCCACGTTCTCGCAGCCCCACAGGCTGTGGGCCAGGCCGGAGACGATGTGCTCCCCGGAGTGCTGCTGCATCAGGTCGAAGCGCCGGTCCCAGTCGATGACCCCGGTAATGGTCCTCCCCGGCTCCAGGGGGGCGTCGCAGGTGTGGACGATCTCCCCCTCCCGGTTGTGGACCTCCAGCACCTTCGCGCCGCCCAGCGTCCCGGTGTCATAAGGCTGGCCGCCCCCCTCGGGGTAGAAGGCGGTGCGGTCCAGCACGAGGTCAAAGCCCTTTTTCCCCTTTTCGCAGGAGAGGACTTTTCCCTCAAATTGAGACAGGAACGCGTCCTGTTCGTACAGTTTTTCCGTCATAGGTAGCTCTCGTCCATCTCGGAGCGCTTGGCCCGCTGCATCAGATTGGTAATGACGGTGTGGACGTCCCGGCCCTCATAGAGGACCTCGTAGGCCGCCTGGGCGATGGGCATTTCCACCCCCGCCTTTTGGGCCAGGGCGCGGGCGTTGGCGGCGGCGTAGTAGCCCTCCACCACCGCGCCGATCTGCTTTCTGGCCTCGTCCACCGGCACGCCCTGGCCGATGAGGATGCCGCACCGGCGGTTGCGGGAGTGCATGGAGCAGCAGGTGACGATCAGGTCGCCCACCCCGGCCAGGCCGGTAAAGCTGTCCTTACGGCCCCCAAGGGCCACGCCCAGCCGGGCCATCTCAGCCAGACCCCGGGTCATGAGCAGCGCCTTGGTGTTGTCGCCATAGCCCATGCCGTCGCAGCAGCCGGCGCACAGAGCGATGATATTTTTCAGAGCCGCGCAGATCTCGGTGCCGATCTTGTCGTCGCTGGTGTATACCCGGAAGCGGCGGTTCATGAACAGGTCCTGTACCTTCCCGGCCAGCTCCAGGTCCTCCGAGGCCACCACCACCCCCGTGGGGATGTTCCGGCCCACCTCCTCGGCGTGGGAGGGTCCGGACAGCACCACCACCGGGCATTTGCCCTGAACCTCCTCCTCAATGACCTGACTCAGGCGCAAGGAGGAGTCCTTCTCAATGCCCTTGGATACCGACACCAGGATGGTGCCCGGGTCGGCCAGCTCCCTGAGCTGCCTTGCGGTGGACCGCACGGCGAAGGAGGGGGTGGCCACCACCACCAGCCCGCAGCCCTTGACGGCGGCCATGTCGGTGGTGAGCTTCAGGCTCTCGGGCAGAGGGACTCCCTTGAGCATGGGGTTCTCGTGGGTCTCCCGGAGGACGGCTGACTCCTCCTCAGTGTAGGACCACAGGGTCACATCGTTGCCGTTTTCCAGCAGCAGCAAGGCCAGGGCGGTCCCCCAGGCGCCGCTGCCAAGAACTGTGATTTTCATACCGTTTTCCTCCCAAAATCGTTTTGTAGGGGTGGATATGACCCGCCCGTATAGACCGGATACATAATTGGCGGGCGGATGATACCCGCCCCTACGATTTTTTGTGCAGTGAAAATTTGTTCTCTGTACCGGTGAGCAGCCGGTGGATATTGGCCCGGTGCATGTACAAAATCAGCCCGCCGATGACGATGGACAAGACGAGCAGAATTGTGTCCTGGTAGACGAACCAGGTGGCGAAGGGGAAGGAGGCCCCCGCCCAGCAGGAGCCCAGGGAGACATACCGGGTCACCGCCGCCAGCAGGAGGAAGCCCCCCCAGACCACCAGGGCGATGCGCCAGTCGATCATGATGGCGATGGTGCCGCCGGAGAGAATCCCCTTGCCCCCCTTGAAGTGGAACATACAGGGGAACATATGGCCCAGCAGGCAGAACATCCCGGCCCAGTATTTTGCCAGATTGACCGCTACAGCGTCGCCTACAAGTATTTGCTTAGTCAGCAAAATACCGACCCAAATGGCGATGATGGCTTTCAGCACGTCACAGAGGATAACCACCAGCGTCAGGAAACCGCCGAAGGTGCGGTAGAAATTGGTCAAGCCGGCGTTGCCGCTGCCGTGATTGCGGATATCGTCCCGGAGAATATACTTGGACACAATGACTGCCCCGTTGAAGCAGCCGCAGAAGTAAGCGATTGCAGCAATCAGAAGTGCGGGAAACACAAAAGCCGAGCCCAGCGCCGTCAGCCATTCCATATCCATCCCTTACCCCTCCTTCTCTCCCCGCTCCCGGACGGTAAGGCGGACGGGGGTGCCCTCCAGGCCGAAGGTGGAGCGGATCTGGTTCTCGATATACCGCTGATAGGAGAAGTGGAAGAGCCTCGCGTCGTTGCAGAAGCAGACGAAGTGGGGGGGCTTGATGCCCACCTGGGTCATATAGTAGACCTTCAGCCGCCGGCCCTTGTCGGTGGGGGGCTGGACCCGGGCGGTGGCGTCGGCCAGCAGGGAGTTGAGCATACCGGTGGTGATCCGCATAGCCGCCTGGTTGTTCACATAGTTGATGAGCTCAAAGAGCCGGTCCACCCGCTGGCCCGTGAGGGCGGAGATAAACACGATGGGGGCGTAGGTCATATAGCTGAGGTCCCGCATCACGTCCTGGCGCATCTTGTCCATGGTCTTGCCGTCCTTCTCGATGGCGTCCCACTTGTTGACCACGATGATGCAGGACTTGCCCGCCTCGTGGGCCAGACCGGCAACCTTGGTGTCCTGCTCGGTGACACCCTCCTGGGCGTCGATCATGATGAGGCACACGTCGCTACGCTCGATGGCCATAGTGGCCCGGAGGACGGAGAATTTCTCGATCCGGTCGTCCACCTTGGACTTCTTCCGCATTCCGGCGGTGTCGATGAACAGGAATTTGCCCTTCTCGTTCTCAAAGAAGCTGTCCACCGCGTCCCGGGTGGTGCCGGCCACGTTGGAGACAATCACCCGCTCCTCCCCAAGAATGCGGTTCACCAGGGAGGACTTGCCCACGTTGGGCTTGCCGATGACGGCCACCTTCACCACGTCGTCCTCCTCAGGCTCGTCATCTTCGAGGGGGAAGTGCTCAAAGCAGGCGTCCAGCAGGTCGCCGGTGCCGTGGCCGTGGACGGCGGAGACGGCGATGGGGTCGCCCAGGCCCAGATTGTAGAACTCGTAGATATCCGGATTCTCCCGGCCGGTCTGGTCGGCCTTGTTCACGGCCAGCACCACCGGCTTGCCCGAGCGCAGCAGCATGTTGGCCACCTCCTGATCGGAGGCGGTCATGCCCGTCTTAATGTCGCAGACGAAAACGATCACCGTAGCCGTGCCGATGGCAATCTCCGCCTGCTCCCGCATGAAAGACAGAATCTGATCGTCCGTCCCCGGCTCGATGCCGCCGGTGTCCACAATGTCAAAGACGCGGTTTCGCCACTCGCACTGGGCGTACAGCCGGTCACGGGTGACGCCGGGGGTGTCCTCCACAATGGACAGGCGCTGTCCGCACAGCTTGTTGAACAGCATGGACTTGCCCACGTTGGGCCGTCCCACGATAGCGACTAAGGGTTTCATGGGTCTCACTTCCTTTACGGATTGTATTGGTAAAATTCCTCGTTTTCCAGAGCAAGTCTCTGGGCCTCGGGGGTGAGTTCAATGCCGCAGATGGCGTCCAGCAGCTCGTAGCCGTCCTGGGGGACGGGGATGACGGGCACCCCCAGTTCCCGCTCCGCGTCGTCCGTGGTCACGTCGTCCAGAAAGACGTTCTCCCCGGAGCGGAGCATGCTGGCGGGGATGAGCAGGCGCTGTCCCAGCTCCTTGCCCCGGAGCTGCTCGATGAGGTCGCCTCCGGTGACCAGTCCGGCCACCGTGATGGTCTCCCCGAAGAAACGGTTGGCGATGGGGTAGACCCGCCCCTCTATTGTACCACATTTTTCCCGGGCCTGCCGTACTAATTTTGCCAGAAAGGGGGCGGCGGATACCCCGGTGGCGATGGAGAAGGGAGCGGCGCCCTCCAGCTCTGACCGTTCCATCAGGTCCAGGGCCCGGCCAAACTCCTTGGTCAGCAGAGTGAGCATCCCCACCCCGTTGTCAAGCTGGGTGAAGTCCTCGAAATACTCCTCCGGGGGCAGCTCCCGCCTGGCCAGCAGATAAAATTCGTCGGAGCACCACACCAGTCTGGTCCCTTTCTCCCCCAGGTGGCGGGCGGCAAAGGCCTCCACCTGATCGACGAGGGCGGCGGCAGTCTCTCTGGTGTAGGTCTGGAGGGGGTACAGCCCTTCCCGGTACTTGGTCACTCCCACGGGCACCACCGAGACGCTGTTTACCGCCGGGAACATGGCCGCCAGATCGTGAAGCGTTCTGTCCAGGGCGGGGCCGTCGTTGATGCCGGGACAGGAGACAATCTGGCAGTTCATGGTGATATGATGGGTGGCCAGCCGCTCCATGATGTCGATGCCCTCCCCGGCCCGGCGGTTTTTCAGCATCTCGCACCGCAGTTCCCGGTCGGTGGTGTGGACGGAGACATTGATGGGGGAGACGCGCAGGTCGATGATCCGCTGCACCTCCCGGGGGGAGAGATTGGTCAGGGTGAGGTAGTTGCCCATCAGGAAGGAGAGCCGGGCGTCATCGTCCTTGAAATAGAGGGAGGGGCGCATCCCGGGGGGCATCTGGTCTACAAAGCAGAAGATGCAGTTGTTGGCGCAGGACCGGGCCCGGTCCATAAGGTAGGTCTCAAACTCCAGCCCCAGGTCCTCCCCCTCGCCCTTGCGCACCCGCAAGGTGCGGACGCTTCCGTCCGGGGCCCTCAGGGTCAGCTCCAGCCGGGGGTCGTAGCCGTAGAACTTGTAGTCCAGCACGTCCACAATGGGATGGCCGTTGATGTGGGTAAGGGTGTCACCCACCCGGACCCCGGCCCGCCGGGCGGGGCTGCGGGGATCCACCGATTTGACGGCCGTCATGCTCATGGACGCCTGCCTCCTTCTTCCAAAATCATTTCATTCTACTATAAACGCGTAGGTATTGCAAGGGCTTTTCCTTGGGGGAGAGCGCCGGCCGGAAAAGATATATCGGCGGACTTTCCCCGCCCCGGCGGGGAAAGCATAGCCATCATATTTCCGGGGAGACATCCCGCCGCCCTTATGCATAGGATGGGGTAAACGGCTTTAGTTCTGCCGTTTAGGAGGTACTTTAACTATGCAGGCAACAGGAACGTTACGCGTCCGGGTGTACACCTCCCAGGCGCAGATACCCCTGGAGGGGGCCACTGTGGTGGTGGCCGCGGCGGGGGAGGAGAGCAAGTGGAAGCTGCTCTCCATACAGAACACCGACAGCAGCGGTATGATACGTACCATTCAAATCGACACCCCGGCGCTGGGGGAGAGCACCTCCCCGGAGGGCCTGCCGGGGCCCGACGCCCCCTTCGCCACGTGCAGCGTGTGGGCGGAGCAGCCGGGGTACGCCATGCTCCAGGTGGAGAACGTGCAGATATTCCCGGGAGTGGAGACGGTGCAGAATATGGAACTGATCCCTCTGCCCCAGGGGCTGTGCAGCCTCCAGCAGCGGGAAGGGCGGGACATCCCGGCTCAGAGCCTGTGAGGTGTCTCTATGCCCGTTATTATTCCATATGTGCCCCGGACCATCACGGTCCATCTGGGGCTGCCCGACCAGTGGGCGGAGAATGTCACCGTCTCCTTCCCCGACTATGTGAAAAACGTGGCCTCCAGCGAGATATACCCCACCTGGGAGCCTTCCGCCATCCGGGCCAACGTACTGGCCATTATCTCCTTCGCCCTGAACCGGGTGTACACCGAATTTTACCCCAGCCGGGGCTACAACTTCCAGATCACCTCCACCACCCAGTATGACCAGAAGTTCATCCGGGGCCGGAATATCTTTGAGAATATCAGCCAGGTGGTGGACGAAATTTTCAACAATTATATCCGCCGCCAGGGCTATGTGGAGCCTCTTGCCGCCAAGTTCTGCAACGGCACCACCTCCACCTGCGACGGCCTGTCCCAGTGGGGCAGTCAGGCGCTGGCCCAGGACGGTCTGAACTCCATGGAAATTCTGCGTCACTACTACGGGGGCAACATCGAGTTGGTGGTAAACGCCCCCATTCAAAACATTTCTCCCACCTATCCCCGGATGCCCCTCCGCCTGGGTTCGGTAGGGGAGAACGTGGTGGTGGTCCAGGCCATGCTCAACCGCATCTCCCAGAACTACCCGGCCATTCCCAAGATTTCCCCCGCCACCGGAGTCTTTGACGAGGATACCCGGGAGGCGGTCATCACCTTCCAGCGCATCTTCAATCTGGTTCCCGACGGGGTGGTGGGCAAGGCCACATGGTACAAGATGGTCTATCTCTACACGGGAATCCTTCAGCTGGCCGAGCTGGTGAGCCAGGGGCAGGACTTCGTCACCATCCAGTTCCAGTTTTCCGGCCCCCTTGCGGAGGGGGACAGCGGCCCCGAGGTGGGTATTCTCCAGTATATGCTGGCCTTGCTGGCCCAATTTGACAGCTCCCTGTCCCCCGTGACGGTAGACGGCGAGTTCGGTCCGGCAACCGCCCAGGCGGTGCGCACCTACCAGCAGTTGGTGGGCCTCAGCCCAAATGGCTATGTGGACGAGACCACCTGGAATTCCATTTACAGCAACTTTGCCCAGGCCAACTACTTCCTGCGCCGGGACACGGTGCGGGCGCAGTCCCTGCGGGAGGACGCCGTGCCGGTAATGGCAGACGGCATGCCGGAGAATGGGCCGGGCCGGTGGGACAACACCCCCCGAATGGGCCAGTATCGGGGCCGTCCCCTGGAACCGGGTCAGCGGGACGGACAGAGAGGAGTGATGGTATGAGAGACAACACAGCGCAGCGGGAGCTGATGGAGCGGGAGCTGCTGTCCAGGCCTGTGAGCAGCCTGCAGTATATGCTCCGGCAGCTGTCATTCACATATAAATTCCTGCCGGAGCTGGCGGTGGACGGGGTTTTCGGCGAGCGCACTCTGGAGGCGGTGATGCGATTTCAGAAGGCGGCGGGCCTGCCGGTCACCGGGACGGTGGACCGGGCCACCTGGAACGCCATCCGAGACGCCTGGCTGGCCCAGCAGTCCCAGACCGGCTACTCCCGGGCCACCCGGATATTTCCCTCTGAGGGAATTACGGTCCACGAGGGGGAGACCAAGGAGTATATGATCGTGCCCCAGACCATGTTCAACATTCTGGCCGGGCACTTTGAGGGCATCATCCCCTGTGACGCGGACGGCTGCAACGGCCCCGCCACGGCGGACAATATCCGCTGGCTCCAGCGGGCGGCCGGACTGCCCGCGACAGGCTGTCTGGATACCGCCACCTGGGACGCCCTGTCCCATCTTTACGAGATTTTTGTGGTCCAGGACACCGACTGTCAGCCGGAGTTCACCGGCGGATGGGGTTAAGAACCTGTATTCACAACCTCAAACGACCGTCTGGGCGGGTCTTTCCCAGCCATACTCCGTTAAATTTTCTTGGAATACATTCAGTATTCCAAGAAAATATGCCTTGTCTGGCTGGGAAATCCCTCGCCCATCTGGTATTTTCGGTTATGAATACAGGTTATAAAAAATTTCCCGCCTGACAAGGCGGGAAATTTTTTAACAGGACGCGCTGGGCAGGTTGTCTACAAAGGCCCGCAGCTGGGACTGACTGGTCACCTGTCCCAACTGGAACAGGATGGCGTTGCGCTGCTCCGGAGTGCAGCGGTCGTAGTAGGCGGCGGCCTGGGGATTCTTTTGCAGCAGCTCCCCGAAGGTCACCGCCGCGTTCATGTTCAAATCCATACGATCACCTCAGAGCCAGTATGCCCCGAAGCGCGGAAATAATACCTTAATAAGTGTGGTCGCAGATTTCCAGAATTTTGGCCTGAATGGCCTTCAGGTCCTCAAAGGTCTCCGGACGGCGGTGAGGGTCCCGGAGAATGGCGGCCGGGTGGAACAGGGCGGTCATCCACACGCCGTTTTTTTCGAACCACTGGCCGTGTTCACGGGTGATTTTGAAGTCCTCTTTTATGAGACGGCAGGCGGCGATCCGCCCCAGACAGATGATAATCTTGGGCCGAATGAGGCTCACCTGGCTGCGGAGATAGTCGATGCAGGCATCCTGCTCGGTGTTCAGCGGGTCCCGATTCTGGGGCGGGCGGCACTTGACCATGTTGGCGATGTACACGTTCTTATCCCGGCTCAGATCCACAAGCTCCAGCATATCATCCAGCAGCTTGCCCCCCCGGCCAACGAAAGGCTGGCCCTGGAGGTCCTCGTTTTCGCCGGGGCCCTCGCCGATGCACATGACCTCGGCGTCCCGAGGCCCGGTGCCGAAAACCACGTTTTGCCGGGTGTCGGCCAGGGCGCACTTCTGGCAGGACAGGCAGGCCTGCTCCAGGGCCGCCCAGTCGTGATACAGCATATCGTTTCCTCCCAATGCAGATTTCGACTTAGTATACCACGTTTCTCTCCGCCAGAAAAGGTGTTTTTGAGGAAAAATGAGTGAGAAAAAATTAATTCAAAACTTTTTCGGAGAAGTTTGGCGCAAGGGAGGAGCAATAGGCTTTTGAAAGGGACACAAGATATTGACAAACCTGAGAAATTCACGCCGTATATCTTGTATGCGAGAGGAGAATCACAGGACTTTTTACCGAAATAGAACATGCGTTTTAAACGGGAAAAATGCAAGTTTTTTAAGAAAATTGCTAAGTTTGGCACAAAAGAGGCAGAAAAAAACACTTGATTTTTATGTCAACAGGATTTATACTGAAAAAGCAAAGTGGAGCGAAGTGGAGTGAAATCCCTAAATATAGCGTTAAAGTGGGGAGAGGTGAGGGGACGTGACCGGCACATACGAACACAGCATCGACGCCAAGGGCCGGTTGTTCATCCCCGCCAGGCTTCGGGAAGAGCTGGGCGTCACCTTTTACCTGGCCATGGGCGTGGACGCCTGTCTGGCCATCTATCCTCAGGCTTCCTGGGACCGCTTCACCGAAAAATTTGCATCCTTGCCTATGAGTCAGTCCAAAGCCATGCGCCCTCTGTTTGCCAATGCCGCCAAGTGCGAGCCGGACAGCCAGGGCCGCATTGTCATCCCCCAGAAGCTGCGCAGATACGCGGGACTGGAGAAGGACGCCGTCATCATCGGAGTTCACGACCGGGCAGAAATATGGTCCGCCGAGGAGTGGAGAGCCCAGGAGGAGGAAGAGATGACGCCCGAGAAGATGGCCGCCTGTATGGCCGAGCTGGGGTTCTGATATGAGCGAGTTTACCCACCGCCCAGTGCTGCTGGACGAGTGCATTGAGGCGCTGAACATCCGCCCCGAGGGAACCTATCTGGACGGCACTCTGGGCCGGGCGGGCCACAGCCGGGAGATTGCCAGGCGGCTGACCGCCGGGCGGCTGATCTGTGTGGACCGGGACCGGGCGGCGCTGAATGCCGCCCGGGAGCGGCTGGCCCCCTGGATGGATCGGGTGACCCTGATCCACAGCAACTTCGACCGGGTGGACGAGATATTGGACGAGCTGTCCCTGTCCTGCGTGGACGGGATGCTCTTCGATCTGGGGGTGTCCTCCCCCCAGCTGGACGATGGGACAAGGGGCTTCTCCTATATGGCCGACGCCCCCCTGGACATGCGTATGGACCGGGAGGAGGGGGTCACCGCCGCCGGCATTGTCAACGGCTGGCCTCAGGATGAGCTGCGCCGGATCATTTCCCGGTACGGCGAGGAGCGCTACGCCCCTCAGATTGCCGGGGCCATCGCCCGCCGGAGAGAGGACAAGCCCATCTCCACCACTCTGGAGCTGGTGGAGATCATCAAGAGCGCCATGCCGGCCAAGGCCTTGCGGGAGAAGCAGCACCCCGCCAAGCGCACCTTTCAGGCCATCCGCATCGCCGTCAACGACGAGCTGGCCTGTGTGGAGCGGATGCTCCAGCGGGCGGTCCCCCGGCTGAACAAGGGCGGGCGGCTGGCTGTGATTACCTTCCACTCCCTGGAGGACCGCATTGTAAAAACCGGCCTGGCCGAATTTGCCAGAGGATGCACCTGTCCCCCGGACTTTCCCGTCTGCGTCTGCGGAAAGACGCCGGACATCAGATTGGTGAACAAAAAACCCATCCTGCCCGGTGGGCGGGAGATTGAGGAAAACCCCCGGGCCCGCAGCGCCAAGCTCCGGGCAGCGGAGAAGCTATAGAGGAGAACACGCCATGGCCGCCAACCGACGCCGTACCACAACTGCATACAGCACATACGGCAGCGCGGCCTATTCCCCCCTCTACGATGGAAACGCCGTCCGGGTTCCACGCCGGGAGGAGGAATATATCCCCGTACCCCAGCCCAAGCGGCGGGAACAGGTACGCCGCCACGAGCGAGCCCGGGTGGAGGTGCGGCAGGCGGGACAGATCGCCCCCTTCGCGGTGGTGGGCTTTCTGGCAGTCGCCGTGTTTGCCGTCATGCTGATTACCAGCTATGCCCAGCTGACGGTGGCCAACGACGAAATGGTCTCCCTGCGCCGGGAGCTGTCCCAGCTGAAGGAGGAAAATGTGACCCTGTCCGCCCAGTATGAGAAGGTCTTTGACCTGGCCACCGTCCAGAAAGCGGTGGAGGACACCATGGTGCGGCCCACAGGGGACCAGGTGGTCTACATCGACCTGTCCGAGCCGGACACGGTGATCGTTTTCGAGGAGGAAAAGGGCATGTCCGGTCTCCAGACCATTGCGGACGGGATCGAAAGCATTTTCGCCAGCATTACAGAATATTTCCGCTGACCCGTACATACAGTGGATACGGGCGGTTGGGCAGGCGCGCAAGCTCACCGGTAAATAGAGAATTTCGGGCGCAAGAAATCGTTTCTTGCGCCCTTTTCCACAAGAAGCGCCGAATCCCTGAGCACACCCGCCCGCAGGCGGGCGTTTCGGAGGCCAACCGCCGCAAAGCGGCGGCTCTTAGGCCGGAGATGGGAGCTTGGAACGGAGCGAGGAAAACAAACCAAGAGCCGAAAAGCGGGTCTGTTTGTGTTCCGAGTCGGAGTGAAAGCGACCCGGCGGCGAAGGGACCGAGGCGTGACACCACAGGAAGGAGGGAATCTCCATGAGCACCAGAAGGAAATATGAGCAGGGCCTCAGCTGGACGGGCGCCCCCACGAGCGCCACTCGGGGCACCCACTCCAAGCGGGCGATTTTCCGGCGCACCATCTTCCTGATGCTGGTATGCGGGGTGCTGATGTTCGTCCCGCTGGCCTGGAAGCTGTGGGACATCGCCATCGTCCACCACGACGAGTACCAGAAGATGGCCGCTCAGCAGCAGACTCTGGATTTCTCCATCTCGGCCAGCCGGGGGAACATCTATGACCGCAACGGCAACGTGATGGCCATGTCGGCCACGGTGTATAAGCTGATTCTGTCCCCCCTGGACCTGGTGAAGAGCGTGCCCAACAAGGATGAGAACGGCAAGCCCCTGGAGGAGGAGGTCTACAGCGCCAGGGTGGCCGCCCGGCAGGACCAGATGGTGGAGGAGCTGATGGCCCTGGCGCCCACGCTGGACCGGGAGCGGGTGGTCAAACAGGTCCACAACACCAAGTCGGCCTACTGGGAGATCAGGACCAACATCGAGGAGGAGGAGGCCGAGAGCCTGCGCTCCTACATCGCCGAGAACAAGACGTCCTCCTATCTCTATCTAATCAACAGCACCAAGCGGTACTACCCCTACGCCGGTCTGGCCGCCCAGGCCCTGGGCTTTGTCAACGACAACGGAGGGGCCTACGGCATCGAGGCGGTGTACAACGAGTTGCTGGAGGGCACCGCCGGCCGGGTGTACACCACCCGCACCGCCGGAGGCACCGAGCGGTTCAACACCTATGCCAACTATGTGGATGCGGTGGACGGCTACAACCTGACCCTCACCATCGACGCCACCATCCAGTCCTACCTGGAAAAGACCCTGGAGGAGGGGATCGAGGACTTCGACATCCAGGGGGGAGCCTTCGCCATCGCCATGAATCCCAAGACGGGGGCGGTCTTAGGCATCGCCAGCTCCCCGGAATTTGACCCCAACAGCTACTCCAAGGTTACAGACGAGCGGCTCCTCGCCCAGATGGAGACGGACAAAAACGAGATCTTTGAGAAGCTGAAGGCGGCCAACACCGAGAACCTTACCGACAGCGAGCTGATGAGCAAGGCGGAGGCCCAGGCCTACTCCAACGCGGTGAACACCCAGTGGCGCAGCCGGGCCATCGACTCCCGGTATGAGCCGGGCTCCGTGTTCAAGGCGGTGGTGCTGGCCGCCGCCCTGGAGGAGGGGCTGGTGAAGGAGAGCGATCGTTTCTTCTGCTCCGGCTCCGTCCAGGTGGCCACCGAGACCATCCACTGCTCCAGAAGACAGGGCCACCTGGACCAGGACCTGACCAAGGCGGTGGGAAACTCCTGCAACCCCGCCTTTATGGAGATCGGCCAGCGGCTGGGCAGGGATAAATTTTACCAATACTTCGAGGCCTTCGGCCTGATGGAGAATACCGGCATCGACCTGCCCGGTGAGGCCAGCCTGAAAAACGCCATTTGGCCCAAGGAGAAGATGGGCCCGGTGGAGCTGGCCACCGCCTCCTTCGGGCAGCGGTTTGAGATCACCCCCTTGCAGATGATCTGCGCCTTTTCCGCCGTCATCAACGGGGGTAATCTGGTGAAACCCTATGTGGTGCAGACCGTCACCGCTCAGGACGGCACCGTCATCCAGAACACCCAGACCGAGGTGGTCCGGCAGGTGGTCAGCCAGCAGACCAGCCAGCGGGCGGCAAACATCCTGGAAAAGGTCGTGTCCGAGGGCACCGGCGGCAACGCCTATGTGGCGGGCTACCGAATCGGCGGCAAGACCGGCTCCTCCGAGGTGCGCCTGGAGAAGGACCACACCCTGGTCTCCTTCATGGGCTACGCCCCCGCCGACGACCCCCAGGTGATCGTTCTCCTGGCCTATGACCGGCCCAAGCCCAAGGAGCCGGGGAGCGACTGGTCCACCACCGGCGTCTACATCAGCGGCGGCAACATGGCCGCCAAGAAGGCCGGCCCCCTCATCGCCCAGATCTTGGACTACATGGGCATCGAGAAAGTGTACAGCGCCGGCGAGTCGGCCGCGGTGGACGTATCCATGCCCAAGGTGACCGGCATGTCCCTATCCGACGCGGAGAACGCACTGAAAAAGAAGAACCTGAAATTCCGTACCATCGGCGAAGGGGACACCGTCTCCCGGCAGGTCCCCGCCGCCAGCGCCAGCATCCCCGGCGGCTCTACCGTGATCCTCTACCTTGGCGATGCCGCCCCGGAGGAGAGCGCCGCCGTCCCGGACGTTACCGGAATGACCTATGAGGGGGCCAGGGCCGCTCTGGAGAAAGCCGGCTTCTTTATGCGGGCCTCCGGTGTGTCCACCTACTACGGCAACTCCACCACCGCCGAGCGCCAGAGCGTGGCGGGCGGCGACGTGGCCGCCATCGGCACTGTGGTGGACGTTCGGTTCTTCAACGTGGTGGAGGACGGGTATGTAGGATAGGGATGCCTGAAAGCGCAGCTTATAGAGAATAAAACCACACCCGTGAGGGGTGACACCATGATCTTGCGCGACCTTTTGGCCGGCGTCCCCCTCACGGGGGAGAGTACCGGCCTGGATATGGAAATATCTTCCATATCCTGCGACACCCGGACTATCCAGCCGGGGGCGCTCTTCGTGGCCCTGCCCGGCGGCAAGACGGACGGCCACCTGTACATCGAGACCGCTCTGGAAAAGGGGGCGGCCGCCGTGCTGTGTGAGCGGGCCCCGGAGGGGCCTGGCCCCTGGCTGGTGACGGAGGACAGCCGCTGCGCCCTGGCCCTGGTCTCGGCCAACTGGTTTGGCCGTCCCGGGGACGGCATGACCTTGGTTGCGGTCACCGGAACCAACGGCAAGACCACCACCACCAGCCTGCTCAAGGAGCTGCTGGAGCGGACGACAGGGGCCAAGGTGGGACTTATCGGCACCAACCGGAACATGATCGGTGCGGCGGAGCTGCCCGCCCACCGCACCACCCCGGACAGCTTCGAGCTGCAATCCCTCCTGCGCCGGATGGCCGATGAGGGGTGCGCCTATGTGGTGATGGAGGCCTCCTCCCACGCCCTGGCCCAGCATCGGACGGCGGGGCTCACCTTCGACGCGGCCGTCTTTACCAACCTGACCCAGGACCACCTGGACTACCACCGCACCATGGAGGCGTACCGGGACGCCAAGGGACTGCTGTTCCGGCAGTGCAGGACGGCGGTTCTCAACCTGGACGACGAGGCGGGGCGGTGGTATCGGGAGCGGGTGAAGTGCCCGGTCTTTACCTACTCGGAGAACAAGGCCGGGGCCGGCCTGTCCGCCCGGAATATCCGTCTGTTCCCCAGCCATGTGGAGTTCGAGGCCCTGACCCTGGGGCTGCTCAGCCGGGTGTATCTGCCTATCCCCGGGGGATTCTCCATCTACAACGCCCTGGCCGCCCTGGCCGCCGGCCTGTGCCTGGGCCTGGAGCTGGAGGACATGGCCCGGGTGATGCCCTCTGTCCAGGGGGTGAAGGGAAGAGTGGAGGTGGTGCCCGTACCCAGAGCCTACACTGTTATCATCGACTACGCCCACACCCCCAACGCCTTGGAGAACATCCTTACCACCGCCCGGGACTTCACCGCGGGACGGCTGATCTGCCTCTTCGGCTGCGGCGGCGACCGGGACAGGACCAAGCGCCCCATCATGGGGGCCGTCGCCGGGGAGCTGGCCGATGTGGCGGTGGTCACTTCCGACAACCCCCGCACTGAGGACCCCCTGGCCATCATCGGCGACATTCTGGCCGGCATGGAGGGGGCGGATGCCGCCCTCCACATAGAGCCTGACCGCCGGGCGGCCATCGCCTGGGCCCTGGACCGGGGCGGGCCGGGGGACGTGATCGTGCTGGCGGGCAAGGGCCACGAGACCTATCAGGAGATCAACGGCGTCCAGTATCATATGGACGAGCGGGAGATTGTGGCGGACTGGTTCCGGGATGCCCAAACGCAGCCTAGCGCAGCGGGTGCGTTTGGGGGAGGAGGCGCGGCGAAATGAGCGGGCTTTGCCCAAATGGGCAAAGCGAGGGATATGAAGCGTGTGCCGACGAATGGACGAGCGGGAGATTGTGACGGACTGGTTCAAACGGACAGGGGAAGGACAAAAAATGACTGGAAAAGTTTTAGCAGATATGATATAATCGGCTGCCTTGTGTGATTCAAAAGAGAGAAACCGGGAGGGTTCCAGATATGACATACATCCTCAGTTTTATTGTGGCCTTCGGTGTGGCCGCCATTGTGGGGCAGATTCTGATCCCGCTGCTGCGCCGGCTGAAGGCCGGCCAGTCCATCCGGGCCGACGGCCCCACCTGGCATATGACCAAACAGGGCACCCCCACCATGGGCGGCATCATGTTTATCCTGGCCATCGGCGCGGCCTGTGTGGTAGCCGGCTGGGAGGAAATCCGGTCGGGGAACTATAAACACCTGTACGTCTTCCTGTTCGCTCTGGTCTTTGGCGTCATCGGCATGATCGACGACTTCCAGAAGCTGCGCCACCACGCCAACGAGGGCCTCACCGCCGCCCAGAAGTTTTTGCTCCAGCTGGCGGCGGCCATTGCTTTCACGGTGCTCATGCGGGGGGAGGGCTATCTCACCCCCAACCTGTTCGTCCCCTTCTTCAGCGTGACCTTCCCTCTGCCCTGGGTGGTGTACATGGTCTTTGCCGCCTTTGTCATGGTGGGCACGGTGAACGCCGTCAACCTCACCGACGGCATCGACGGTCTGGCCACCGGCGTCACCATCCCCGTGGCCCTGTTCTATATGGCGGCCTCCGCCTGGTTTGGGCGCAACGACCTGGCCATCCTCTCCGCCGCCCTGGCGGGCGGGCTGGCCGCTTTCCTCATCTACAACTTCCACCCGGCCAAGGTGTTCATGGGCGACACCGGCTCCCTCTTCCTGGGGGGGATGGTGTGCGGCTTGGCCTTCGCTCTGGATATCCCCCTGGTGATTCCCGTTGTGGGTCTGGTCTATGTGGTGGAGGTGCTCTCCGACATTATTCAGGTGGTCTATTTCAAAAAGACCCACGGCAAGCGGTTTTTCCGCATGGCTCCCCTTCACCACCACTTCGAGATGGGTGGCTGGAGCGAGACCAAGCTGTTCTGCGTCTTTTCCGGCGTCACCCTGGCCCTGTGCTGTCTGGGCTTTTTGGGGGTCATGTACCGGTATCCCATGTGAGCGAAGGCGGCCACGGGCCGCCCCCAAACGTGAGCCCAGCGCAGCGGGTCACGTTTGGAGAGGAGGAGCAAGGGAGCGCAATTCGGAATACCCGACAGGGTGTTCCGAATGAAGCGGACTTTGCGACGACGAGAAAGGAGGCCCATCCTTTGGCCCGCAAAGCGAAACGCGATCTGACCATGGAGGAGCAGCTGGCTCGGGGCCCGCTGGACCTGCCCTTTCTCATGCTGGTGCTGATGCTGCTGGGCATCGGGCTGGTGATGCTCTTCTCCGCCTCCTACTACACTGCTTTCCGGGACTCCGAGCCTCCGGTGAACAACAATCCCTATTTCTATATTACCCGTCAGGCCGCCTTTGCCGGGGCGGGGGTGGCGGCCATGTATGTGGTGTCCCGTATCAACTACCAGCACTTCCGCTGGATGGCCCCCTTGGCGCTGGGGGTGTCCATTGTCCTGCTGGTGATCTGTTACATCCCCGGTCTGAACGCCCCCATCAACGGGCAGCGGCGCTGGCTGAAGCTCCTTCTGGTGGCGGGTCCCACCTATCAGCCCTCGGAGATTGCCAAGGTGGCGGTGGTTCTATTCTTCGCCGCCCGTTTGTGCAAGCGGGACACGGAGCACAAAAAACGCTTCACCAAGCGGACCGCCACCGGGCGGGCGCTGAACTGGCTGGAGAAAATTGGATTTCTGGAGCTGGTGCCCTACGGACTGGTGCTGGTGGTGGTGCTGGGGCTGGTGGCCTTTGAACGCCATGTCTCCGGCGCGCTGCTGGTGGCGGTAGGGGCCGCCGCCGTCCTGCTGGTGTCCGGCATCAGCCTGTGGTGGTTCATCGGCCTGGGCGGCGCGGGCGCGGGCTTGCTGGCCGTCATGTATATCACGACGGGTTATGTCAGGAAAAAAATTGCCCTTTGGCTGGACCCCTGGTCGGCCAACCCCCAGGTGGAAGGCTTTCAGTTCCGTCAGGGCATGTACTCCATCGCCTCCGGAGGCTTGCTGGGCCGGGGGCTGGGGGAGAGCAACCAGAAGTACGGCTTCGTTCCCGAGCCGGAGAATGATATGATCTTCTCCATCGGGGTGGAGGAACTGGGGCTGGTGGGGGGCTATCTTATCCTGCTGCTGTTTGCCTTGCTCATTCTCCGGGGCTACTGGATTGCCCTCCACGCCCGGGACAAATTCGGCATGCTCACCACCGTGGGCATCATCACCCTGCTGGCCGCCCAGGTGTTTTTTAACGTCGGCGTGGTCACCGGGCTGATCCCCAATACCGGCATCTCCTTGCCCTTCTTCAGCTACGGCGGCACCGCCCTGATGATCCATCTGGCAGAGATGGGCATGATATTGAGTATTTCACGGCAGATACCGGCTCCCAGAAAGGATTGACGAGGTGTTTTTATGAACATACTGTTTACCTGCGGCGGCACCGCGGGGCATGTGAACCCGGCGGTGGCCCTGGCCCGTATCTTTCAGGAGAAGCACCCCGGCTGCCGCATCCTCTTTGTGGGGGCGGACGGGGGCATGGAGAACAAGCTGGTGCCCAAGGAGGGCTATCAGATCCGGACGGTGACCATCACCAACTTCCACCGCTCCTTTGCCCCCGCCGAGATCGTCCACAATCTGGGCACTCTGGTGAATCTGGGCAGGTCCAAAAAGCAGGCCAAGGCCATCCTGGACGAGTTCCGGCCCGACCTGGTGGTGGGCACCGGGGGCTACGCCTCCTTCCCAGTGGTCAACGAGGCCGCCCACCGGGGCATCCCCACCGCCGTCCACGAGTCCAACGCGGTTCCCGGCCTGACCACCAAAGCCCTGTCCAAGGTGGTGGACCGGGTGATGGTGGGCTTTGAGGAGAGCCGGGAGCACTACGACAATCCGGAGAAGGTGGTGGTCACCGGCACGCCGGTGCGGGGGGACTTTTTCAAGTACACCCGCCAGGAGGCCCGGGAAAAGCTGGGCTTTTCCGACGGCCGGCCTCTGCTGCTGTCCTACTGGGGCTCTCTGGGGGCGGAGGTCATGAACCAGAAAATGGTGGATTTCCTCGCCAAGGAGTGCTACGAGGGCGCCCCCTGGCGGCACATCCACGGCGTCGGCCGGGACTTCCCGTGGGTGCAGGAGGAGCTGCTCCGCCGGGGCCTGAAGCTGGGAGACAACGGCATTGAGGTGCGGGAGTATATCTACGATATGCCTCTGGTGATGGCCGCCGCCGACCTGGTGCTGTGCCGGGCGGGGGCCTCCACCATTTCAGAGCTGACCGCCATCGCCAGGCCCGCCGTGCTGGTGCCCTCCCCCAATGTCACCGCCAACCATCAGGAGAAGAACGCCCGGGTGCTCTCTGACCAGGGGGCGGCTGTTCTCCTGCGGGAAGCTGACTGTGTGGAGAACACCCTCTACGATGAGGCGGCCCTCCTCCTCCGGGAGCGGGAGCGCCGGGAGAAGATGGCGGCCGCTCTTAAGGCGATGGCCGTGCCAAACGCCGGTGAGAAAATCTATGAGACGCTGCGGGAGATCATGAAATAAACCAAATCTTTCCCATTCGCATAGGATAGCCTGAATCCTGACTTAGGAGGGCTATCCCATGAGCTATTATGAAATTCAGGGCGGACGGCCCCTGTACGGAGCCCTGGCCATCCACGGGTGCAAGAACAGCGTCCTGCCCATTCTGGCCGCCTGCCTGCTTGCCCCCGGGCAGAGCGTGATCCATAACTGCCCCGACCTGTCTGACGTGTCCGCCACCCTGGACATCCTGCGCCTGCTGGGCTGTAGGGCGGACCGGGAGGGGAATACCGTTGTCATCGACGCCTCCGCCCTGGACCGAAGCGATATTCCCGAGTGTCTCATGCGGGAGATGCGTTCCTCGGTGATCTTCCTGGGGGCGCTGCTGGCCCGGCTGGGGACGGCGGATCTGTCCTATCCCGGGGGCTGTGAGCTGGGCCCCCGGCCCATCGACCTGCACCTGTCCGCCCTGCGTACGCTGGGGGCGGAAATTTTGGAGGAGCAGGGCGCTCTGTGCTGCCGCCGGGGGCGGGAGGGGCTGAGCGGGCGGGAAATCTGCCTGTCCATCCCCAGCGTAGGGGCTACCGAGAACATCATGCTGGCCGCCTGCGGCTGTCCGGGGGTCACCACCATCGTGGGGGCGGCCCAGGAACCGGAGATTGTCGATTTACAGAATTTTCTCCGGGCGATGGGGGCGGAGATTGACGGCGCGGGTACCCCGGCCATTGCCGTCCGGGGCGGCGCGCCTCTCCATCCGGCGGAGCACCGGGTGATGGGCGACCGCATCGCCGCCGCGACTTACCTGTGCGGCGTGGCGGCCGCCGGGGGAGAGGCGGAGCTGACCGGCGTGGCGCCGGACACCCTCACCGCTGTGCTGGCCTGCCTGGAGGAGGCGGGCTGTACCGTACATACCGGCCGGGACCGAGTCACCCTGGCCAATGCCGGGCCGCTGAGAGGCATCCGCCCGGTGCGCACCGCGCCCTACCCCGGCTTCCCCACTGACGCCCAGGCCGTCCTCATGGCCGCTCTGGCGGGCGGGGAGGGGGCAACCCTCTTTGTGGAGAACATCTTCGACAGCCGCTACCGCCATGTGGATGAGCTGCGCCGTATGGGCGCGGATATCCAGATCGCCGGGCGGGCCGCCATGGTGTCGGGAGTGGGAAGGCTCCACGGAGCCGGCCTGCGCAGTCCCGACCTGCGGGGCGGAGCCGCTTTGGTGGTGGCGGCGCTGGGGGCGGAGGGGGCAAGCCAGGTGTCCGAACTGCGCCACATCCGGCGGGGCTATCAGGACCTGGACAAAAATCTCCGCGCTCTGGGGGCCGACATCCGGGAACTGCCGTAAGGAGCGCCACGGGCCCCAAACAGGAGCCTGGAGGGTCCCGCTGGAAGAGGACGGGCAGCGGAGCAGAGCGAAGTTTGGGAGGGCGACATGTCTAGACGCAGCAGCCGCAGCAGAACGCACAGAAGAAACAGAGGCCGGTTCGGGCCGCTGTTCAAGCTGCTGTGCGTTCTGGCGGTGGTGGTTGCGCTGACGGGAGGAGCTACGGTGTTCTTCCGGGTGGAGACGGTGGAGGTCACCGGAAATCAGCGCTACACCCAGGAGGAGATTATCGCGGCCTCGGGCATCCAGATGGGCGACAACCTGTACGCCCTGAACAAGGTGAGCATCGATCGGAAAATCCGCACCCGGCTGCCCTATGTAGGGGAGCTGTCCATCAACCGCGCCTTGCCCAGCACCATCCGGATCGACGTGACCGAGTGGGAGGCGGTAGCCCGGGTGGAGGCGCCCTCCCCCGAACAGGCGGCCGCCGTTCGGGAGGAGCTGGACGGAGGGAAGAAGGACGGGGAGCCGGCGGCGCTGGCTCAGGAATCCTGGCTCATCAGCGTGCGGGGCAAGCTGCTGGAGCAGGCCCCGGAGAACAGTACGGCCATCGCGGTGACCGGGCTGACCGCCATCGCGCCTCAGGCGGGGGAGATGATGAAGGTGCCGGAGGGGGAGGCCACCCGGCTGGAAGCCCTCACCGCCTTGCTGGGGGCGATGGAGGACGCGGACCTGTTCCGCGAGATATCCCGGATTCAACTGGAGGCCACCCGGCTGATTGTGCGGTACGCGGACCGCTTTGACGTAAAAATGAAGCTGAACGCCGACTTCGGCTACAATATCCGGCTGATGCGGGCCGTCCGGGAGCAGATGGAGGAGAAATACGGCCCGGAGGCCGCCGGCACTATTGATCTGACCCAGGAGAAGCACGAGGCGGTGTACTCGCCGGCGAAGCCGGAGGGCTGATTGACATGAAAAATGTGGAAAGTTTGGTCGGATATGTGATTTCCTCTTGACCAATGGATAAAACTGCGGTACAATGTAACAAAATCTTGATGAAAGCTGGGAGAAGGCCACAAGACCTTGCGGCGGCTCCCGATGTACATAGGAGGAGACATAATGGCGTTTGGATTGGATATGGGTCCTGACAGCGTGGTCAATATCAAGGTGATCGGCGTGGGCGGCGGCGGCAACAACGTGGTCAACCGTATGGTCCGCACGGGGACCAAGGGCGTGGAGTTTATCGCCGTCAACACGGATAAGCAGGCGCTGGAGGCCTCCAGCGCTACCAATAAAATTCAGATCGGCGAGAAGCTGACCAACGGACAGGGCGCCGGCGCCGACCCGGAGGTGGGCCGCAAGTCCGCCGAGGAGAGCCGCAAGCAGGTGGCCGAGGCTCTGGAGAACACCGATATGGTGTTTATCACCGCCGGCATGGGCGGCGGCACCGGCACGGGGGCCGCCCCCATCGTGGCCGACATCGCCAAGGAACAGGGCATCCTAACCGTGGGTGTGGTGACCAAGCCCTTCCGGTTTGAAGGCCCCCGCCGGATGCGTCAGGCCGAGGCGGGTATCGCCGAGCTGCGCTCCAAGGTGGATTCCCTGGTCATTATCCCAAACGAGCGGCTCAAGCTGGCCAGCGACCAGAAGATTACCATGCTCAACGCCTTTGAGATCGCCGACGACGTGCTGCAGCAGGCCGTCCAGTCCATCTCCGATCTGATTAAAAACACAGGCTTCATCAACCAGGACTTCGCCGACGTGTCCGCCGTCATGAAGGACGCGGGCCGCGCTCATATGGGCGTAGGCCGGGCCGCCGGCAAGAACAAGGCGGAGGAGGCGGCCCGGATGGCCATTTCCAGCCCCTTGCTGGAGACCTCCATCAACGGCGCCCGGGGGGTGCTCATCAACGTCACCGGCTCCATGGATATCGGACTGGAGGAGGTGGAGACCGCCGCCAACCTGGTCCAGGAGGCCGCCTATCCCGACGCCAACATCATCTTCGGCGCCGCTTTCGATGAGACGCTGGAGGATGAAATCCGGGTTACGGTGATTGCTACCGGCTTTGAGGAGGATCAGGACATCCCCTTCCCCTATATGCAGGAGCAGCCCGTTTTCCAGATGCCTGTGGCCGCGCCCGCGCCTGCCGCGGAGGAGGAGCCCGTTCCGGAGCCCGAGCCTGAGCCGGAACCTGAGCCCGCTCCCGAGCCTCCCAAGCCCGCCGTGGCTGACGACGACTGGGATATGCTGGAGCGTATTTTCAACCGGAAGAGATAAGAGAAACCGCCTTGCCGATGGCAAGGCGGTCTTTTCATAGAAAGAGCACCAGAATGGAGGTCAGGATACCGCAGACGCAGATGGCGATGGAGCTCATGGCCCCCTGGACCGGGCCAATCTCCATGGCCCGGGTGGTGCCCAGGGCGTGGGAGCAGGACCCGATGGCCAGCCCCTCCGCCACAGGGTCGGTGATGTGGAACAGCCTGGCGAAGAGGGGGGCGAATACCGCCCCGGTGAGGCCGGCCACCATTACCGCCGCGGCGGCCAGCGGAGCCACAGCCC
>OFFY01001110.1_pt1 | contig 24157 bp, 20 predicted proteins | sample 1521481 | NCBI WGS metagenome assembly OFFY01 (sample SAMEA3504117, study PRJEB24116) | mouse gut metagenome | biome: mouse gut; feature: mouse-associated habitat; material: faeces | place: Denmark | collected 2011
GTAACAAGGTCCATATTCAACTGGAACTGCTCAGAAAATTCTTGCAAAATATCCGTATGAAGTATCCGGAGGACAAAAACAACGGGCAGCAGTTGCTCGAGCTTTGATTACAAAACCAAAGCTGGTGCTTGCCGATGAACCGACGGGAGCGCTGGACTCCAGAAATTCCAGGCTGTTGATGGAGACTTTCGAGATGATGCATGAAAAGCTGCAGGCTACTGTTTTGATGGTGACGCATGACCCGGTGGTGGGCTCTTATGCGGAGCGGGTGCTTTTTCTGAAAGACGGGCAGATCTGGAGCGAGGTGAACCGGGGCGGCAGAACCCGGAAGGAGATGTATCAGGCGATTCTTTCCGCTACGGCGGCGCTGGGAGGTGAGACGGATGTTTTTTAAACTGGCAGTGCGGAATGTGAAAAGGCAGTTTACCAATTATCTGATCTACTTTATGACGGTGGCATTTACGGTGGCGCTGCTTTTTGCAGTGAACAATGTGCTCTACAGCGATGCGCTGTTACTGCTCCTGAATGGCGAAAGTGACCTGCGTACGATATTGACCTGGTTGGTGGCTCTGGTGGGACTGGTGGTGGCCTTTGTACTCAGCTATGCCACTTCTTTTATGCTGAAACTGCGCAGAAGGGAGTTTGGCACTTATCTGACGCTTGGAATGCAGCGGGGAGATATCCTGCGGATCTTTCTGTTTGAGACGCTGCTGATCTGCGGAGCTGCGTTGGGAGCGGGGCTGGTGCTGGGGCTTTTTCTGTATCAGGGGCTGTTGGCACTGGTGATGCGGATGACGGAGGCGGCCTATGCTTTTTCCGGGTATTCTCTGCAGGGACTGCGGATCACGGTGGCTGTGGTGGCGGGGATCTTCGTGACAGCGCTGCTGGTGTCGTCCGGGTATTTGCGTAAAGTTAGTATCCATGATCTGCTTCACGGAGAGAAAAAGGTGGAGAAGGCGGTGCGGCATCCGGTGTGCTGGGCCTGTGTTATGCTGGCGGCGGTAACGGTGGTGGTTGGATGCCTGGTGAGCATGAGCGGGCAGATCGAGGCGCTGATCCGGGAGAGCAGAGGGTCGGCCGGTTCGTTGATCACGGTCATGGGGATGTTTGCGCTGGCGCTTATGCTTTTTCATGTGGCGCTGACGAAGAGTGTGGTGTTTCTTCTGTTAAGGTGCAGGCAGTTCAGGATAAGGGGCAGCCGTACTTTTGTGCTGCGGCAGCTTTCCGGTTCTTTGAGCAGCAATGCCCTGATGCACGGGAGTCTGGCTTTCCTTCTGACTTTTGCGGTGATCTGGGTGAATCTGTCTTTTATCATAAAAGGCGGGCAGGCGGAAATGCTTGAGAGGAGCTATCCTTATGATGCGACTTACTGTGAGGACCGTTTCTTTGAGGGCAGGGAGCAGGAAAATGCCATCCCGCTGGCGGAATGTGAGCGGCGGATCGAAAAGTATCGTGCCATTCTAAAGAAGATTCCGTATCAGCTGTATACCACGGGCAGGCGGGAGCTGTATGAGCATACCTGCTGGTCGAAAGATGTGGGGTATGCAGGACTGGTGGATTTTTTTATGCCGGCGGGAGACTTCAATGCGCTGATCGAGCCGCTGGGGTATGAGAAGGTAACGCTGGTGGACGAGTATCTGATCGTCAGCATCGACGGCCGGGTGGGGATGACGGATTTCAGCAGCGTTACGTTTGCGGAAGCTGGGAAGACTTACCGGTTTCGGGGGTATACGGAGGAATATCCGACCTTTTGCAGGACTTACTTTTTTGCGGTGGTGCCGGATGAAGCGGTAGCTTCCATGGAAAAGGTGCTGTTTTCTGTGGCGTACGATCTGGAGGACGGGGCATACGACGGGATGGCGCTCAGGAAGGAATTGACCTATCCGGATGTGACCGGGTATGGAGACAGAAGGGAGACGAGGCAGCGCAGCGACTTTTTCCTGCGGGAGTATGGACGGCAGCTGGATAACCAGACGAGCGCCGTCATCGTGGCGGGAGCGCTGTTTGTGGCGGCGGTATTTTTGCTGATGGCGTTGGCGATCCTGGCGCTTAAGATGCTGTCTGATCTGACGGAGGACAGGCGGCGTTATGAAGTGTTGTTCAGGCTGGGGGCAGACGAACGGGAGCAGGGCAGGGCCTTGTTCGGGCAGACATTTTTCTTCTTTCTGCTGCCTTTTGGTTCGGCGATGATGATGAGCATACCGACCTGTATGATCGGGATGCGGATCGTGAATGCGCTGCATATAGACAGGATGGCGGGAAGCGTGCCGGTGATCACGTCTGTCACGGCGGCAGCGATGCTGGGGCTGTATCTGATGTACTATGGGGCAGCGTATCTGGTGGCCCGACGGGCGGTGATCCGGTGAGGCATGAAGGGACTTGACTGTATGGGATGGGATACCTGTCATCAAATGGGATTATGAGTCTGTCCAAAGGAAATTGAGCAGAGCAGGGGCCTCCGTCCGGAGTCCCCTGTGTCGGTATTATTTTTTTAACTGTAGGCCGTCTTTGAAGGCTTCCCCCACTCTTTCGGTAACCTTATAATAGCCATGTGTATAGGGGTCGAAAGCGATTGCGTTTACCAGAGACATATCAACCTTGTCACCAGCCATGACGCTTTCATCTGCTGTGACATTTACTACCCTGCCGATGACACCGCATCCGTATGTACCGTCCTGATATTCAATAAATTCACACTCAAGGCAGAGTGGAAATTCATTGATGATCGGAGCATCCACGGTTTCGGACTTACTTGCGGTGAGACCGCTGTTCTTAAATTTGTCTGAAACCCTGTTGCCTGATTCGACACCGAAATAGTCCGCTTCCACTACATGGGCGGCATCAGCGATACTAACCGTAAAAGCGCCTCTTTCCCTGATGTTCTTTACCGTTTTATGTGTTTTTGTCAGGTTGAGTGCTACATTGCCCCTTTCCTGCATGGTACCCCAGGCGGCATTCATAACATTAACGCTGCCATCTTCATTGTAGGTAGCTACCATTAAAACCGGCATCGGGAAGATGCCTTCTGTTATGTTGAGTTTCTTTCTCATTGTAATTACCTCGTTTCTTGTTTTTGATTGACAGGATCTGCGTCCATATATATAATTGTAACAGGTAGTGGAAAAGTTACAAGTACTATCTTAAAGGAAAGCGTAAAATGATAAAGAATTATATTGAAGAGGCAAATTTCGAGGATACAGGGTTCTGCTATACACTGTCTCTTATATCCGGTAAACACAAGATGGTCATACTTTACTGTCTGATGGAGTTTGACGTTGTGAGATTTAATGAGTTAAGACGGTATCTGAAAAAAGTGTCAGATAAAACACTCAGCAACAATCTGAAAGAACTGGAAACAGACCGGCTTATCATCAGAAAAGAATATCCACAGATACCGCCGAAGGTCGAATACAGCCTGAGCGACAGAGGCAGATCCCTGATGGCAGTCCTGGACCAGTTATGTGTCTGGGGCGAAAATAACAGGGAATAGCCGTTGCTGCTGTCGGTTTTCCCGTTCCGCCTCCGGCTGTGAGTTTCTCCTGTTTTGGTTCGGTGATGGTGATGAGCGTGCCGATCTGTATATTTTCAAAAAAATGAAAATATTAAACTTTTGAAAGCGGGTGATTCTATGAAGACAATAGCAAGAACAACGTATCTAAACTGAATGATCGAGTTAAACGGAACTCAGAGGGTATCGAGATTCATAATATAGCTGACTGACATTGATTGGATTATAGTAGAAACAGGAGAATGGTGTGTTATGAACCGGTCAGGTAATCTGATTATATCAACGCCCATTTTTGCCACTCATTCCATTAATTCCTTACGTCTAAAATCTTCTTCTCATAAATTTTTCCCATGTGACCTGCAATTTTTTTTATATCCGGACCATTTTCATATGCTGATTTTAACTTGTCCATGAAAACTCTGCCAAATCGTTCACAAATTTGCAGAATGGCTGATTGGTTGGGGATTCAATAGACAATACGTATACCTTACGATTCGGGGTAATGTAAAAAGTGCCGAAAAAGAACTACAAAAAAGTAAAAACTTGTAAAAAAGCAACAAATGTTTAAAATGCGCAATTGCTCTCCTGGATGATCTGTTAGTACAATTAACTTGTAAATTGAAATTTGTTTTTTACAGAAGGAGAGGGTAGGATGAAGAAAAAAAGAGTACTCAGTATTTTGATGGTGCAGTCGCTTATCCTGGCAAGTCTTGCGGGTTGTGGAGGAAAGGCGGCCGGAGATGGCGCACCCGCGGCATCAACGGAGAGCAGTGAGGCGGAAACAGAGAAAAGCGATGAGACGGCAACAGCGGAAACGGATGGCGCCGACGATCAGGGGACGGCACAGGAGAGTGTGGATCCTTTCGGAAAATATGAGGATGGACTCGAGATCCATTTTGCAAGGCAGGTGGATGAAAATATGTATGACAATGCGCTTGCAAATCTTCCGGGACAGTCTGTGGAAGAGAACATGTGGCTGGACACATATAAGGAAGAGATCGGGGTTCAGGTAGTTTATGACTGGTATGTAAAAGGCAGGACAGAGTATGAGCAGAAAGTGAACGTGACCATAGCCAGCGGAGAACTGCCGGACGTGATGGAAGTTACTGCTTCTCAGATGATGCAGCTTGCCGATGCAGGACTGATCTGGGATATGACGGAGGTTTTTGATACCTATGCATCAGACTTTACGAAAAGCGTGATGATGCAGGAGGGGGACACCGCTTTTGTTGCAGCGCAGAAGGACGGCATGCTGTGCGGCATACCGGAATCCGCCGGTGCCAGCGATTCCGTCGACCTGATGTGGATTCGTCAGGACTGGCTTGAGAACCTGGGATTATCTCAGCCTAAGACAATAGACGAACTGATCAACGTGATCGAGAAGTTTACGACGGATGATCCTGACGGAAACGGTGTCGATGACACATACGGCCTCGGTGTGACGGGTTCTCCTAACGTTCTTACAAGGAATTACGGAAGTCTGGTCGGTTTCTTCGACGCATTCGGCGCGCATCCGACGATCTGGGTAGAGAAGGACGGCGAGCTGGTATACGGCGGAATTCAGCCGGAATGTAAGGAAGCGCTGGTTAAACTGCAGGAGCTGTATAAAAAGGGCTGTATCGATCCGGAGTTTGGCGTTATGGATTCTTCCAAGGCCGGTGAGACTGCAGCGGCAGGAAAGTGCGGCGTGACTTATGGACAGCAGTGGCTGCCGCTTGTTTACTTCCATTCCAATTACAGTCTTGACAACAATGCGCTGTGGACGGCTTATGAACCGGTGTCCGTCAGTGGGGATCCGGCGGAGGTTTCCGCAGAAGTGGGTGTTTCCAGATGGCTTGTCGTAAATAAGAATTTCGAGCATCCGGAAGCGGTTGTGAAGATGGCGAATGTGTTTATCGAAAAGTGCTGGGGTGAAACGGGAGATAACGGTAAATATTATGCTCCGCCGGAAGCAGAGAGTATCTGGAAATTATCACCGGTACAGACGCAAATGCCTCTGAAGAACGTAATGGCGTTCCGGGACATCGAAGCGGCCAAAGCAAGTGACGCCACAGATTCCTTAAACGGAGAGGCAAAGTCTATCTGGGATAAGCTGGACAGATTTTATTCGGGAGAAGGCACCAGTATGGAGTGGGGCTGGGAGAGAATCTACGGACCGGATCCGAGTTCCTATTCGGCCATTGATCGTATGATCTCGGAAGACAGAATCTATATCAATCGATTTTCAGGAGCACCTACCGAGACCATGACCGAGAAAATGTCTACACTGGAATCCATGCGGGACGAAACTTTCACCAAGATCATTATGGGTGAGTCTCCGATCGAAGAGTTTGATGCCTTTGTGGAGAGTTTCAACAAATTAGGCGGAGAGCAGATCACGGCAGAAGTGAATGAGTGGTATGCTACAGCGAAGTAACAGCAGAAGGATACGACGGAAAATTGTTACAGGTAATAGAATTTATGGCGCAGGGGCAGTTATTTCTGCCCTTGCGCTGGTCAGTCAAAGAGATTAATTGTCGGAAGGGAGGGCAAAATGAAAAAAGAGAAGATGCAGAGAAGACAGATCAGATTGAAAAAGGAACTTCCGTTTCATATCATGTTGTTGCCGGGTGTGCTTATGACTTTTATATTCAGTTATATTCCCATGGCCGGGATGGTCATTGCTTTTCAGAAGTTTATACCGGCCAAGGGTCTGTTCGGGGATCAGAAATGGATCGGATTTGAGAACTTTACATATCTGTTTAACATGCCGGGAGCGCTTGCGGCGTTGAGGAATACGATCAGTATTGCGTTTTGGAAGATTATCCTCTCGCTGGTGGTGCCGATCATAGTGGCGATCCTTTTGAATGAGGTGCGGTCATCCAAATTCCGCAGGACGGTTCAGACGGCGATCTACCTGCCCTATTTCCTGTCCTGGGTTATTTTCAGTGGTGTGCTGCTTGATATTCTGTCACCATCCAGTGGTATTGTAAATGGGTTTTTGAATATGCTGGGGCTGGATTCGATCTTCTTTTTGGGGGATAACAGATATTTTCAGGCAACGATCATCTGGACAGATATCTGGAAAGGGTTCGGATTTGGGACTATCGTCTATCTGGCAGCCATTACGGGGATCGATCAGAGTCTTTATGAGGCGGCGACGATGGACGGTGCGGGCCGGTTCCGCAAGATGTGGCATATTACACTGCCGGGCATGAGGATGATCATTGTATTGATGGCGGTATTGTCCCTGGGTAATATTCTGAATGCCGGATTCGATCAAATCTGGAATCTGATCAGCCCGCAGGTGTATGAGACGGGAGATGTTATCGATACGTTTATTTATCGAATCGGTATGATAGATGCACAGTTTGGTCCGGCCACGGCGATGGGTGTCTTTAAGTCGGCCGTATCCTGTTTCTTTATTTCCGTATCTTATTATCTGGCATATAAACTGTTTGATTACAGAGTTTTCTAGGAGGTGCAGAATGGCGAAAAAGGAACCTCAAACAAATAAAATCAGGATGTCTGCAGCGGACAGGGTTTTCCATGTATGTAATACGATATTCCTGATCGCGCTGGCTCTGGTCTGCATTCTGCCGATCATTAATATTCTGGCCATATCGTTGAGTGGCAATGCCTCGGTGACGGCAGGACTGGTCACGCTCTGGCCGGTTGATTTTACGATCAATTCCTACAAGTATGTAGCGATGAGAGTCGATTTCTGGCGGTCCATGGGTGTATCGCTTCTCAGATGCGCACTGGGAGTTTCCATCAATGTTTTTATGTGTGTGATCACGGCTTATCCACTGTCCAAGAGCACGCACAGATTTAAAGCCAGAACGGCCTATGCCTGGTTTTTCTTTCTGACCATGTTGTTAAACGGCGGTCTGATTCCGTGGTTTATGACGATCAAGAGTCTGAATCTTCTGGGAACAATATGGGCGCTGGTGCTTCCGGGGGCGGTACCGGTATTCAGCGTTGTTCTGATGCTGAATTTCTTCCGGGGAATTCCGGAGGAACTGGAAGAGGCGGCGGTGATGGACGGAGCCGGGCAGTGGACGATCATGTCAAAGATTTATGTGCCGCTTTCCAAGGCGTCTATGGCGACGATCTGTCTGTTTTCCATCGTGCACCACTGGAATTCCTGGTTTGACGGTATCATTCTGATGAACAGGCCGACCCAGTATCCGCTGCAGAGTTATCTGCAGACGATCGTGATCCAGTCAAGCTTAACGTCCGGTTCTTCCATAGATTGGGAGACACTGGTCTCCGTCTCTGACCGGACCATAAAATGCTCACAGATCTTCCTGTCCATCATTCCGATCATGCTGGTATATCCCTTTTTACAGAAATATTTCGTAAAGGGTATGGTACTTGGCTCTGTGAAAGGATAATGACAGTAATGAAAATGATCTTCAGGTTAAAAACATCCCGCAAGGTATTAGGATCGGTCATTTTCGTATGCATTGGCTTCTACGTGATGGGAATCCTGGGAAATGCATACAGCCGACATATTCTGCTGGAACAGATGCTTGGCAGTCTGGATGCCCAGGCTGCCTATATGCAAAGCCGGATGGAACAGGATATTGACAGTCTGTTAAAGATTCAGAATACGGTGCTTATTGATCTGAATACTTCAAAGCTCAATGTTTTGTGGGGCGGAGCCGGCAATTATGAGAATACGCTGCTGATCAAAAGAATATCCGGGCGGCTTTCTGAGATCAAAGAAATGTACACGATCGTAGATAAGGCGGAAATGTATTATCCGCGTAAGGGAATTGTGATCAGCGATTCGCAGCCGATCATGCGGCATTATGAAGGGGATAACTATTATGATTACCGGATGATCAATGCAGATGAGGAGGAGGGGATCGTATTTACCTCTTATTTTCCTGTGCAGGCGTTGAAAGGAGAGGGAAAAAATGCGGCTTATTACTGCCGGATCACGTTGTCGCCGGAGTCTTTGAACCATACACTGAACGACATGCTGGGAGAAGGGGAGGAAAGCATCTACCTTCTCTCGGAAGAAGGGAATATGCTGTCCGGTTCCGGCGGGAATTTCGTGGAGACGGAGGCGGATACGGTCAGATTGGAAGCGGTAAGGGCGTATCTGGCGGAGCATAAGGATGCACAGTCTTTCAGAGTGCGGGGTGAGGAACTGGGTTCCTGCATCTACAGTGCGAGAACAGGGATATGGATCGTTTACTTTTGTCCGGACAGTGTGATCAGCAGGTCGTTGTCCTTCTTTTTGCTGCTGAATGCAGGATTGACCTTGTTAGTCATTGTTCTTTTCCTGTCTTATACGTTCTATGTGGAGCGCAAACTGGTAAAACCTATGGACAGGATCATCGATGCGATGGAGGACAGGAACAACCATTATTTTATCGAAGAAGATGAAACGGATGAGTTGGCAGTGATTTATAAGAGATATAACCAGGTTATTTCGCATGTGGAGGAACTGAGCAGAGAAAATATGGAAATGAAATACCAGGCGCGGCTGGCGGAGTTTCGGCAGCTGCAATACCAGATCCGGCCTCATTTTCTGTACAACAGTATCTTTATGATCTATCGGATGGCGCGCGCGGAGGAGAATGAGACGATTGCTTCTTTCGCCAGGCATTTGTCTAAATATTATCAATATATAACAAGAACGAATGACTGCTTTGTCAGTTTAGAGCAGGAAATTGAGCATATCAATGATTACCTGGAGATTCAGAAGGCGCGCTTCGGAGAACGGATTCATGTGTTTATGGAGCCGGTACCGGATCAGGCGAAAGATTTAAAGATTATTCCCCTGATCCTGCAGCCATTAGTGGAAAATGCTTATGAACATGGCATGAAGAACTGTCTGGAAGGGGGTATGATCAGGATAAGGACAGACTATCAGGACGGTTATTTCAGCTTTTGTGTTGAAGATAACGGGGATGGCCTGAAAGAAGATGAATTGATGGAATTGAAGCGAAAGATTAGTATAGAAGAGATCAATTCGGAAGAAATACACGGCCTTGCCAATACGAATGCCAGAATCAGGAGATGGTATAAAGGAAAAAGCGGCCTTTATGTGGACAACCGGGAGGACGGCGGATTTTTGGCGTTGGTAAATATATTAGTGGAGGATATCTATGTACAATCTTCTGGTGGTGGATGATGAACCCTTTATTCTGGAATCTCTTGGGCGTATGCTGGAGAAGGAATGTCAGGAGAAATTTTTTGTCTATAAAGCGGCTTCCGCGGCCCTGGCGCTGGATATTTTTGAGAATCACAGGATTGATATGCTGATCACGGATATCTGCATGCCGGGAATGGATGGTTTTGAACTGCTGAATATTATTGAGACGGTCTGGCCTGACTGCGTCGCTGTCTTTCTGACGGGACAGTCAGAGTTTGAATATGCCCAGAAAGCAGTCCATACGAAGGCTATGGAATTCGTGCTGAAAATGGATGGCGACGAAGCAATTCTGGAAGCCGTCAATAAGGGGTATGAGAAACTGGAACAGCTGTATGAAGAAAAAAGAAGACTTGTGGAACGGCAGGACCGCCGGAAAGAGGTTTTGCCGCTGCTGAAAAGGGACTGCATCAGGGAGCTGATCTTTAATGAAAAATGGGAAGGGAAGAGAAGGCAGTATTTTACGGAGCGGATGTCGATGATCAATGAAAGGTTTGTCTGTGAACGGAATTTTCTGTTGACGGCGGGTTTCTTTGAATCGCATGATGATCTGCTGACGGAAAACGATATGCTCAAAACGATTGAGTCCGTTCTGGCGCCGGCTTTCCGGACGGTGAGTTCGCTTGTGACAGTGAATACAGGAATCCTTCTGGCGCAGGATGAAGAGAATAAGGCGGCGAAATTAAAGGGCTTTCTGGAAATTGCAAAAAAGGTCTGTGAGAAATCAGGACAGTGTTCTCCTTTGGTATGTGTGTATGACGGCATCGTCAATCTGGATAAGGCGGCGGATGCCTTTTCCGTGCTGCAGTATTCCAGATTTGAGATTGATGATACGGAGGGTATCCAACTTTGCGGAGAAGAGAAATTTTCGTACTATACGTGGAACGAAGGAGCTGCTATTGTAGGAGTAACAGATACGGAAAGGCTGGAAGAGAGTCTGTCCAATGCCGATCCCGAGGTGTTCTTTGCACTGCTGAATGAAATAAAGAATAAATACTGCAAAAGCGTACGGTTTACAAAAGCCTCTGTCTATCTTGTATGTGCGTCCATCCTTCTGCAGGCGCTTTTAAATAATCTGCCCAAAGAAAGCGATGTCTGTGGGCAGTTTGATATCCGCAAACTGGCGAATTATGATCTCCATAAGGGATTTTATGATGCGATGAACTTTCTGGAGACGGTGGCGGATCATTATTTCAGGCTGCGTCAGAATGTGAAGACAGATGTGAAAAGCCAGATTGTGCACCAGGTCAATACCTTTATTCTGGAACATATCTCGGAGGATCTGTCGATGGTCAGACTGGGAGAGCTGGTGGGGCTGCATCCGGTATATCTGTCAAGGATCTATAAAGAGATAACAGGTACGCTGCCCGGAAAGTATATTATGATGCAGCGGGTGAATGAAGCGAAGCGTCTTCTGACGGATTCCAGGATGCCGATCCAGACGATCGCAGAGCGGACAGGTTTGAATACGGCCTCGTATTTCAGTCATTATATTAAGAAGCATACAGGGTTTACACCACAGGAGATCAGAAACGGGGCACAGTAAGTGGTTAATAGTTTATGAAAGCGGATGCTGTATGAGATTCCCTATCGGTGCGAAGAACAGGAAGGCCTGCTGTTCAACCAGGAATTGGACTCAGCGCAAAACGCTTCGGAATGGAGGAAAAACGGATGGAAGTGAAATTTGGGAAATACCGCGCCTGTTTTACGAAGGGCGGCGTACAACTTAAGAGAGAAGGAACTCTATTGTACTATAATAAACGGCCGCTCTACGCACTCGTGAAGACTGCCGAGGCGATCACAGCCACTTATGATGCGCCGTACAGGGAAATCACGCTGGAAGAAGGAAGGGTGACCGGCAGGGGAACGGTGGACACAGCGGCCGGTTCCAGGCTTTCTTTTGCAGATACGTATGAGACGGCGGGCGAGGGGATGAAGATTTCAAGAAAGGTGCGGGTGGAGCAGGCCGGAGACGATCTGGGGTTTGCCACGAAGCTGTCTTTTACGATGGAGGAGTCCTCAGAGTATACAGATTACCAGTATTTTGCACCGGGTGTGTGGTATCTGCAGAATGAGTATGCGCCGCCGTGGGCAATCGGGAAGGGACTGGACGCGGAGTATTTCTGGCGATTTGAGACCCGGTGCGCCCTGCCGCTGTTTGCCATGCAGAGCAATGCATCGGGAGAGATGATCTCACTGTCCCGTTTTGCAGCAGATGTGACGCTTCGCAATCTGGATATTGTCATGTCGGAGACGACGGTGGATCCTTCTTTTACGATCGCGTCCATCGGTATGAGCCGCCCGGAAGACAGGACGCTCAATTATCTCTACTATGGGTATGCCGTGCGCAGGGAGACCGACACGGTAAGCGACGGCCTTTCGATTGACTATGTTTATCCGGGAACGGAGAGCGAGATTCCCCGGGATGATTTCTACGCCTCCATAGATTTCGGGATACGTTCCAGACGGACCGGTTACGTATTCCACCCCATGAAGGAAGGATTTGCGCAGGAGTATGCGGTTGCCGTGGATCTGGGACAGTATGACGGCTTTCAGCCGATGATGCGGTCGATCTGGAGACGGACTTATGAGCGTATGCGCGACCGGCTGTTTGCGGTGGATAACGAACAGCATTACAGGAATTGTATGTATTTCCTGCGGGAACTGACCCGCAGGTATGGGGAATCTTACGGTCTGCCTTTTGCGGCGCAGCTGCCGCATATGGATGCAAATTCGGTGTCCTTCCAGTTCGGTTTCGTCGGACAGCAGCCGGGGATCGGGTATCAGCTGCTGCGATACGGAGATCTGTACCAGGATCAGGAAGCCTGGGAGAAGGGCAGGGGGATTCTGGATTTTTGGGTAAAAAATGCCATGACCAAAAGCGGTGCGCCTGCGGTGTGCTATCACCCTGCGATCGGCGGCTGGGAACCGTATCCGTTCTGGACGAGAATGATCGCCGATGGGATGGAGGCGATACTGGACGGCTGGCTGTATTTGCATAAAAAAGGCACAGAGGAAGATGCATGGCTTGCCTTCTGTACGAAAACGGCGGACTGGTATGTACGTATTCAGAATGAAGACGGCAGTTACTACCGTTCTTATAAGGAGGATGGCTCCGTGAATATGGATTCCAAGGCCAATACTCCCAGCCCGATTCGTTTCCTGATCCAGATGTATCTGGTGACGGGAGATGCGTCCTACAGACAGGCGGCAGTGCGGGCCGGAGAGTGGGCTTATGAGAATCAGCATCTGAAGATGGAGTACAGAGGCGGCACCTGCGATAATCTGGATGTCACTGACAAGGAGTCGGGGATCTATGCGCTCTTCGGATTTATGGCCCTCTATGACCTGACGGCAGATAAGAAGTGGCTGGAGGCTGCGGTGTCAGCGGCGGATTATACGGAAACATGGACTTATGCGTGGACATTTCCGGTGGTGGCGCCGCAGCCGGTACACCCCTTCAACCACTATTCGATCAGCGGACAGAGCATCATAACGCTTGGCGGCGGTGCGGATGTCTATATGGCTGCCTGCTCCTACACCTATTACAGACTGTATTTGCTGACCGGGGATGTGCATTACAGGGATTTTGCAGAATTTATCCACAACAATACCAGGCAGGCCAACGATGTGGACGGCAGCGTAGGCTACCGCTACAGGGGGCTTGGGCACGAGAGCGGCAATTTCGCACTGCAGGTGCTGGATTCCCACTATCACTGGCTGCCATGGTGTACGTTCGTGGAGATTGACCCGGTCTCGCGGCTCTATGATACCTTCGGCGTCTATGAGATCGCGGACGCCGAACGGCTTGGTATGGAGGAGCGGTGCAGAAAGAACAGGATATATGAAAACTACTGTGTAAATCCGGTGTAAGAGCAGAATGTGGGAGCGGGACGGGAGTTACCGGTTTTCGGAGATAAACGAAGCGTATTTCGACCGGGCGGAAGAGATGCTTTCGGTGATGAAAGAATATGATATGATCCCTTTTGAAAAGGTGGGGCCCCTTGCGGCATATATGGTGGAGCGGTTTGCAAAATATATGGCCCGATCTATTCTGTATCCGGGGATACGGGGTATGAGACAGAGCAGGTGGTCAGGTACTATCTGGAGATTCTTGACGTACTGCATGAAAAGGATCCCCAGGGACTGACGACGCTGTATCTGCTGTATGCCTTTGCCTTCTGGTTCCTGATCGGATTCGGGCTTGTCGGTTATCTTTGTTCCGGATTGTTTCTGCGTGCGTTTCGGCGGTTTACGAGGCGGGAGGATCTGGAGGATACTGAACAGAACGTGTGATAACAAGCGAAAAAATCTCTTGTAACAAAGGAAAAATGCGGTATAATGAAAGAATAAGTGTGTTATATTAAGGGAAGCAGAGAAAAAATCGTGGGGTGATTGCTGTGTTAATGAGATTTTCCATATCGAATTTCATGTCATTTGGGTACAGAACAAATGAAAAAGGAGAGAGCGTACCAGTGGAGTATCATCTCTACGCAGGGCGATCAGAACAGCATAAGGAAAGAATTGTTGTCTGTGGAGAAAGAAAAGTATTAAAGTTTTCTTCTATTTATGGGGCAAATGCATCCGGTAAGACCAATCTGATCAGAGCGATAGATACCGGAAGGAAGATTGTGTTAGGTACAATGGAGAATGGGGCCTTCCATGACAGGTTTTGCAGAAGTGATCCGTCTAATGTGGACAAACCGACTCTGTTTGAATACGAATTTACAATAGGAGAGAGATGTTTTGCCTATGGATTTACTGTGAACCTGGAGAGAAACAAGGTTCTTTCAGAATGGTTGTATGAGATGAAGAATGCAGAGGAACAGGTTATTTTCGAAAGGCTGACAGAGGATGAGCAGTATTATTTTGACGAGAAGATGTTTCGGCAGGAAGACAACAAAGAACAATTTCACTTTTTTATAAAAGATGCAAACCGTATAGATACTACTTTGCTTTTATATGAAATAAACAGACGAAGAATGGCAGAGGATGATTTTGATATTTTTTACAGAGTATTTGGGTGGTTTAAAGAAAAACTGATCGTAATTTATCCGGAAACCAAAACAGGAGCAAGCTATTTCCTTTTTGACAGTGATAATAACAGGCTGGTGGATATATTAAAATATCTGGATACCGGAATAACGGATTACAGCATGCGGGTCATGAATGAAGCCGCATTCAGAGAGTACTTCCCGGATGAGACTTTAGCTGACAAAATATTACATCATTCAGATATTGATACCAGATTTAGTACGAAAGGCATTCTTAATTTTGGCAAAACGCTGTTTGAACTGGATTATGGTGAAAACGGGGTGAAAAGAATTGCAAAATTAATGTTTCAGCATGGAGAAGATGGCGGCAGCTACGAATATGGGGAAGAATCAGACGGAACGCAGAGACTGATTGAATTGCTGGATGTGATCTTAAATGATGACGGGGATAAGGTTTTTGTGATTGATGAATTGGACCGCAGTCTTCACCCTCAGATGACTATTAAATTTGTAGAAACTTTTCTTGGGTTTTCCCTGAAAAAACATACCCAGCTGATCATTACGACACATGAGTCAAATTTGATGGACTTGAACATCCTGCGGAGGGATGAGATATGGTTTGCGGAGAAAGATCAGGATAACCAGACAAATTTATATACGCTGGAGAAATTTAAAATCCGATATGACAAGGTTGTGTCGAAAGATTATCTGGCCGGGAGGTATGGTGCGGTTCCTGTATTCAGGGATTTTGAATATGTATGGGGAGGGAGCCGGCATGAAAAAATTGAACCTGAGAAACCCTAAGACATTTGATTATACAAAGGAAGCGGGAGCAATACCGCCGAGAATCAGGTTTTATTGTGTATCTGAAGGCGCTACAGAAGAATCTTACTTTTTTGGTGTTCGAAATAACCGGAAAGAACTGCATATTAAGAATGATGTTTATATAGAAGTGGTTGAGAAACAGGAAGGTCAGGAGACATTAAGCCATCCCATGCAGCTGGTGCATGCCTGTTTACTGCAAATGGGACATATTGACGACAACGGTGATCCGGTGCCGGAAAACAGACGGCAGGAGTATTGTAAATGGGAAAATTTTGATGAGAAGATAGACAGGGTATGTGTTATTTTTGACAGAGATTACAGAAATCTGGAAGGATCGATCGGAACGATCTTTGAAATCTGTAATAACCATGGGATCAAAATAGTGATGTCCAATCCTAATTTTGAATTGTGGCTGTTGATGCATTTTCCAAATATAAGGCAATATACGCCGCAGATGCTTTTGGAAAATAAGAAGAATCTGCGGCATCAGTTGTTTAAAGATGCATCGTCAAATAAAAAATATCTTGAAATTCTGGTTTCGCAAAATGCAGAGGGTTATTCAAAAGGGAGCAAATTGGTATTTGAAAGGTTTTTGCGGCTTATAGACACTGCAGTTGAACAGGCTGAATTATATTGTGAAGATTCGGCCAGGTTAATGGAAGAACTGGGAACTGCGATGGGTAAGCTGATAGAAGAAATGCGATCATAGGGATGGTATTACATTGTAAAATCCTGTACAATGTTAATAAAGCGCTGCCGGCAGGCTGTGCATACAGTCAGGCGGCGATCAACAGATCAGGAGGGTAAGACTATGTTGTGTGTGAAAAACGGAAATGTCCACGACGCCATTCACGAGGAAGCCTATCGGGCTGATATTCTGGTGGAAGATGGCAGGATCAAAGCGATCGGCGAACATCTGGAGACAGAAGAAGGCGTGCAGATCGTAGAGGCAGAGGGACTTCATGTGTATCCAGGTTTCGTGGAGGCTCACGGGCACATCGGGCTGGACGGTTATGGAATCGGTTATGAGGGGATGGATTACAACGAGCTGAATGATATCGTCAGTCCCCAGCTGCGGGGCATCGACGGTGTGAAGCCCATGGATGCCGCATTTCCCAAGGCGGCGGCGGCCGGTGTGACCTGTGTCTGCGTAGGACCGGGCAGCGCCAATGTGCTGGGCGGCACTTTCGTTACCATCAAGACGGTGGGCAGAAGAGTGGAGGATATGGTGGTGCGTGACAACGTGGCCATGAAGTGCGCCTTTGGTGAGAATCCCAAGAGAGTTTACCGGGAGAAGAAAGATTCCAGCCGGATGAGCACGGCAGCCCTGCTTCGGGAGACGCTGTTCAAGACAAGGGAATATCTGGAGAAAAAGGAAGCGGCAGGCGATGATCCGACGAAGAAGCCGGCCTTTGACATGAAGCTGGAGGCCCTGATCCCGGTGATCAAAGGAGAGATGCCGTTAAAAGCTCATGCCCATGCGGCGGAGGATATTTTCACTGCTCTTCGTATTGCCAGAGAGTTCGGTGTAAAGATCACACTGGAGCATGTGACGGAAGGCCATCTGATCGTGGAGGAGCTGGCGAAAGAGAACGTGCCGCTGGCGGTAGGACCGACGCTTACAAGCGCTTCCAAATATGAGCTTCGCAACAAGAGCTGGACGACGCCGGGCGTGCTGGCGGCTGCCGGCTGTCAGGTTTCCATCATCACAGACTCGCCGGTGATTCCGCAGGAATATCTTCCGTTGTGTGCGGGACTGGCGGTGCAGGCGGGCATGGATCCCTTTGCGGCGCTGCAGGCGATCACCATCAACCCGGCCAGACATGCGGGGATTGCGGACCGGGTAGGTTCGATTGAAGTCGGCAAGGATGCGGATCTGGTCATCACGGACGGCTGTCCTTTTGAGGTGTCAACGAAGGTCAGACATGTGTTTATTGAAGGAAAAGAAGTACAGTAAGTTTTCCTTGACGGCCTGATCGTGCAGGTGTATGATAATTTCAACAAGAGTAATCGATGAAACGTGCGTTCGCACATTCTGGCAGTTTCTGCCGCTTTACTCACAACCATAATTGAACAGCGGCAGGAACTGTTGTCAGAAAGAACAGGGTGACAATAGAAATTCTCTGCCGGAACAGGAAGGAGAATTTTTATGGAGCATGTTTTGATTGGAGGAAATGAACTGTTTATGACCGTGGGTGGAAAGAAAAGTTATACGGTGGAGGATATTGAAAGGCTTCCGGAAGGGGAGCGGGAGTACTGGATCGTCGATCCTGTGCTGCATTCCTTTTCCGCAAAGGTTAAGGCAGGGATTTACGAGGATCTGGTGTTGGATTTCGGGGAATACAGGTGAGGATTGTTTGGTTTTTGTAGGATAAAATTGCAAAAATTTTCAGTAAAATTCCATTGAGAATATAGAGAAAAGGCATTATAGTAGTGGTGTGGGGCGAATTTTCAGAAATAATACTTCGGACAAAATTTCTTAAGGAGGGACAGTATGGCAAAATACATAATGGCATTGGATGCGGGGACCACCAGCAACCGCTGTATCCTGTTTAATGAACAGGGGGATATGTGCAGTGTGGCGCAGAAGGAGTTTACGCAGTATTTTCCGAAACCGGGATGGGTGGAGCATGACGCCCGGGAGATCTGGGCCACCCAGCTGGGCGTGGCCGCGGAGGCCATGGGCAAGCTGGGGGCGTCGATGGCGAATATTAATGCCACGGCGGCGGATATTGCGGCGATCGGGATCACGAACCAGCGGGAGACGGTGGTGGTATGGGATAAGAAGACGGGAAGCCCGATTCACAATGCCATCGTGTGGCAGTGCCGCCGTACATCAGAGTATGCAGACAGCCTCAAAGAGAAGGGACTGACGGATAAATTCAGGGAAAAGACGGGGCTTGTCATCGACGCCTATTTCTCGGCGACGAAGATCAAATGGATCCTGGACAATGTGGAGGGCGCCAGAGAGAAGGCGGAGGCCGGCGAGCTGCTGTTCGGCACGGTGGAGACGTGGCTGATCTGGAAGCTGACGAAGGGCGGCGTACATGTTACGGATTATTCCAATGCCTCCCGCACCATGCTTTTTAATATCAATACATTAGAGTGGGACGACGAGATCCTGCAGGAGTTACAGATCCCGAAAATTATGCTGCCGGAGGTGAAACCTTCCAGCTGCATTTACGGCGAGGCGGATCCGGGTTTTTTCGGCGGACCGATTCCCATCGGCGGTGCGGCGGGAGATCAGCAGGCGGCGTTGTTTGGTCAGACCTGTTTTAAGCCGGGCGAGGCGAAGAATACTTACGGGACGGGATGTTTCCTGTTGATGAATACGGGGGAAAAGCCGGTCTTTTCCCGCAACGGTCTGGTGACGACCATCGCCTGGGGGCTGGACGGCAGGGTCACGTATGCACTGGAAGGTTCCATCTTCGTGGCGGGGGCGGCCATTCAGTGGCTGCGGGACGAGATGCGCCTGATCGATTCGGCCCAGGATTCGGAGTATATGGCGAAGAAGGTGACAGATACGAACGGCTGTTATGTGGTGCCTGCTTTTACGGGGCTGGGTGCGCCTCACTGGGACCAGTATGCCAGAGGAACGATCGTGGGTATCACCCGCGGCGTCAACAAATATCATATCATCAGGGCCACACTGGATTCGCTGGCTTATCAGGTCAATGACGTGCTGGCGGCGATGGAGGCGGATTCTTCCATCAAGCTGTCGGCGCTTAAGGTGGACGGCGGCGCCAGTGCCAATAATTTCCTGATGCAGCAGCAGGCGAACATCAGCGGAGCGCCGGTGAACCGCCCGAAATGTGTGGAGACTACGGCCATGGGAGCGGCCTATCTGGCCGGGCTGGCAGTGGGCTACTGGGCGGGTAAGGAAGATGTGGTGAAGAACTGGGCCATCGACAGGGAGTTCGTGCCGGAGATTCCGGAAGAAGAGCGGCAGGCCATGGTGAAGGGCTGGAGCAGGGCCGTCAAGTGTGCCTATGGCTGGGAGAAAAATGACCTGCTTTCCTGACATGGCAGGTGAATAATAAGACAGATTGGAGTTAAGAGAGATATGTATGACGTAATCATTATCGGCGCCGGTGTGTCCGGCTGTGCCGCGGCGCGGGAGCTTTCCCGATACAGGGCACGGGTATGTGTGCTGGAAAAGGCGGAAGACGTATGCTGCGGTACGTCGAAGGCAAACAGCGCGATCGCACATGCCGGTTACGACGCCCCCACGGGTTCCCTGATGGCGAAACTGAACGTGCAGGGCAATCAGATGATGGAACAGCTGTCAAAGGAGCTGGATTTCGAATTCCAAAGGATCGGCTCGCTGGTGATCTGCCGGGATGCGGAAGAGCTGCCGAACCTGCAGGCGCTCTATGACAGAGGCGCAGCTAATGGCGTAACGGGACTGCGCATAGTGGAGAAAGAAGAGCTGCGGCAGATGGAACCGAATATTTCGGACGATGCGGTGGCGGCCTTGTATGCTCCTACGGCGGGGATCGTCTGTCCTTTTGGCATGAATATCGCGTTTGCGGAGAATGCGGCGGTCAACGGGGTGGAGTTTCGGTTTGACACCGAAGTACAGGGTATCAGGAAGACGGAAAGCGGCTGGCTGCTCGAGACGAATCAGGGGCAGTTCGAGGCGAAGTGCGTAGTCAATGCGGCCGGTGTCTACGCGGATGTGATCCACAATATGGTCAGCGAACAGAAGATCAGGATCACACCGCGCAGAGGGGATTACTGTCTGTTGGACAAATCGGCGGGCGGCCATGTATCGAGAGTGATCTTTGCCCTGCCGGGTAAGTACGGCAAAGGCATTCTGGTGACGCCGACGGTGCACGGGAATCTGCTGGTGGGACCGACTGCCGTGGATACGGAGAACAAAGAGGGAAGCAACACTACCAGAGAAGGGCTGGATCAGGTGATTGAGAAAGCCGGCGAGAACGTAAAGAATCTGCCCATGCGGTTCGTGATCACTTCTTTTGCCGGACTTCGTGCCCATGAGGAGAATCACGAATTTATCATCGGGGAAGTGGAAGGAGCGGCCGGATTCGTGGACTGTGCCGGCATAGAATCGCCGGGGCTGACGGCCAGTCCGGCGATCGGCGTGATGGTGGCCGGTATTGTGCGGGAAATCCTGCAGCCGGAAGAAAACCCGTCATTTGACGGAACAAGAAAAGGAATCCTGAAACCGCAGGCACTGCCCGTGGAGGAGCGCAGGCAGCTGATCAGAGACAATCCGGCCTATGGCAATATCATCTGCCGCTGTGAGATGGTGACGGAGGGGGAGATTATAGATGCCATCACAAGACCGCTGGGTGCGAAATCCCTGGACGGCGTGAAGCGCAGGACGCGAGCCGGGATGGGACGCTGTCAGGCAGGCTTCTGCTCCCCGAGAGTGATGGAGATTCTGGCGAGAGAGTGTGGGAAGGATATCAGTGACATTACGAAGGCGGGCGGTGGATCCAGGATTGTGGTTGGGGTAAATAAGGATTCGCTGTAGGTTTCTTTGTTGTTCACAGGAGATTGTCACAAAATGAAGATAGAAAACGAGGAAATAGCACGTGAAAACATATGATATTGTAATTATCGGTGGCGGCCCGGCGGGGTTGTCGGCGGCGGTCTCCGCGAGGAGAAGCGGGATAGAGAGCATATTGATCCTGGAGCGGGATAAGGAGCTGGGCGGTATCTTGAATCAGTGTATCCATAACGGATTCGGCCTGCATACGTTCAAGGAGGAATTGACGGGACCGGAGTATGCGGGCAGGTTTATCGGGCAGGTGGAAGAGCTGCAGATAGAATACAGGCTGCATACCATGGTGATGGATATCAGCCGGGATAAGGTGGTCACGGCGATGAACAGCACGGACGGGCTGTTTGAGATCAAGGCCGGGGCGGTTATTCTGGCGATGGGCTGCAGGGAGCGTTCGAGAGGGGCGCTGAATATTCCGGGCTATCGTCCGGCGGGTATTTTTTCCGCGGGGACGGCCCAGAGGCTGGTCAATATGGAAGGCTTTCTGCCGGGGCGTAAGGTGGTTATTTTAGGATCCGGTGATATCGGCCTGATCATGGCCAGACGTATGACGCTGGAAGGAGCGCAGGTGCAGGTGGTGGCGGAATTGATGCCCTATTCCGGCGGTTTGAAACGGAACATCGTGCAGTGTCTGGATGACTACGGAATTCCGCTGAAATTAAGTCACACGGTGGTGGAGATACGCGGCAGAGAACGGGTGGAAGGTGTCACGCTGGCACAGGTGGATGAGAAGAACAGACCGATTCCGGGAACGGAAGAAGACTATGCGTGTGATACGCTGCTGCTGTCGGTAGGTCTGATTCCGGAGAATGAGCTGTCAAGCGGGATGGGCGTGGAGCTCAGCAGAGTCACATCCGGTCCGGTGGTCAACGAGAGTCTGGAGACGAACATAGAGGGTGTGTTTGCCTGCGGAAATGTGCTGCATGTGCATGATCTGGTGGATTTTGTCTCGGAGGAAGCTGCCGCGGCCGGCAGGAATGCCGCCCGTTACGTACAGGAAGCAGGAAAGCGGGCAAAGCTGCAGGCAGCTGCCGATGAAGCTGATGAAGCAAAAGAACGGTCCGGAGAGCAGGCGGACGTAGAGGAAGAGACGCAAAGCAGTGCGAAGCAGGATGCAGATGGGGCAGCACAGGGCAGGCGTCAGGCGGTGGAAATCCGTGCGGTGGACGGTGTGCGTTACACGGTGCCGTCCAGAATTCATGTAGAGCGTATGGAGGACATTCAGACTGTGCGTTTCAGAGTCGGCAGAGTGTATAAGAATTGTTTTGTGAGTGTGTATCTGGATGAGGAACGGGTCCTGCACAGGAAGCGTCCGGTCATGGCGCCGGGGGAGATGGAGGATGTGAAGCTCAGGAAAGAAGAGCTGTTAAAGCATCCGGATCTTAAGACGATCACTGTGAAGCTGGAGGAGATATAACGACTATGGAAAAAAGAGAATTGATCTGTATCGGCTGTCCCATGGGCTGTCCGGTGACGGTGGAGATGGATGAGGATAAGATCGTGAGTGTGACCGGCAATACCTGTCCGCGTGGAGAAGCCTATGCCAGAAAAGAGGTCACCAACCCGACCCGGATCGTCACTTCCACGGTGAAGGTGGAGGGCGGCTTCGTGGAGATGATCTCTGTGAAGACAAAAGAGGACATACCCAAGGAGAAGATTTTTGACTGTGTTAAGGCATTGAAAGGCGTTACCGTGAAAGCACCGGTGCATATCGGGGATGTGATCCTGGCGGATGTGGCCGGAACCGGTGTGGATGTGGTGGCGACGAGGAATGCGTGAGTTACTGATCGGTATTTTGAAGTAACAATGTTGACAGGATCTGAGTATATCGTATCATAGCATATTGATAGAAAATGGCATCGTGGTAAAGAGCGGATTAAGAAGGCAGGTGGTCGTGATCAGGTGTTTGTTTTGGAATATAAACAGAAAAAATCTGGTACAGGAACTGTACAATATGGTCTTGGAAAATGATATTGATATTGTAATGCTTGTGGAAGCAGAGAATTTGGATGTGCAGCATTTTATTTCCAGATTAAAAGAGTGCGGCCGAAATTTTGAAAAGAAGGAGATTCTATCAAGACAGAGAGAAATCATACTTTTGGCAGAAGCAAAGTTTAAAGTAGCTATTTATAAGGAAGAGAAATACTTTGCGGCATATAAGGTGCGCGAGGATGGGAAAAACCTCCTGCTGGTAACAGTGCATTTTACAAGCGCCATGTTTCGCAGTGAACTGGCCAGAAATCAAAGGGCAAACGATCTGTCACGGGCCATTGAGAAACTGGAAGAGGTCTGTAACGCAGAAGCATTAAGTGCAGGCGAGAAAACGTATAGTACGATTGTTGCAGGAGATTTTAACCTGCAGCCGTTTTCAGCTGGAATCATAGGGATGCATGGATTTCATGCCATAATGGATTCTGAAAAGGCGATGAAAGGATATCGAGTCGGAAACGGCAGTGAGGTTAAATTTTTTTATAATCCTACGTGGAGTCTGCTTGGCAGGCGGGATCATGCTCTGGGAACCTATTATTTTGATTCGGATCAGGATGATAATTTATTTTACTGGTATATGTTCGATCAGGTTTTGATCCGGCCGGAGCTGATTGACGCGTTTGTCTGGGAAGAATTTGAGGTCATAGATCATATTGGAGAGGATTCTTTGATTAGAAATCACAGGATTTACAAAAAGAGATATTCAGATCATTTACCGATAAAATTTGCGATCAGGTGAGGAGGTTGGCATGAAATTGGATTTATGGCGGGTTGATGAGAAGACATTGCGCAGGACGACAAAGGAACTACCCAACAGTATTTTGAAAGAACAGGCGGATCTTCTGGCAGAAAAAACAGACGGCATCATATACGGCAGAATAACGAATATGAAGTTTCAGCCGCAGGATCGGGAGATTATCTATAACCTGGCGACAGTATTTGAAGTTGTGGTTCCACAGCTGGATAATTACAGTTATACGTTGCTGACCATATATTCAAAGCCGGAAAGAGATTATCCGGTTGCGATAACGGTAGGCAGTAATCTGATCGATGATGCGGAGAATTTTATGCCGTTATATGAATGTCGGGATAAGGAAGCGTTTATTCAGGCATTGAAAACTGTTTTGTCTTCGGAGGAAGTCAATAGCAACATTAGTATTTTA